>Ga0307513_10007798_pt1 | contig 13808 bp, 11 predicted proteins | sample 15_EM_MG_FD_202174 | JGI IMG/M metagenome (GOLD analysis project Ga0307513, IMG submission 202174) | Populus trichocarpa ectomycorrhiza microbial communities from riparian zone in the Pacific Northwest, United States - 15_EM | ecosystem: Host-associated > Plants > Roots > Unclassified | place... | reverse complement strand
CGCGGCGCGAGCCGGGAACCGGAGTCGATCGCGGGCCGCGCGCGCTCCCGTGGACGCGTCAGGGAGAGCTCGGTCATCGGGCGCCCACCTGCTCGCGGCCGGCACCGACCACCGCCGTGGTCTCGGCGGCCACCTGCTCGAATCGCAGGTCGAATCCGTCGCTCGCCCGGACACATTTCGGCAGCTCCCCGGCGCGGTCGATCACGTCGATCGTGTCCTGCTGACGTTGCACCAGAGCCGAGTCGAGGCGCGGGAAGGTGGTCGGCCCGAGTGCCTCGACGATCCGCGTCCCGTCCGCTGCGCTGATGCCCTGGTTGACCACGTAGTACGCCTGGACCCACTCCGCCGGATGGCCGTTGATCCACTGCTGGCTGCGGATGTAGTGGTCCACGTAGGCGCGGATCGCGGCCGCCTTCGCCGGATCCTGGAGAGCTGCGCGGCGGGCGTAGAGGTAGCCCAACCCGGAGGACGTGTCCGCCGTCTCGGCAGGATCGATCACCCCACCGCCGCGGGGCCCGGTCGCGGTGAGGAACCGGGTGAGCCGGGGCTCGCCCAGCGGTGCGACGTCGACCTGGCCGGTGCGGACCGCGTCGTCGAAGTCGCCGAGCTGCAGTCGGATCAGCTCGACATCCTTCGTCGACAGCCCGGCCTTGGCCAGCGCCCGCAGCACGATGACCTGCTGGGCCGTCCCCTCCGCGTAGGCGATCTTCGCTCCACGCAGATCCGCCAGCTTCCGGATCGCTTTGCCCGGTGCGACGGCGAGCTGGGTGCTCGACGGGTCGTTCTGCTTGGCCAGCACGATCGGCACGTCCGCGCCGGCGACGAGCGCCTGGATCGGCGGGGTGTCGCCGACGATCGCGATGTCCGCTGCCCCCGCCCGGAAGGCCTCGAGGATCGCCGGGCCGCCGGTGAAGTTCGCGAACTCCGCCGTGAACGGGAGCTGCGGCAGCTCGCCGGACGCCTTCAACGCCACCTGTTGGGCCTCGCTCTGATCGGCGATCACCAACGTGGTGCCGGGCGGTACCGCGGTCGGCAGCGGTGCGTCGGCGGCCAGCCCGCCGGCCGCGGTGCCGCCACCGCAGGCGGCGAGCACCAGCGTGGCGATGGCTGTCACGGTGAGGACCGCCGGCCGGTGGCTGCTGTGGTGGGAGGGGAGCACGGGATCGTCTCTCGTCGGTTCGGGTTCGGGGATCGGATCAGTCGACGACGACGGCGTGGTCGGCGGTGAACGGCCGGCCGGCGATCAGCTCGGACTCCCGCCCGTCGGGCCCGACGGGGCGGTCCCCGATCAGGGTCACCCGATGCAGCGTGCGCTTGACGTCGAGGTGATCCAGGTCCGCCGGCGCGAGGTGGGCGGTCGCGCGGTTGTCCCAGAACGCCACGCTGCCTGGCTCCCAGCGGAAGCGGACGGTGTATTCGGCCCGGGTCAGCTCGGCGTAGAGCAGGTCGAGGATCGCGCGGCTCTCCCGCGGCTCGACGTCGACGATGTGGCTGGTGAACCCCGGATTGACGAACAGGGCTCGCTCGCCGGTGACGGGGTGGACCCGGACCACCGGATGCACCGCCACGAGCAGGTTGTCGTTGATCCGCCGCGCGTAGGCCTCGTCCCCGGTGGGCTTGCGGTCCCCGCCGTAGCGGTGCTCGGCGCGCAACCCGTCGACGAACGCCTTGACCGGCGCGGACAGCCCCTCGTACGCGGCGACCAGGTTCGTCCAGGTGGTGTCGCCACCGACCTCGGGCACGATCTCGGCGCGCAGGATCGATGCCGCAGGCGGGTTCACGGCCGCTGTCACGTCGGTGTGCCAACCCGCGACGTAGCTGTACTTGCGCTGCGCGGTGACCGCCCGGTCGCTCCCGTAGCGCTGGGCGAAGCGCTCCGGATCGACGGTGAAGATCTCGGGGTGGCCCTGCGGCGGGGCCTCGTCGTGCGGGTGGGCGTAGGTCAGCTCACCGAACTTGCGCCCGAACCGGATCTGCGCGGCATGGTCGAGCTGCTGGCCGCGGAAGAAGAGGACCTTGTACCGGTGCAGCGCGGCATTGATCGCGGCGACCTGGTCGTCGCCGAGTTGTCCGGCCAGGTCGACCCCGGAGACGTCGGCTCCGATGTGGCCGGCGACCGGGTGGACGGTGACGGCGTCCAGGGCGACGGGAGTGCGTTCTGGGGCGACGGTCATGACGGATCCTCTCGACAGGTGTGCAGGCATGCAGGGGCGCCCGTTCCACGGCGCAGAACGGCGACACGGATCGGGCGGGAAAAGACCGGACAATTGCGCGGAACGTCCGCAGAATGCGGCCGGGGATCAGCCGGTGGGTGAGCGCGGCAGGTGGCCCGGGACGGGCCTGCGGTCACCCGCAGATACAACACCTCGGGCGAGAAGCCCAGGTCAGGTGCGTTCTGCTCATGCACACCATCGTGTGTGGCGACGTCGAGGAAGTCAATTTTGCAACTTCGGTAATTAAGTCCGTGCAGGTACGGCGCGCAGATCCAGCGGATTGGCGTAAGCGATGTCCAGCACGATCGATCCGGCCGCGGCGCCCAATGCGCCGCTGCCGAACGAGCTCGCCACGACCGTCCGGTCGGGATCGGTGCACACGTGCGAGCGCTCGGCCACCTCGCGTCGCAACTCGGCGAGCAGTTCGGGATGCCGGACGACACCGGCCTCGGTGACGACGAGGATCTCGGGGTTGATCACGTCGAGCAGCAGTGCGACGGCCCGTCCGACGAGCCGGGCGCGGTCCCGGAAGAGCGCGACGGCCCGCGCGTCGCCGTCGTCGAGCGCCGCGAGCAGGTCCGCGAAGACGGGCCGGGGGAGCAGCCCCGCCGTCACCGCCTGCCGGGCCATTTCTTGATCCGCGACGTTCGCCTGCACGCATCCCGTCCGGCCGCAGTCGCAGACGGTCGGACCCAGCAACGATCCGGCGCCGATCGGGAGATGTCCTACGTCGCCCGCGGCGGAACGCGGTCCGTGATGCACCGCGCCGCCGGTGGCCAGCGCGGCGTCGACGACATTGCCGACGAACAGATGGACCATGCTCTTCCGGGCGCGCTCGCGGTGTGCGCCGATCAGCTGTTCGGCGCGGGCCAGCGCGCGGGAGTGGCTCTCCAGCCGCACCGGCAGCCCCAGCCGGCGCTCCAGGACGGCGCGGACCGGGACGTCGGTCCAGCCCAGCTGGGTGTGCCGGACGACGGTGCCGCGGGTGGGGTCGACCCAGCCTCCCGTCGCAACTCCGACTCCCAGCAGGCGGCGCCCGCGCGCGTACTCGTCGAGGAACGTGGCCGTGGTGTCGGCGATGTCGTCGAGGACGGCGTCGGGCCCGGGGTCGCGGTGCGGGACCCGCTGCTCCGCGACGACCCGTCCGCGCAGGTCGGCCAGGACGTACGTGCAGTGCAGCATCGCGATGTGGACCCCGCACACCAGGTGGCGGCGGGTGTCGATGTCCACCGGCACGTGCGGGCGGCCGATGGAGGAGCGGGGCGCGCGGGCGGGCCGTTCGCGCACCAGACCGAGCTGCGCCAGATCGGCGCACTGTCGGCTGACCGCGGCGGCGCTCAACCCGGTGAGCCGGGCAACGGTGCTGCGGGCGACGGGCCCGCGGTCCAGGATCGTGCGGAGGACGACGGACGCAGCGGGTGAGCGTCGCCCGTCACCGGCGATGTCGCCGGAATGCTCGTCGGAGCTGTCGATCGACGATGTGAGCAGTGTGCGCATGATGTCCTGCCGCTCGGGTCCGAGGCTGCACGTGCGGGATCTGCGCACGTGCCCGCCCCGCGATCGCGGCGGTGCTGCCGGCGACGGGTTCAGGCGTGCGCGGGCAGCGGACAGATCGCGCTCGCCTGCCGACGGAGGTCGACATGGCGGCGCGACCTCAACGTGGCGGCCTGGGACATCCTGGCGATCCTCGCAGAACCGCTGGTCGGAGCGCAGTGTCGTGGCTCACGTCTGCAGCGCAGAGCTTCAGGGGCGCAGCAGCACCGAGACCGCGGGATCGGCGCGGCCGGCGACCGCGTCGCCGTAGGCCGCCAGCGCGGCGTCGGCGCCATGGCGCTCGTCGAGCCGGGTGAGGCCGCGCACGTCGCGCATGAAGCTGCGCCATCCGGCATCCATCCGGTTCCGCAGCTCGGCAGCGCCAAGGTCGGCGCTGCGCTTCTCGATCTGGCCGGGCGCGAAGAAGCCGGTGCGCCGCGGGCCGGGCAGCGGTTGCGCGCCGTCGTCCGCCGCGTCCCAGTGCGCCTTGCCGACCACCAGGCTCAGGGCCAGGTCGTCGCCGAACCGCTCGTGCACCGCGCGCACGACCGCGGGGTTGCCGGCGATGTCGACCAGCACGGTCGGGCGCTGCGGCAGCGACGCCACGGCGTCGTAGGTGACGATCCCGTCGTAGTAGCCGATCCGCTCCAGCAGCGGGACGCTCGCGGGCGAGGTCAGCGCGACCAGCTCCGGGCGTTCCGGCAGCTCCCGGAGGGAGTGGGCGAACCCGAGCGCCGTCTTGCTCGACGCGGCCGTGACCAGCACCTGCGCGGCGGCGTGGAAGCCGGCCGCCTCGAGCTGGTCGGCGATCAGCCAGCCGGTGAGGTGCAGCGGGCGGAACACGGGCCAGTACGCGTCATCGGCGGGATCGTGCCCGTCGAGGCCGGCGGTCCGCTGGTAGCGGTTGTAGAGCGACGGCAGGGTGCGGCGCCGCTCGGTGCCGTCGACGAACCCGCTCGGCCTGATCCGTTCCGGCTCGAGCACCGCGTGGCTGGCCAGCGGCCAGTAGCCGTAGATCCGCTCGCCGACGGGCAGGTCGGGGAGCGCGCTGCGCGTCACGGTCGCGAAGCCCCAGACGGGCAACCTGCCCGGCGCGTCCCGCTCGGCGAAGAAGTCCCAGTAGCCGGTGTCGTTGCCGAACAGCCCGCTCGGGTTGCCCAGCGCGGCGTAGGTGATGTTGTTCGCCGTCATCGCGACCAGCTCGACGGCGACCTCGACGGCCCCGTCGGGCAGCTCCGCGGCCGGCTCCTCGACGAGCGTCGCCCTGGTGATGTCGGCGCGGTCGATGTCGATCGCCCAGCGATCCATGGCAGTCGTCTCCGTACTCGTCGTCAGGCCAGCATCCGGGGCGCCAGATCGGGATCGGGCATCTCCGCGTCGAACGGGAAGGTCGGGCGGTTGATCCCATGATGGCCCAGCCGCAGCAGGTCCTGGTCGACGCCGCCGGGCGTGAGGGCGAGCAGCCAGTCGGCGGCGATCGCGTAGAGGCCGGGTTCGAGGTATCCGATCTTGGTGACGACGATGTCGTACGCCGTCACGTCCAGGCCGACCGCGGAGAACGCGTCGGGATGGTGGAACGCCGTGCGGCGTGCGGTGATCACCGCGTCCAGCCCGCCGACCGTGATCACGGCTGCGGCGGGGGAGACGAACCGCAGACGGCCCTGCACGAGCACCCGGCCCAGATCGCTCCCGAACGCGTCGCCGACGGTCACGGAGACCTCGTCGCCGACGGCGTGCGCCTGCAGCGCCGCCACCGCGTCCGGGTCGGTGACGCTCGCGCAGACCGCCGACGGGAGGTCGCGCGCGAGCAGCCGCCCGAGCGTCCACGCGACGTCGTCGGCGCCGCCCGCGCCCGGGTTGTCGCCGGAGTCGCTGATCAGGAACGGGCGGGCGGGGCTCGCCAGCGCGGCGTCGACGCACTCGTCCAGGGTCGCGGTGCGGGCGACGAAGGTGAAGTCATGGCGGACCTTCCAGTAGTGCTCGGCCAGCTCGCGAGCGCCGCCGGCGACGGCCTCCGCGTCCCACCCGGTGACGACGACGGCGGCGTGGCAGCGCGGCTCGTCGGCCCACGCGTAGCCGACCCACACCGCCGCGTCGAGCACGCCCTCACGGGCCTCGATGTCGGGCACGGTCGCGTACAGCGCGGCGGCCGGCTCGACCCGGGTGCTCGTCTTCTCTCCTGGCAGGAGGACCGGGACAGGCACCCACGCCTTGACCGGACGCGTGCCCGTGCGGAGCGCGGTGACCAGGTTGCGGGCGGCCCGCTCGCGCGTCTCCCACGTGTCGACGTGCGGCGCGGTGCGGTAGCAGGTGAGCAGGTCCAGCGCACGGGCGAAGCCCTCGGAGACGTTGCCGTGCAGGTCCATGGCGGCCGACAGGTACGCGTCGGGCCCGACGATCTCGCGGATCGCCGTCACCAGATCCAGCTCGGCGTCGACCAGCCCGTCGACGCTCATGGCGCCGTGGATGTCGAGCAGCACGCCGTCCAGCGGTCCGGCGTCTCGCAACCGCGCGAGTAGGTCCGCCTTGAGCGACGCGTAGGCCGACGCGAGCAGCGGCCCGCCGGGCAGCGCGCGGGCGCGCAGGATTGGCACCCACTCGACCTCGCCGGGCTCGATCCAGTCGTAGATGTCGAGCAGATCCTGGCCGGTGAGCACTGTGAAGTCGGCGACGGTGCTGCGGTGCGGGCAGAACGTGCTGCTCTCGATGGCGATGCCGGCGATGCCGATCCTCATGAGGGGAGCCCCGTCAGCGCGACCTGCGCCGCGAGTGCGGCCGCCCCGCGTGCGCCCGCGTCCGTACCCGTCGTCACGACTCCCACCTCCAGGTGCTGGGTGACCAGCGGCAGGCAGCGCTCGTAGAGCGCGCCGCGCACCGCAGCCACGAAGGCCTCCAGCGATGCCAGCCGCCCGGCCAGCACCACCACGTCCGGATTGACGAAGTTGACGACGGCGGCCAGCACCTCGCCGAGCAGCCGGCCCGCAGTGCGGACCGCGGCGATCGCCTCGGGTTGCGCGTCGTCGCAGAGGCGGGCCAGCTCGCCGGTGTCGGCGACATCGATCCCGTTGGCGCGCAACGACTTCACGATCGCCGCGCCGCTCGCGACGGTCTCCAGGCAGCCGGAGTTGCCGCAACCGCAGGGGATGTCGGCACCGGCGTCGACGCGCACATGCGTGATGTCGCCGGCCACCCCGCCGGCGCCGCGGTGCACGGCGCCGGAGGTGACCAGTGCGCACCCGATGCCGGTGCCGGCCTTGACCACGATCATCGTGGCCGACCGGTTCGCGCGGACGGCCACCTCGCCCAGCGCGACGAGGCTGGTGTCGTTGTCGACGGCGACCGGCAGTCCGAGCCGCTCGGAGAGCCGCGCACGCAGGGGGAAGTCCTTCCACCCCGGCATCCGGGCCGGGACGCGCACGGTGCCGGCGGGGAACTCGACCGGCCCGGGCAGCCCGACCCCGACGGCCAGCAGCCGCTTGCCCTGCTCGCCGGCGAACCGTTCGACGAGACCGGCGAGTGCGTCGACGCCGGCCTCGGGCCCGGCCGCGATGTCGAAGGGGAACTCGCCGACCTTCAGTGTCGTGCCGGAGAGATCGAGGGCGAGCAGCCGGACGTGCCGCGCCCCGACGTCGGCGCCCACCACGATCCCGGTGCCGGCGGTCGTGAGCACACGCGGCTTGCGCCCGCCGCGCGACGGGCCGTCGCCGGTCTCGGCGAGCAGGCCGGCGTCCATCAACTCGGCGACCTTCGTCGACACCGTGGAGGGGGCGAGCCCCAGCTCCTTCGCCAGCTCCGAACGCGACGTGGCGACGCCCGCCGCGACGAGGTCGACGATGCGCGCCGAAGTCTGGGCTGACACCTGCACGGCGCAGAACGTAGCAGCCTTGAAACCTACTTGGTTCGATTCATCGCTTGTCTTGATTCGAACTTGTGGTTTAGCGTCCCGCCCATCGATCCAACTGTGGGGAGCTGCGATGGCTGTGCGGAGCAGGGTGCTGGTCGCGGTACTGGCGGCGGCGGGCATCGCCCTCGCGGCGTGCAGTGGCGGGGGCGCGGCCCCATCCGGCCCGAGTGACTCGGCCACGTTCGCGCTGCCGCCCAACGCGGCCCCGAACTGGATCCTCCCGATCGGGATCCCGGGTCACCTCGCCGGCTACAACAGCGCCGTCTACTCGCTGCTGTGGCCTGCGCTGAACGTCTACTCGGGCACCGACGGCTCGATCGCCTTCGACGAGAAGGCCAGCGTCGCCAACAAGCCGGTGTTCTCCGACGGCGGCAAGACCGTGACGATCACGCTGAAGGACCTCACCTGGTCGACCGGCGCGAAGGTGACCGCCCGCGACGTCGAGTTCCAGTTCAACCTGATCAAGGCGAACAAGACCAAGTGGGGCGGCTACTCCAAGGGGCGCTTCCCCGACAACGTCGCCGCGTTCACGGTCGTCGACGACAAGACGATCAAGCTGACGCTGGACAAGGTCTACAACACCGACTGGTTCGCCGAGAACCAGCTCATCCAGCTGCGGCCGCTGCCCCAGGCTGCATGGGACAAGACCAGCGCCGACGGGCCCGTCGGTGATCTCGACCGCGATCCGGCCACCGCTGCGCAGGTGTTCGACTTCCTCGTCGAACGGGCGAAGCAGATCGCCGAGTACGGCAAGGACCCGCTGTGGCAGACGGTCAGCGGCCCGTTCCGCGTCACCGAGTTCACGCCGCAGGGCCAGGTCACGCTCACCCGCAACGACAAGTACACCGGCCCGGACAAGTCGACGCTGAACTCCGTCTCGCTGAATCCGTTCACCAGCGCCGACGCCGAGTACAACGTGCTGCGCACCGGCCAGCTCGACTACGGATACATCGCCTCGTCCAACCTCGGGCAGACCTCGGCGCTGGAGCAGCAGGGCTACACGGTGAAGCCGTGGCAGGGCTGGGCGATCACCTACATCCCGTACAACTTCAACAACCCGAAGGTCGGCCCGATCTTCGCCCAGCTCTACGTGCGGCAGGCCATCCAGAGCGCGATCGACCAGCCGTCGATCGCGAAGAACATCTGGCGCGGCAGCGCGGCTCCCGGGTACGGGCCGGTGCCGCAGGACGACAAGTCGCCGTTCATCTCCGAGGCGCAGAAGACGAACCCGTACCCGTTCGACATCGAGAAGGCGAAGTCGCTGATCACCGGCCACGGCTGGACGATCGGCGGCGAGGGCGTGGCCACCTGCACCGCGCCGGGCACCGCGGAGAACCAGTGCGGCGCGGGGATCGCGGCCGGCACCCCGTTGCGGTTCGAGCTGCTCGCCGAGAGCGGCTCGAAGGAGACCGACAACACGATGGCGGAGCTCAAGTCGTCGCTCTCGCAGATCGGCATCGCGATCGACCTGAAGCAGGCGCCGCTCAACTCGGTGCTCGACACCAGCAAGCCCTGCACCCCGGCGCAGGCGGAGTGCTCGTGGCAGCTGTCGTTCTTCGGCACGCAGGGCAGCTGGTACTTCCCGGCCTACCCGAGCGGTGACCGCATCTTCTCCACGGGCGCGTCGTCGAACCTCGGCAGCTACTCGGACCCGAAGGCCGACGAGTTGATGACCCGCTCCACGCAGAGCGACGACAAGGCCGCGATGCAGGAGTACGGCGACTACCTGACGCGCAACCTGCCGGTGATCTGGCTGCCCAACCCGGCGTACCAGATCTCGGCGACGAAGAGGTCGCTGCAGGGGATCGAGCAGGACCCGCTGGTGGGGATCTCGCCGCAGCGGTGGCTCCGTAAGTGAGTCGTTACGTCGGGATGCGGCTGCTGCAGGCGGTCGTGGTGATCTTCATGGTCATCGTGATCGTGTTCTTCCTGCTGCACCGCATTCCCGGCGGCCCGGCGCGGGGCATCCTCGGCCAGCAGGCCACCCAGCAGCAGATCGACGACTTCAACCACGAGCAGGGCTTCGACCTGCCGTTGCCGGTGCAGTTCGGGCAGTACCTCGGCCGCATGGTGACGGGCGATTTCGGCGACTCCTACGTGGAGAACCAGCGCGTCGGTGACCTGGTGGCCGACCGGCTGCCGAAGACGCTGGTGCTCACCGGCCTCTCGACGTTGCTGGCGTTGCTGATCGCCGTGCCGCTCGGGGTGTTCCAGGCGGTACGGCGCGGGCGGGCGTCTGATCACGTGCTGTCGATCGTCAACTTCGTGCTCTACTCGACGCCGGTCTTCTTCCTCGGCTTCGTGCTGATCATCGTGTTCGCGCAGCGCATCCCGCTGTTCTCCGCGCAGGCACCGCAGGGCAACACCCTTGGCGAGATCCTGTCCGAGCCGGGCGGGCTCGTGCTGCCGGTGCTCACCGCGGCGGCCGGGATGATCGCGGTGTTCAGCCGCTACCTGCGCTCGTCGGTGATCGACAACCTGCACGAGGACTACGTCCGCACCGCGCGTGCGAAGGGCGCGAGCGAGCCGTACCTGCTGCGCAACCACGTGCTGCGCAACTCGCTGACGGCGATCGTGTCGATGATCGGCTACTACATCCCCGTCGCGTTCGGCGGCGCGCTCGTCGTCGAGCAGATGTTCAACTACCCCGGCATGGGGCTGCTGTTCTGGAACGCCGCGCAGCGCTCGGACTACCCGGTGCTGCTGGGCGTGGTGTTCGTGATCGCGCTGGCGACGGTGCTCGGCTCACTGCTGGCCGACATCGCCCAGCGGCTCATCGATCCGCGGACGCGGAAGGTGCCGGCATGACGGCTCCGACCAGTTCTTCCACCCGCGAGCGCTGGCGCGCGTTCCGCCGCAACAAGCTCGCGCTGTTCGGGGCGGCACTGCTGGTGTTGCTCATCGTGTTCTGCTTCCTGGTCCCGCTGGTGTACGTCACCGACCAGGTGCACACCGTGCTGGACGCGGCCCGGCTGGCGCCCGGCGAGCAGGGGCATCCGCTCGGCACCGACGATCTCGGCTACGACGTGCTCGGCCGGTTGATGGTGGCCGGGCAGACCTCGCTCGTGATCGGGCTGGCTGCCGGTGCGCTCGCGACCGTGATCGGCACGGTGTGGGGCGCGATCGCGGGCTACTACGGCGGCTGGCTCGACGCCGTCATGATGCGGGTCGTCGACGCCGGCATCGCGATCCCCGGCCTGTTCCTGCTGGTCGTGGCCGCGACACTGGTGACGCCGAGCGTGCCCGTCCTGATCGTGGTGATCGGGCTGGTGTCGTGGCTGGTGCCGGCACGGCTGATGCGCGCCGAGTCGCTCGCGCTGCGCAGCCGCGCCTACGTCGAGGCGATGCGCCTGGCGGGTGGCACCGGGTTCGGTGCGATCCGCCGGCACATCGTGCCCAACGCGATCGGCACCGTGATCGTCAACGCGACCTTCCAGGTGGCCGACGCGATCCTGCTCGTCACCTACGTCAGCTTCCTCGGGCTCGGCGTCCCGCCGCCCGCCGCGAACTGGGGCGGGATGCTCTCCGGCGGCCTCGCGTACTCCTACGACGGGTACTGGTGGCTGATCTTCCCGCCCGGCCTGCTGATCATCCTGACGGTCTGCGCCTTCACCTTCGTCGGTGACGGGCTGCGCGACGCGTTCGACGTGCGGTTCCGGGAGCGCGCATGACACCGGTGGTCGAGTTCCGCGACCTGTCGGTGCGGTTCGGCAAGAACGCCGCCGTCTCCGATGTCAGCTTCGCCGTCAAGCCCGGCGAGATCGTCGCGATCGTGGGGGAGTCGGGCTCGGGCAAGTCCGTCTCGGCGATGACGACGTTGGGGCTGCTGCCGGGCACGGCGCACGTCACCGGCACGGTCTCCACCGACGGCGTCCCGATCACGTCGATGACGCCTGCACAGCTGCGTGACCTGCGCGGCAACGGCATCGCGATGGTCTTCCAGGAGCCCATGACGGCGCTGAATCCGCTGCTCACGATCGGCACGCAGGTGGCGGAGGGGCTGCGGCTGCACCGCGGGATCGCCCGCGCCGAGGCCGCGCGGGAGGCCGTGCGGTTGCTCGAGCTGGTGGGCATCCCCGAGCCGGAACGCCGGGTGCACCAGTACCCGCACGAGCTCTCCGGCGGGCAGCGGCAGCGCGTGGTGATCGCGATGGCGGTCTCCTGCGACCCCAAGGTGATCATCGCCGACGAGCCCACCACCGCCCTGGACGTGACGGTGCAGGCGGAGATCCTCGCGCTGCTGCGCCGGCTGCGCGACGAGCTGGGCACCGCGATCGTGCTGATCACCCACAGCATGGGCGTGGTGGCCGAGCTGGCCGACCGCGTGATCGTCATGTACCGGGGCGAGATCGTCGAGGCCGCCGACGTCTACGAGCTGTTCGCCCGTCCGAAGCACGCGTATACGCGCGCACTGCTCGACGCGGTGCCGCGGTTCGCCAAGGACCCGCGGCCGGACCCCGAGCTGGGGGGCTCCGGGCCGGCCGCGCTCCAGATCGACGGCGTGGTGGTCGACTTCGGTCGCCACCGCGCCGTCGACGGGGTCTCCCTGGAGGTGGCGCCCGGGGAGATCCTCGGGCTGGTGGGGGAGTCGGGCAGCGGCAAGACGACGGTCGGGCGCGTGGCCGTCGGGCTCGTGCGGCCGTCGGCGGGATCGGTCCGGCTGTTCGGCACCGACCTGGCCGGTCTGCGAGGCGCCGCCCTGCGGACGGCTCGTGCACGAGCGGCGATGGTGTTCCAGGATCCGGCGTCGTCGCTCGATCCCCGCATGACCGTCGGCGACAGCATCGTCGAGCCGATGGTGTTGCAGAAGGTCGGCGATCGAGCGTCCCGGCAGAAACGGTCCGTCGAGCTCGTCGACGCCGTTGCGCTGCCGTCGGACACGGTCAACCGCTACCCCCACGAGCTCTCCGGCGGGCAGCGCCAGCGGGTGTCCATCGCCCGGGCGCTCGCGCTCGATCCCGGCCTGCTGATCGCCGACGAGCCGACCAGCGCCCTGGACGTCTCCGTGCAGGCCACTGTGCTGGAGCTGCTGCGCTCGCTGCAGCGCGACCTGGGGTTCTCGTGCCTGTTCATCAGCCACGATCTCGCCGTCGTCGACGCGCTGGCCGACCGGGTCGCGGTCATGCACCAAGGCCGGATCGTGGAGACCGGGGAGCGCACCGCGGTCTTCACCGACCCGCAGGACGACTACACGCGCACCCTGCTCGCGGCGGTGCCGGTGCCCGATCCCGTCGCGCAGCGGAAGCGATGAGCCGTCATCGGGCCGAATCTCAGCGGGTCAGCGCGCGGAGTGCGATGACCGCCTCGGCGTCGGTGGTGAAGCGGTCCCGACCGGCAGGAACGCCGGCGCCCGCGTACCCGCTCGCCGTGCCGACGGGGGTGCGCGGCGCGGCGTGGACGGCCGTCACGCCGGTCCGTTCCAGCACCGTGCTGACGTTCTGCGGGCGGATCCCGCCGCAGGCCATGATCGTCAAGCCACCGTGCGCGACGAGGGCGGCGACGGAGCCGACGTCGATCGCGTCGGGGCCGCCGGAGGTCAGCACCCGCTCGATGCCGAGCCCGGCCAGCACGTCGAGCGCGTCCAGGGGTTTCGTGAGCTGGTCGAAGGCCCGGTGGAAGGTCACGTGTGCCCCGCCGGCGGCCTCGACGAAGCCCGCCGTGGCGGCCCGGTCGACGCCGTCGCCGTCGAGCGCTCCGACGACGACGCCGGTGGCACCGGCCGCGATGGCGTGGCGGACGTCGGCGCGCATGAGTGCGAGCTCGTCCGCCGAGTACGCGAAGCCGCCCGGCCGCGGCCGCACCAGCACGTGGATCTCCGCGGCCCCGGCCGCGGCGACGGCGGCCTCGACCAGCCCGATGCTGGGCGTGAGCCCGCCCTCGGAGAGCGCGGCGCACAGCTCGATCCGGTCGGCCACCGAAGCGGCGACGACGCCGTCGAGGGTCTCCACGCTGATCTCGAGCTGGGCCACGACGAGCACTGTATTGATTGGCACTGTAAACAGCAGGAGCACGGCATGAGTTGGCTCGGCATCGACATCGGCGGCACGAAGATCGACATCGTGCTGTGCGACGACGAGCTGCAGGTGCTGGACGCGCTGCAGGTCTCGTCGGATGCCGGGCTCGGCGGCGACCGGCTGCTCGACAACGCGATCGGTGCG
>Ga0307513_10007797_pt1 | contig 13810 bp, 16 predicted proteins | sample 15_EM_MG_FD_202174 | JGI IMG/M metagenome (GOLD analysis project Ga0307513, IMG submission 202174) | Populus trichocarpa ectomycorrhiza microbial communities from riparian zone in the Pacific Northwest, United States - 15_EM | ecosystem: Host-associated > Plants > Roots > Unclassified | place... | reverse complement strand
CATTCAGGTTTGTGGTGGTTGCGCGGGGTCGTTGGTCCCTGCTGACGCTGCTGCGACTTTGTTCTTGCGTTGTATTGGATTCTGCTTTGGTGAGGGTCCTACAACGAGTTGAAGGGTCAGTACTCGTCCCGATCCATCTCAACAATTCTGCGGGTGAGCAACTCACTCGACTATCTCCACCGCGCCCCGCGTCCACCAACCGAAGTCCACCTTCGGTATCCTCTTCCCAGCCCAAAACGTGTCCTGGTCGAGCCACTTGGCAACTTGGTCTTCCTCCCTGATCAAGCGCACAAGCAGGGTGGCACGTGTAGGCGCACGTAGCGGGGTCTCGGTGCTCTCCTCGTATTTTCGTCTACCCAGTTTGGCGCATGGATTAGACTTCCAGTCCGTCTTGAACTTCAAACCTGTTCCTTTTTCCGTTTCTCCCAACGCTTCCATTTCTCCAGGCGGTACATCTTCCTGCTCCCCCCTCTCGTCTTCGTCCTCGTCTTCATGAACATGCTTATAGTACCACAGGGCCGTGCCAACCGCAGGGAACTCTGTCTTGAACTGGAGGCTTGGCCGCTCGTTGTCAGCTCAGGTGGCGCACGCATTAGGTGGATGTACGGATTGGGCGTCCGGTTGGACGGTACAACACCTGGGACAGGCGGTGGGGAGTGTGGTGGGGAGCTGGCCGCGTAGCCTGTGCCACCAACGGATCTGAAGGACTGAGGGGGTGGGCGAGTGTACAGAAGAGCGGGTAGCGCTATGCGAGAGAGTCAGAAAATGTGCTCGCGGATGACGAGTCCCGGGAGGGTTGTGGTTCATTGCGGGGCGGCTGCACAGATGGAAGGGATGCAACGGGATGAAACCCACCCGGGCCCTGGGTGCGCACCGGACTGCGGCAGGGAGACTCTGCTGGATGGTAGAGTGGAGAGGTTGGCCGTACTACTGCTGCGCTTGCTGCTGGCGATGTTGGCGGCGATTGAGGAGCGAAGGGAAGAGGGCCGAGATGCTGAACCATGGATTGTGGGTGATAATAGTGTTGAACCGTACTTGTCGTTGTTACTGTTATGTTCGAGATGATCCGAGGATCCTCGAGGTTGCCCAGCAACGAGCAAGAGCGCCCGCAAAGGCATTGGGCGACAGAGTCACCCCACAACGCAAGAGAATTGTAGGTCTACAAGACGAATAGTCGAATATTGGGTGGCGGTCATTGAGCGCTGTCCGGCTGTCGTGTTTATCTGATGAACCATTGGGATTGGGATTCAAAAAATGTCCGTCCTGCGGGACTTGAAGTACGATTATGGGAATTTGCATACTCGTTATCGGCGGTTAGCGAAGCGGCCAGATGTCGGCGAGACGCGAAGTGGTCCGAGGTTCGCGAGCGGTTTGAGTTGAACTCGACCGTGTCAGAGAGTAAACGCGCACAAACTGCAAAATGCAAAATTATTTCGATTATTACAATGTGACCTATATAACAAGCTTGTAGCTTTCCAGAAGAAGATAATTCCGTCGAATCACTGGCACTAATCTGCACCTATTATTTGTACGGAGTCCGTTACAAAAAGGTACTTCAAAGGTTGTGGGCTACCCTTAAATGTACAAAAGGGAGGAAGGCTGTGTCTCTGCTCGCTCGCGCTCAGTCTCCGGGTGAAGACTGCAAGTTACATCTAACTGCCGGCCTGAAACGACTCAAGAGTATACCTTAATTATCAGAACGAATCCTACACTCCAACTACCATCAAGTGCACCTGTCATCCTATGGTGTCTTGGCTGTATTTTGAAGTACGTGCAACGTGGAACGTCGCCACCTGAAATTATGCCCCGAAGTCTGACAGTAGTTCACATGGAGATACCCGGTACACTGCTATTACTATTGATGACTAGATGTTGTATTGCTCCTCTATTTTGTCGTTATTGAGACGGGATTCATCGGTCAACTATCTCTCTTTTCATGAACACCGGAGAGCCCGAACCTGCATTTATCCCTTGTATTCAGGGGCTCTCTACGAACAATAGCGCGATGAAGGGCAGGTGGTGAGAGGTTTGCCTTATCCTTATATCTGTTTCACTTATTTTGCTTTTGGTCTTTGCCGGCGGTTGCAACCATCCCGACGGCAGTGCTCCCAGTCTACTAATATGATATGGCTGTTCATACTGCTTGTATAAAACCAGGGCCCCCCAGCTAGTTTTCAACAAAACCAAGTTTACGCCCTCACGTCCTACATTCATTCTCCACCATCACACGCTGCGTTGTCTGATAGCAGAATTGACTCTCCACGGAGGCGACATGGGCCATCGGATTCTCCCTGTCGAGATCTGGGGGATCATATTTAATTTTGCAACTGCATGCCCAGAGGAATGGGAGTTCGGCACGCGGGAACGCTACTGGAATCATTCATTCGACCCAAATAATACGATTGAGCGATGGGAAGATGCACTCAAGACAAGGCGTTCCCTCGTTGCTGTTTCTCGGTTTTTTAACCAACTCACCATCCCTCTGCTCTATCAAAGCTTCTTCGCCATTCGGTCGAGACAGATATCTCGTTTTAAATCGGCCTTGCAAACACGGCCAGCTCTGGGAGAGTATATGAAACGACTTGGATCTATCACATGGATCAAACCGTTTCCATATCCCGAGTATCTACCTATACTGCGCTGCTGCCCGAACGTCGTCTTCTATGATGCGGAACTCAGTCCATCCATCTTGAAGCCAGCCCAATCCCTCCGTTCACTGGAACTTATTGACACTCCAGAGTTCGGCGATGGGGCCACAGCACCTGCGTTCCTCTATCTCTTGGCGAGCATGCTCCAAGCCACTCCACAGCTCGAAAATTTGGGGCTTTACCGACTCCCTTTTCAAGTTAACATAACCAATGTTCAACTATTCGCTTCTATCAGACTAGAATATCTCCGGTCTCTTCATTTGCGCGCCTATTCGCCGAACCCCTTTGGCCCTCCTGGGACAATCCGAACAGTAACACTGTTCTTTTCCTTGACCCTTCCTCGACTCGAGGACCTGCTTCTTGAAGGTGGGGAATTTGAGGATGCAGTTCTCAGTGGCATCCCCGCCCTCTGGCTGCAGCAGATTCGCCGATTCAACGTAACCCACGCATCTATCAGGTCGTGCAGATTGGACCCTAACCATTTCCACCGGCTCCGGAAACTCACCATCGATTTCTCATCTACCTACGACGTCGATCCACGTGGCAAGCTTCACAAAAAACTCCCTTTGATTCAACTAGAGGAGATTGAGTTAGTGGACTGCACCCCTTCCATCCACCTCAGCATAGCAGGCTTCGAGGCGCTCTATTCTGTCTTCTGCCTTTGCGCCGATGACACAACAACCCCTAAGCTGAGGTCTCTATCAACAGATGTAATAGTATCGGAGACGCGGTACAGGCTCAAGTCACCTCAGTTTATCAAGGAATGTCTCACCAAGTTACAATCAGTTGTGGAACGCATCCTCGTGAGGGGAATCGACCCCAAGGGACTCGACTCATCCTCGTTGCGATTAATTCTCCGGAAGATGATTGAAATTACGGAGACATGGATAATAGGTGATCGCAATATGACAAAAGGGGGTCTCCGGAGAGAAGACAAAGAAGATGTATGACTGAAGCGGGCTCTCCTACTTCTTCATTAGACAAGATACAGAGAACAGGTATTCGCAACTTTTGTAATTGATATTGTCTGAGGAATTCGCGTCAATTGTACCAGATAGTATTGTCTCAAGTCGCACGGCAGTGGCTTTACGGCTCCTTCTCTTTTGGCTTACTCAAATCTGCTCCCTCTGTGAGCATGGTCATGAGCTGACTGTCACCAGCAGGCATAGATCGAACCTCGACGTCGTTGCGGTGCTACTTGTAATAGAAGCAACTGAAAATACGTCCAAATGATGTATCATTGGTGGTAACTGATGTAGACAGTGGCCGCATAACCGTGGGATGTGCGATATATAGGTTCCAAAATCATCCATCCAAGCAAGTCCTATAGCATTACGGCATAAGCAACTCTACGCGGTGTCTACAATGACGAGACGATGCGAGGAAGGTGCGAGCGGTACATGGACGGAGAGAATCCGGAAGGGGCGTTGATACAGAATATAAGTTTCCACATGGACACGATATGCGCGATGACTTGGAAAGCAGTGGGAGCTGTATACTAAATATGGACATGAAGGAAGCTCACGACCGGCCCCATTTACTCGACGCCCAGCTCATCCACGGCTCACTTCCACCACCCACGGTGCTCGTATTAGCAAGGGTATCAGAACTCCGTACGGAGAGCGCGTCGGTGCTCTTCCTCAGCTGATCCAGACGAGAGACGAGGGGAACTAGGCATGGATGGCGGTGGAGGTATCGACGTCGAGAGGTGGGATATCTCCGCTATCGACATGTCAGAGCAGAGGTGGTCATCACAGGTCGTGAGGAAGGTACAGACGAAGCGCGGGAGGAAGCAGAAGACGACGGCGAGGTGGTTGCTGTGGACCACAAGAACTGCTCCCGGGCATTCTTCCTCGTCAGCTGAACCCTTCTTTGATCGAGCTTGCTCCGGCTGTACTCGCCTCACTGGAGCGAGTGGAGGAAACCAGTAACAGCTCGGGGGGACAACTGCGAGTGTGGGGACGCCAACACCCTCTCCGTCGGCTTCTGCTCCTCCCTCGCCGTGCGCCCGTCTCGTTCCTCCCAGGGCCCAGCGGTCGGCACAGCGCTCAACGTCTCGCCGCCCCAGTCCTCCGAGTTCTGCCCGGAAGGGAGCGCGACAACCAAGAGACCACGCCTCACGAGGCCGTGGGCTACTCGTGCATCAGGTGCGCGACGGGGATCGGAAACTGACAGTGGCCACACGGATACGCACGCCATGGCTGTAGGGTGATGCGCCGCGGTGAGCTTTGTCGTGCGTGTCGTAGGCAGCGGCACTTCCGAGTTCGTGCTTACGATGCGGCGCGGGTGGTTGCAGGGAGCTGTCAACCACCGCGACTGTGACTGCGAGTGCGTTGTCGCTTGGTTTCTACTTTGGTGAGCGTCCTACAGAGAATTGGAGGGTCAGTACTCGTGCCGATCCATTTCAACGACCCTGTGGGAGGCGAGCAACTCACTCGACTATCACCACCGCACTCCGCTAAACTCCACCTTTGGTATCCTATTCCCAGCCCAAAACACGTCCTCATCGGGCGATGGGGTAACTTGGTCTTCCTCCCTAACGAATCGCACAGGGCGGGATGCATGCGCAGGTGCGTTCTTGGTGTTCCACTCGCTTTTTTGTCTACCAGGTTTGGCGCGGTGATTAGTCCTCCGGTCCGTCCGGGGTGATGTATATAGGAGAGTAAGCAATTGTGACCTCGGATGATGAGTAGGCAGGGGTGTGATTCCTTGTGGGGCGACTGCACGGGGTGGAATGGGAATGGGAATGGATGGGACGCGACGGGATAAAATTACCTGAGTCTGTATCGGACTACGGTAGGGATACTATTGGAGTGGTGAGTGGAGAGGTCGGCCGTACTACCGCTGCGCTCGCTGCTGGCGATGTTGGGGAGAAGGGACGAGGGCTAAAATGATTATGATTATCTGTGATTCGAGGTAATCGTGTTGAACCGTGCTTGTCGTTATTCCTGTTCCGTTTGAGGTGACTCGAGGATGCTCCCCATGACGAGCAACAGCGTCCGCAAACGCATTGGGCGACTGTCGAAATACTACGAGGGGTGGGGAACAAATATTAAACCCTTTTTTGTCGACTTATTGGTAACCGACCAGTGAAACGCATACGAACGGATGTGAAACTGCGGGAAAACCTGACCTATAATATCAGAAGACCGAGATCTGATGCAGGCACCGCCGGCATGGAAGACGAAACGAGCCTCGAAAGTCCAATCTAACACGATAGCCGGTCGTCGGGCGCTGTCTACCCATCGTTGTGCGTTGGGGTTGGGATTCAAAAGAAGGTCCGTCCTACAGGACTTGAAGTGCAATCATAGGAGGGGTTTGTGGGGGGCAGGTGGTGAGAGGTTTGCCACTGTCACCGCACTCCAGCTGTTCACAAAGAATCTGGGATCTGCTATCAATTGTACGCCCTCATACTATACGCTATCTGGTGAGGTCTTCTGATATGTTCATTCTCCGTCATCACACACTCCGTTGTCTGATAGCAGAACTGACTCTCCACAGAGGCGACATGGGCCATCGTATTCTCCCTGTCGAGATTTGGGGGATCATATTTGAGTTTGCAACTACATGCCCAGAGGAATGGGAGTTCGGCACGCGGGGACGCCGCATGGCGATGTGTCCTACCAATTTGCGCCGAATTAATACGCTTAACCGATGGGAGGATGCACTCAAGACGAGGTGTTCCCTCGTTGTTGTTTCTCGGTTTTTTAACCAACTCACCACCCCTCTGCTCTATCAAAGCTTCTTCGCAATTTGGTCGGGCCAGGTATCTCGTTTTAGATCGGCCTTGCAAACACGGCCAGCTCTCGGAGAGTATATCAAACGACTTAGCCTTTCCGAAGACATCTATCAACAGATAATTACCGATTATCCACTTATACTGCCCTTCTGCCCAAACGTCGTCTTCTATGATGCGCAACTCCGTCCATCCAGCTTAAGGCCAGCCCCATCCCTCCGTTCACTGGAACTTCTCTACACTACACAGTTCGACGGCCTCTATCTCTTGGCGATCACTCTCCAAGCCACTCCGCAGCTCGAATATTTGGGGCTTTATCACCTCCCTTTTCGAATCAAACCGACTAATAGTCAGCCATTCGTTTCTATCAGACTAGAATATCTCCGGTCTCTTCATTTGCGCGCCGATTCGGCAAGTACCCCTCATCCTCCTGGGATAACCCTAACAGTACCACTGTTCTTTTCTTTGACCCTTCCTCGACTCGACGACCTACTCTTTGGAGGCGCGGGATGTGACGAAGCAGTTCTCAATGGCATCCCCGCCCTCTGGCTGCAGAAGATTCGCCAATTCAACGTAACTCACGGACCTATTATGTCGTGCAGATTGGACCCCAGCCACTTCCACCGGCTCCAGAAGTTCACTCTCGATTTCTCATCTACCTCCGAAGATACCCTCGGCAAGCTTCACGAAAAGCTCCCTTTCATTCAACTGGAGGAGATAGAGTTATTGGACTGCATCACTTCCATCGACGGCAGATTAGATGCGGGCTTCAAAACGCTCTATTTGGTCTTCTGCCTTTGCGCCGATGACACGGCGACACCTAAGCTCAGGTCTCTATCAACAGATATAATAGAATCGGGGGACCGGTCCAACTTCACATCATCTCAGACTGTCAAGGAACGCCTCGACGAGTTACAATCGATTGCGAAACGCATCCATGTGAGGGGAATTGAGCCTAAGGGAGCCGACTCATCCTCATTGCGATCGATTATCCCGACATTGATTAAAACTACGGTGACATGGATGATAGAGGCTGGCTCTATGACAGAGTGGGTCTCGTCCTGCAGCGAAGATGAAGATGATGTATAGTGGTCGCATGACTGAAGCGCCAGAGTTTACTCTCCTACTCCGTCATGAGACAAGGTACAGAGAACTCAGTACCTTTTGTAATTGATATCGTCAGAGGAATTCCCGTCAATTGCCCAAAAGTATTGCCTCAAGTCGCACGAAAGTCATTTTCAGCAGCTCTCTTTGGTTGACTCAAATCTGCTCCCTATGTGAGCAAAGACATGGTCACAAGCTGACTATCACAAGCAGGCATAACTCAAACCTCAACCATCATTGTGGTGTATTTGCGATAGAATCAAATGACAATGCGTCCAGGTGATGTATCACCGGTGGCACTGATGTAGACAGGACAGACGCGGGATGCGCGGTATATAGGTTCTGAAATCATCCTTCCAAGCATGTCGTATAGCATTACGGCATAAACAACTCTACGCGGTGTCTATAATGACGAAACGGTGCGAGTACAGCACATAAACGGAGAGAATCCGGATGGGCGTTGATACAGAATATGCGTTTCCACATGGAGACGATATGTACGATGACTCGGAAAGCAGTGGGAGCTGTATACTAGACATGGACACGAAGGACGCTCACGACCCGCCCTATTTACTCGACGCCCGGCTGATCCACTGGCTGCCCAGCTGATCCACTGGCTCGTCCGACTTCCACCACTCGCTGTACTCGTACTAGCAGGAGTATCAGAACTCCATACGGAGAGCGCGTCGGTGCTCTTCCTCGCCTCACCCGATCCAGACAAGAGACGAAGGGAACTGGGCACGGGTGGTGGTGAAGGTATCGAGGGTGAGAAGAGGGATACCTTCATTATCGACGCGTCAGACGTGGAGGTGGCGATCGCAGGTGGCGAGGGAGGTACAGCCGAAAGGTTGGGAGGAAGGGGAGGAAGACTAGGTGGCTGTTGGATGCGCAGTAGACCTCAAAAGCTGCTCCCGGGCGTCCTTCGCTCGCGAGAAAAACGAGCTGAACCCTTCTCTGCTCGCGCTCGCTCTGGCTATACTCGCCTCATCGGAGTTGGTGGAAGAGACAAGTAACGGACTTGGGGGGACAACCGCAAGTGCGGGGACGACAACACCCTCCGTCTCCGTCGGCTTCAATTTCTCCCTCCGTCTCGTTCCTCCCGAAGCCCGGGAGTCGGCACAGCGCTCAACGTCTCGACGCCCCAGTCCTCCGCGTCCTGCCCGAGAGGGAGCGCGACGACCAATAGGCCACGCTTCACAAGGCCCGTGAGCTGCTCGTGCGCCAGGTGCGCGACGGGGATCGAAAACTGCCAGTTGGCCCCACGGACATGCACGCGACGGGCGTGCCGTGGTGCGTTGCCGTGAGTTCCATCATGCGCGCTGTGGGCAGCAGCGCGTCCTTGTCGGATGCGCGTTCAGGCTTGTGGTGTGGTTGCGTAGAGTCATCGGTCCCTGCTACTGCTGCTGCGACTTTTTCTTGCGTTGTCGCTTGGGTTCTGCTTTAGTGAGGATCCACAATGAGTCAAAGGGATTAGTACTTGCGCCGATACATTTCAACAATTCTGCGGGAGGTGAGCAACTCACTTGAGTATCTCCACCGCGCTCCGCTTTCACCAACCGAACTCCACCTTCGGTATCCTCTTCTCAGCCCAAAGCGCGTCTTCGTCGAGCCACTTGGCAAATTGGTCCTCCTCCTTGATGAACCGCACAGGCGGGGTGGTACTTGTAGGTGCATGTGGCGGATCCTTGGTGTTCTCCTCGTCTTTCGTTTACCCGGGTTGGCGTGTGGATTAGACTTCCAATCCGTCTTGAGCTTCGAGCGTGTTCCTTTTTTCGTCTCTCCTAGCTCTTCCATTTCTCCAGGTGGTAAATCTTCCTGCTCCTCCCTCTCGACTTCGTCCTCGTCTTCAGGAACATGCTTATAGTACCGTAATGCCGTGCCAACCGCAGGGTACTCTGGCTCGGGTGGCGTACGTATTAGGTACATGTGCGCAGTGGACATCCGGATGGACGGTACAACACCTAGGACAGGCGGTGGGGAGTACGGTGGGGAGCTGGTTGCGTAGTCTGTGCCACTAGTGGTCTGGAGGACCAAGGGGGTGGGCGAGTGTACAGAAGAGCGGGTAGTGCTACGTGAGAGAGTCAGTAAATGTGATTGCGGATGATGAGACCCGGGGGGGTTGTGTTTCATTGCAGGGCGGCGCACAGGGTGGACTGGTAATAGAAAGGATGCGAGGAATGAAACTCACCCGGGCCGTGGGTGTGCATCGGACCGCAGTAGGGATACTCTGCTGGATTGTAGAGGTTGGCCGTACTGCCGCTGCGCTCGCTGTTGGCGATGTTTGGGACGAAGCCGGCAAAAGGACGAGGGCCGAGATGCCGAACCATGGATTGTGGATGATAACAGTGTTGAACCGTACTTATCGTTATTATTGTTATGTTCGAGATGATCCGAAGATCCTCAAGTCTGCTCAGGAGCGAGCAACCAGCGTCCGCAAAGGTGGGCAACAGAGTTACCCCACCCACAAGGGTCTACAGGACTGTCGAAATAATACGAGGGGTGGGGAACAAATATTAAACCCTTTTTGTCGACCTATTAGTAACCGACAAGTGAAACGCATACGAAACAGATGTGAAACTGCGGGAAAAACTAAGGACCACAGACCTATAATATCAGACTGCAGACCGAGACCTGATGCAGGCACTGCCGGCATGGAAGACGAAACGAACCTCAAAAGTCCAATCTCCAACAAGGACGAAGAGTCGAACACAATAGCTGGTCGTTGGGCGCGGTCTACCTATAGTTGTGCGTTAGGGTTGGGATTCAAAAAAGGTCCGTCCTACAGGGCTTGAAGTGCAATCATAGTATGCTTGTTATCGACAGTTAGCGAAGCGGCCACAGACAGAAGGCAAGCGACGTAGCGGGTTGTGGGGGTAGGTGGTGAGATGTTTTGCCAGTGTCACCTGGATCTCCTATCAATTGTACGCCCTCATATTGTCAGAATTTGGACCTTCGAGGATTCGTTTCGTCTTCCATGCCCATGCATCAGGTCTTGGTATTAGATTATAGGCCCCTGGTCGCTTAGTTTTTCCCGTCATTTCATATCCATTTCGTACGCGTTTCGCTGGTCTTTTACTACATAGGTCGTCTGAATTTACAGGGTAATATACAAGGGTTAATCTCAGTCCCTCCGCTCGCACATTATTTTAACACATATACGCTATCTGGTGAGGTCTTCTGATAGGTTCATTCTCCATCATCACACGCTCCGTTGTCTGATAGCAGGACTGACTCTCCACAGAGGCGACATGGGCCATCGTATTCTCCCTGTCGAGATTTGGGGGATCATATTCGGGTTTGCAACTGCATGCCCAGAGGAATGGGAGTTCAGCACACGGGAACGCTATGGAGCGTTCCGGAAGGATTTATTACGCCCAAATGATACGATTAATCGGTGGGAAGATGCACTCAAGACAAGGCGTTCCCTCATTACTGTCTCTCGGTTTTTCAACCAACTCGCCATCCCTCTACTCTATCAAAGCTTCTTCGCCGTCGAGTCGGGCCAGGTATCTCTTTTTACATTGGCCTTGCAAACACGGCCAGCTCTTGGGGAGTATATCAAACGACTTAGCCTTTCCGCGCACCTCGAGCAGGATATAATCCCCGATCATCCACTTATACTGCGCCTCTGCCCAAACATCGTCTTCTATGACGCGGCACTCTATCGACCCGGCTTGAAACCAGCCTCATCCCTCCGTTCACTGGAACTTCTCTACTCTTCAGAGTTCAACAATGAGCTCACGGAACCTACGTTCCCCCATCTCTTAGCGAACATTCTCCAAGCCACTCCACAGCTCGAACATTTGGGGCTCTACCAACTCCCTTACCGAATTAAAGCGACTAATCGTCAGCCATTCGTTTCTACCAGACTAGAATCTCTCCGCTCTTCATTTGCGCGCCGATTCGATACGCATCGTCCATCCTCCTTGGACAACCCTAACAATACCGCTGTTCTTTTCCTTGATCCTTCCTCGACTCGAGGACCTGCACCTTGAAGGTGGGGAATCTGACGAAGCAGTTCTCAATGGCATCCCGGCCCTCTGGGTGCAGCAGATTCGCCAATTCAACATACCTCACGGGTCTATCATGTCGTGCAGATTGGAGCCCAATCATTTTCACCGGCTCCGGAAGTTGACCCTCGACTTCTCATTTACCTACGATCCCCGTGGCAAGCTTCACGAAAAACTCCCTTTAATTCAACTAGAGGAGATTGAGTTAGTGGACTGCATCACTTACATCGACCTCAGATCGGATATGGGCTTCAAGGTGCTCTATTTGGTCTTCTGCCTTTGCGCCGATGACACGGCGACACCTAAGCTCAGGTCTCTATCAACAGATATAATAGAATTGGAGGAGCGGCGCAGGTTCGTATCACCTCAGATTATCAAGGAACGCCTCAACGAGTTACAATCGGTTGTGAAACGCATCCTCGCGAGGGGAATCGAGCCCAAGGGACTCGACTCATCCTCGTTGCGGTCAATTATCCAAAATTTGATTAAAACTACGGAGACATGGATGATAGATGATGGCTTTATGACAGAGTGGGTCTCGTCCAGCAGCGAAGACGAAGAGGGGTCATGGGGGTCGGGTGACTGAAGCGCCGGAGTTTATTTATTTATTAAACAAGATACGGAGAAGACGTATTAGTACCTTTTGTAATCGATATAGTCTGAGGAATTCGCGTCAATTGCACAAATTGTACCAGAGAGTATCGTCTCAAGTCGCACGAAAGTGATTTTGCACCTCAGCGGCTTCTCTTTTAGCAGACTCAAATCTGCTCCCTATGTGAACAAAGAAACGGTCACATGCTGACTGTCGCAAGCAGGCCATAGGTCAAACCTCAACCATCGTTGCGGTGTTACTTGCGATAGAATCAAATGACAATACGTCCAAATGATGTACCACCGGTGGCAACAGATGTAGACAGCTGCAGCATAGACGCGGGATGCGCGATATATAGGCTCCGAAATCATCCACCCAAGCAAGTCGTATAGCATTACGGCATAAACAACTCTACGCGGTGTCTACAATGACGAGACGATGCGAAGCAGGTGCGAGTATGGTACATTAATGGAGAGAATCCGGACGGGCGTTGATACAGAATATACGTTTCCACATGGACACGATATGCGCGATGACTTGGAAAGCAGTGGGAGCTGTATACTAAACATGGACACGAAGGAAGATCACGACCGGCCCCATTTACTCGACGCCCAGCTCACCCACTGGCTCGTCCGACTTCCACCACTCGCCGTGCTCGTACTGGCAAGAGTATCAGAACTCCGTACGGAGAGCGCGTCGGTGCTCTTCCTCGCCTCAGCCGATCCAGAAAAGAGACGAGGGGAACTGGGCACGGGTGGGGGTGAAGGTATCGAGGGCGAGAAGAGGGGTACCCCGGTCATCGATACGTCAGACGTGGAGGTGGTGGTCGCAGGTGGCGAGGGAGGCACAGCCGAAGAGTGGGAGGAAGCAGAGGAAGACGACAAGGTAGTTGTTGGATGCGCGGTGGGCTTCAAAAACTGCTCCCGGGCATTCTTCGCTCGCGAGAAAAGCGAGCTGAACCCTTCTTTGATCGCGTTCGTTCCGGTTGTACTCGCTTCATCGGGGTTGGTGGAAGAGACACGTAACGGGCTTGGGGGGACCACCGCGAGTGCGGGGATGCCGGCACTCTCCCTCTCCCTCTGCTTCTGCTTCTCCCTCGCCGTGCGCCCGTCTCGTTCCTCCCAAGGCCCAGCGGTTGGCACAGCGCTCAACGTCTCGACGCCCCAGTCCTCCGCGTTCTGCCCGGGAGGGAGCGCGACGACCAACAGACCACGCTTTACGAGGCCTGTGAGTTGCTCGTGCGTCAGCTGCGCGACGGGGATTGGAAACTGCCAGTTGGCCCCCACGGACATGCACGCAACGGGCGTACGGTGGTGAGTTGCGGTGAGCTCCGTCATGCGCGCCGTGGGCAGCGGCGCGTCCTCGTCGGATGCTTGTTCAGGCTTGTGGTGTGGTGGCGTGGAGTCGTCGGTCCCTGCTGGGGCTGCGACTTTGTTCTTGCGTTGTCGCTTGGATTCTGCTTTTGTGAGGATCCTACAGCGAGTCAAAGGGGTCAGTACTCGTGCCGATCCATTTCAACAATTCTGCTGGAGGTGAGCAACTCACTCGAGTATCTCCACCGCATTCCGCTTCCACCAACCGAACTCCACCTTGGGTATCCTCTTCCCAGCCCAAAACGCGTCCTCATTGAGCCATTTGGCAAATTGGTCTTCCTCCCTGACGAACCGCACAGGCGGGGTGGTACGTGTAGGCGCATGTAGCGGATTCTTGGTGCTCTCCT
>Ga0307513_10007796_pt1 | contig 13810 bp, 18 predicted proteins | sample 15_EM_MG_FD_202174 | JGI IMG/M metagenome (GOLD analysis project Ga0307513, IMG submission 202174) | Populus trichocarpa ectomycorrhiza microbial communities from riparian zone in the Pacific Northwest, United States - 15_EM | ecosystem: Host-associated > Plants > Roots > Unclassified | place... | reverse complement strand
ACCGAGGCCTAGCTCTATGTGTTGCATGGATATTACAGAGGCCACGAAGATACCACCGAAGACAAGGAGGATGAGGCCTTTGATAGGCTTCTGAAGGATGAAAGGGGCATAGGTACGTTTGAAGAATCGGGTAAGGCGGCTACTTGAAGGAGGGGCGTCGCTCAGAGCAATTCGGGAGGGTATACGGATACACGGGAAGCAATCCAAGCGGCTGGCCTGCGTTCTTTTATCAGCATACGAGGAACAATTAAGGCACATTCGAATCTACGCACCTCGACCCTATGCAAATCTATGGATAGCGCACTGACAAACACGGTGACTTGCATCAAAGCGTTAAGGAAGACGCTTCCTGCGGCATAAAGAGCAAAGTTACGGACAGCGGGCATAGGGACTAGAGCACCCAAAGCAAACGCAACGGTTTCCGTCAAGGAACTTAATAGAATGGAGGGTCCCATCTTCGCAAGTGACCTTGCAACCCGATCTTCTGGGGACAGATGTAGTGGAACAGAGTCAGCATCAACACTATCATGCGACGAGCCGAAAGGTGATCGCGGCGAAGTCGGGTCCGGTATTCCCTTTGCATTTGGTCCATGCTGGGCATTCTGCCTGTCCAGCTCGTGAACAAGGATGAAGACGTTATCCACCCCCACAGCCAGCACGAGGAACGGAATGACCTCCGCAATGATGAGTGTGACTTTGACACCAAGGAAGGAGAATACGCCGACGGATGCTGTAACTGACAGGATAACGAGGGCGATTCCGAAGAGCCCAAGAGTGAACTTTGATCCCATAAAAAGTCGTCTCGGAAGGCGGGGATACCAGGTTGCCCGTGGGGGACGATTGGCGCTAACTACTGGTGACGCAGTCACGTTCTTCCGGCGGAAAAGGGAAGGAAGTCCAGTGAGCCAGGTAACGAGCGAACCGACCAGTGTCTCTTCGTCAGCTCCTATGGAATTGCTGCCGAGAGTCAACGATACATAGAAGAACATCAGGAGGTACGAGAGGACAATGATCCTCACGTCGGTGTTCGTGCTCTTATTCAGTTCTTCTTCCAGCGAGACGCCGGTGGAAAAGAAGACTTGTGAACCACTTTGTTCTGGTGCATCGTTGGCGAGGTCGGAAAGGTATTGACGAAGGACTCGCTCCCATGATTCAGCGCGGCTGACGACCGCGGGATCGAGTGAGTTGCTGACAACAAAAGTGGTGATGATGGCTTTTGCACCGAGCCAGTCTTCGTTTTCTACTCCCCCAAGCACTAGGTCAGGCATCAATGGTTGCTGGAACGGCGGAAGGCATTCGACCTGGCTGGGTTTGTCCGCGCAATTGAGTAGATGTTCCTTCCATGTATCTTCATTCCAGTTTTCCAAACCGTTGAACCATCCGAGGACGCTTTGGATGACGCAAGCCCCATTGGGACCGGATGGCTTAAAGCACACATCGTCCAGGGTCACGCCATCTTCGGTTTGCAGTGCATAAATGTCTGATTCGACCTTCTCCCACCACTTGAGCCGCTCCCAAGTCAAAACAGGCACTAAGTCTTCTGCTATCGTTGATGAATTTTGGATTGATGTCGGACCGGCTGGTGAAGTCACAAAAATACCCCCTTCTGCTCTAAAGAAAGGACCGAAGTTCTTGTCGAAAAAGTCCTTCTGGAGTTTGCTCTCCGAATTTGGTGCTACCCACAATCGTACTGGGTCTGTCTCTACAGCGAACTTCTTCCAACCCATATTGAGCGAGCCGGTGGCAAGGAAGACGAGGAAGAAGGTTAACCACGGCCACGAGGCACAGAAGTGACCAATTCGGTAGAATGACCGTCGAAGAATCTTGTTTAGTTTATACTGAGGTGGCTGCAGGGTCTCAATGGGGTCGAGCAGCGATGCTCCGCGACCAAGGTGGTGACGCGGAGTCTCTGCTGGTGGCCCAGAGTCGTTGTCGGAATAAAGTGCGAGGGAAGACACGCCGACCAAAGGTCGGGTGTGTGATGATGGCGACGGCTGTTGGTTATTGAGGGAGGCGGCGTCAGTTGATAGAGCGACTCTCTCGTAAGAGCGCTCCTTTCGTTTTCTCCAAGCGATTTGTGCAATGAAGCCGGTGAAGAACGCGAAGACGGCAAGACCGTACATAAGCAATAAGGCAAAGGTCAGGCAGCTGATTAAACCAACATGGCAGGTTGGTGAATTGTAAGGGTCGGGCTGTGGTGGAAGAACGGGGCATGTTTGTGGGCAGTCCATGCAAGCACACCGGCTGCTGAGCTCGGGGTCGCTGCAGGATCGAGGGGGAAGGTTGAGAGGAGTGAATCCTGGAGGCGTCGAAGACGGATAGTCAATCTGGAAAGGACTGCCCATAGGCTTTTCGTCGCCCAGGAATTTCAGGAAGCCATGATAGTCCTTCGCTCCTCCACCGATGAAGTCCATAGCGTACCCATTGCTGGCACCGAACTTGACCTCCTTGCAGCTGTCGAAGAAGCCACTTGCGTACGACTCGCTCACAAAGAAGTCGAGAGACTTGACAGCCTGCCTGCCTTCCGAGGTGGTTTGGGTTGACGTGATGTTGGTAAACGAGCCTTGGTCTGGAGAGCAAGTAAAGGCGCAGAAGAAAGACAAAAAGTTGTTTCTGCAAGCTGGGCAAGTTGCTATGAAAGCTTCCGCCTGCTTGATATTGTCACGCAACGAAGTGACTTGATCCGAGGTGCAGCATGCTGGTCCGGTGGCAAATTGAGAACCGCATATTGATACGAGTTGCTCTCGAAGCGCGTCATCTGGCTGCACGAGGCAAATGAGCCTGTGTCCAAAACGTCATGGGCAGGTAGCACGATGCGTACCTCGACGGGCGGGCCATCGTAAGGACATGGCAAATCCCTCCCAAATAGTCCCTTCTTCCCGCATGACTCTCGCATCGTACATTTTCCTGCTGGAGCCGCCAGCTTCGCGCTCCGCACCCTCGTTTCCATTGTTATTCAGTGCCCACAGGGAATAGTGGATGGTCCTCCGCGAAGGTATTTACGTTCCCACCAGGTTTCTCACTGGAGCGACGCGTTCAATGTTTAAGCACGCGTAGGCCAGGTTTGAGGAAAGGTTCTTTGTTCTTTGTCCCTACTTCGGGACGGCGACCACGAATTGAATAGTTCTGGTGAATGCGTTATCCGTGTCTTAATAAGTCGTTCAATAAACTTGATTTCTTTCGCATTCTTCAAGTATCGATTACTGGATCGACTCCCTGATTGCCTCCTCTTCCCCCCCCGCGTCTCCCTCTGCCACCACGACCACCACGACCACCACGACCACGACCACGACCGCGACCGCGACCACTGGTACTACCGCTATGCTTCTTTCCATGATATTCCGTCTCAATCTCCCTCAGAAGTTTCCGGAGAAGTTTACCAGCATAGGCATTCTTTTTGGGAAAGTACTTGTCATTCTCTTGGGTGTATTCCACCAACTCCTCAAGAGTGTCGAATCGTTTGACCCTTCCCTTGTCGACCAAATCTACGAGATTGACGTGCGTCGCATCAATGGCCTATAAAACATCGCGTTCGAGTCGCTGCTTGACCAGTAGATACTCATAGATTTCTCACCTTCTCACACTCATCCAATGTGTTGGGGATGGGGTTGACCTGGACGTCTCTACATAGCTTCTTCCAGGCTTCCAAGTCCTTCTCGTTTGTCCCATAAATCTCGTTGAATCTTTGGACCATAACATCCCGAAGGTCATCTTTTACATCCCATCTCTCTTGCGGATCCCACTGCTTCTCGCGGCAAAGCCGCTTAAATTCCTTGATCACTTCTGCCTCTCTATTATAGTGGAACTCTGGCCATTTATTGAAGAATGCGACGATGGCGCTATCGTGATCTCTTCCGGACTGCGAAATGCACGGTCCCTTGAGTACGGGGCCACGAATTGTCTGGGTCCCATAGACCTACTTCAACGGTTCCAGTGGACGTCATATTTTCCTCGACTCGATTAATGCGGAAGGGGAATGTCGACCCGCAGTTTGCAGAGCCGGGGTTAAGTATTGAAGATTCGTCAGGCTCGGAAGGCGTCTTGCAGGAGACTGGCCCCAGGCAACCCAGATTATTGATACGCCTTTTGTTAAAGTACAGCGTTCCATACAGGAACCGGACGCGCAGTGGAGGCCAGAACATCACCGGACACGAGTCAGAGGTGGTCGTGTCCAACTCGTATGTGATAAAGTAAACTAGCTAAACGGACACACAGCAGTCTACAGATACGGCGAATCCAGACACCTCTGGTGCTCATTATGGTCGTGTTGTTTGGCTCGCGAGGTAGGAGCCGTCCGACCAGGGACTAACCGGCAGGCCGAAACGAGATGGATTTTAGAATTATAAGTCCACTTAGACAAACCATTAGTGGCCAGGTTCTTTTGCTTTTGCTGACATGTTTCAGCGCGCAAGGTCGTGTTTCAAGGACTTTGTCGGTCATCAATTGAGTGAAGAAATCAGCACCATGACATAGAAGACTATATTGTGATTGAGCATTCTCAGATGTGACTTTGCAGCCAGCAACACCTTCGCCCGAATCGCCGCAAGGCCGTTAGTCGGTCGCGGGTTGTCAAATATCTAGGGGATTTCTCCGCTCTCGATGACCTCTCGATGACCTCTTGCTCCTTACCCTTTGTGGTTCTCTCGAACCCATCTGATGATTATTCCTCCCCTATCCTTGTTGGGTGCGTTCATCTGGAGGGTGTAAAATGCGGCGAAGTAATGCCCGCAGCAGTCCCCCCGCATAAGCATCCTCTCTGGGGAAGAACTTGTCGGTCATAATGGTATATATACTGAGTGCCTTTTCAGATGGAAACTTTGTCACGAGCCGTGTCCCTCTGGCGTCGACGAGATCGACGATGTTGACATGAGTATTGGTGACGACCTGAAAGTTATCAGCACTAACACCACAAAATGTACGAGGGAGGATATAAACCGACTCTTTGACACTCTTCTAGGGTCGACGGCACCGGGGAAATACCGAGGACTCCGCATAGGCTTTGCCAGGAGGCAACACTATTCACGTCTGTGCCGTATATAGTGTTGAATTGGAGTACCATAGCGCTCTTAAGCCCACTGCTTAACTTCAGGGTCGTCCTTATCGTTGGGGTCCATACCCAAGACACCGCACAATTGATGGAATTCGTCGATAACTGGCCGTGTTGGATCGTATATAAATCCTGAATAAGAGTATCCTGAAAAGAATACCGCCAAAGGCGAGTTATCGTTCTTGTCTTCCTGTCGCAAACGGCGAGTCATCGTTCTTGTCTTCCTGTTCACTTTCTCTGCCTGAGCATTTTGATATACAGGAAATGAAAGCCAGGAAAGTTGATCTCAGCACATTTCGGGCCAGATGATTGTAAAATAGCATCGCTTTGGCTTACCGCCCCGGTTGACATGGATTGAGACGACTGGAGGTGCTGAAACTTGCATGCTGATCCAAACGCGCAGTCCCCCAGCCTTGAGTACTGGAAGCACACACCCCTCATACGCTGGGCTGGCATGCTCGTGGAGGTCGGGAGCCTGCCGAAAGTGGCGGCCGAGAAGTCTGATCTGGCAGTGGTAGGCGAAGGCCCCCTAATGTAATGAGATCACCCCGTAGGTCCCCCGACTGGAAGTCACATTGGGCAATTGTTGTGTACGTACTCCTTCTTACATGAAGTTCTCACTCAAAGGGGCTGTCAGAGGAACTTCTCACATTCGTTAAGAGGCCTCTTTCTACTCCTGAGCAGTTGCCGTAGATATTAACATGAGGAATTTGCGGAATATACGACAGTGGAATGTTCAGAATGAAGATGGTCGATTGGACGTGATAGTCTCTTCGGTTGAGTTCATCAATCCTTGGCTCCGGTGGCTTCTTAATCAGGCCCCTCCCACAGGTTGCTCCCCACGACCAGGTTCGTCGTATCTGTGCCCATGCGCAAATTCACTGCTTCTGGTGAATCGACCAGAGGTATCCCCTTGCGACACGTGCTGCAAGCCCGGCACTCCAAAGCAACCGAGTAGGCTTGCAGTGGATGCAAGGTAACCCCATATTGACCCAAAGCATGTCAGAAACGACGTTGAACCCTGCGTAAGTAGGCTGCTTCTCAATGTGTGCGGGTCTCCATGCATAATAGTTCTTTGCATACAAAACGTTCTGCAAGCGGACAGAAGACCGGGCAAAGAAAATGAATTATTTAAAGAGCTACTTGCATGGGAATCACACCATCAAGTCAACTTTGCGCTCGCCCTCCAAGCCGTGATCAATGCCCATAACGATTTCTTTGAAGAGCCGTCTTATTTCTTGCGGCTTCACATAGAGCACGCGAACCCCGCGAATGACAACCCTTTCAAGGGTTCTACGGTCGCTGGTGCAAGGGTCCGCCGACTTCACCACCTTGACAACGACAACCTCTCTCTCTTTCGTCGCCAAATGAGTGATTGTGAAGAGCAAAAGAAGGCAAAGTCAGGTACCTTCTATCCAGTCAACCTCATTCTTAACGGCAGTTTGGATGATCGCCCGATTCGTTCGAGGTGGATATCCGTCCGCCTCCAAAACATTGGCCGGGTCTAAACGAGAAGCGAGCCGAACGTTGGTTTGAGGATCTGCACGCCCTTACAAGAAGGGGCTTTGTCAGGGAACTCTCAACTACAACGCCGCTTTCGTGCATTGCATCTCAGACGACAAAGGAAGGCAAGTCCTGGGTCAGGAAGTCTCTTAGCAAATAGACGGTGTATACGTGAGTGGCGTTACAAAATGGTCCTGTCGTCATTGGCACCGACGAAATTTCTGCGCAGGCTTCTCGACCAAAGCAACGATTGCGTGGTCCTTCATAAACCTGATGGGCTGAAATCGTACCTATCCAAGGAACGGTCCCTCCATCATTCCGAATGGCTCGACCTCCATTGTGATAATCTCGCAATCGCATTGGCGGCCGTCTTGCATATTTCAACCAATGACTCCATGACAAACTCATATTACCTCCGCATCCACATAGTCCTTAGAGTCACTCTAGATGGCGATCCCAGCAAGGCATGGTCCGTTGTCGCTGGCCACATAGCCTATGTCTCCGGGCTTGGGGGTGATGCACAAAAGAGGTGGCAGGAGGAACTAAAACGCTGCTCATACAAGTATATGGGACACGGAAGTCATTACCAACCAGTTGAAGTACAGATCGGATCAAAAAGTCCAGGGAGCAATGGATTCGAGTCCCTGTGGTCGATGGTTTCGAGAAATGGAATAAGGTGGCTTGGTATAATGAGGGACGGACGCCAGAAAACTGGCTGGTAGTGTTGAAACACATGACTGAAGAGGGAATTGTGAAAGGCGTTCCATCGAGTGTACAAAGGATGCTTAGGAAAGGAAGGTTACACAAGAATGGCAACGAATGTATATGGAAACCTCTGGACATTGAAGAGATCGATTATTGGGAGGCGGACGGTGTCAGGTATGCTCGGCATTACATCGGTACCTATGCCGTGGGGAATGTAGAACATTATATATGCCACCTTGAACACAATGACAGACTTAAATGAACACTCAGAATATCATCGTGATACCGCCTTCCCAGAGTCCTCCTTCAGGCTTACAACCCGATTGAGGACGACCTTATCACCTGGAGACGCCGTAGACACAACCTCTTCACCTTGGTTGAAACAGCCCAGCTTCGCGTCCTTGTCAAGGGCGAAGTACCCAACCCGCAGCGCCTGGAACCGGACAACCTCATTGCCAATGAGTTGGTCCTCAGTAGCTTTGGGGGTATCATCATGCGTCACCTCTTCCGGAGTGGATACTACCGTACTCTCGGCCTCCTGCTGAGCCTTCTGCGTTCGCTCCTTGCTCTCCTTCCTCGCCTCGACGTACGCCTTCTTCGCCAATGGCCAAAACCCGACCTCAAACATAGCACCCTTAACAACTTCGAGCGAGTTCGGTGCGATGTCGTCGAGGTAGTTGGGTTGAGCGGCCGGGTTGTCACTCTTGAAGAGGCGATGGAAGATGCGGACCTCGTCCACCCGGACGGGGCTTCCCGAGGGTGCATGTTCTGCCACCCACTGAATGAAAGTCTTGGGCTTCTTCGCTTTGCTGCCGTCGTTTTCAAGTTTGACAAAGACCTCGGTGACTTTGCCGTTGTCGTCTGTCTTGTGTGAGACATAAGTGATGGGGTGCGGTGCCTGGAATAAACCGACACTCTTCCCTGGTGCCAAGCGGAAGTAATCCTTTGAGTCTTGTAGGCGGAAGTCGTCGCCGTCGATATAGATCGTCCGCGTGAATGGAATGACACTTGTGCCGAGCTCGGGTACTTTGGGATGGAGCGGCTTGTCAATGAACGTAACATAGTCCTCAGGTAAGTTCTCAATCGTGACCTTGAGAGGATTGAGAACGAGAAATAGCCGCGGCACAGTGTTTTCCAAATACTGGCGCACGACGTGCTCGAAGCGGGAGACTTGAATGTTGGAAGCAGCAGTAGACACACCCAAACTTCCCACAAAGGAGATGATGGCACCTGGAGGTACCCCTCGCCTTCGAAGAGCCACCAAGGTGTAGAGGCGCGGGTCATCCCAATCCATAACGTGACCCAGATTGACGAGCTTCAGTAATTTTCGCTTGGACATGATGGTACCCTCGATATTGAGTCGACCGTATTCCGATTGACGGGGTTTGTAGAGATCGAGTGCATCGCAGAGCCACTCGTAGGACACGCGGGACTGAATGAATTCTGTCGTACATAGGGAATGGCTGCAAAGGTGTCAGGTGGGGAACTCAAAGACTAAGTTACAACGTACGTGATATTCTCAAAGCTATCGCATAAGCAGTGGGTGAAATCGTAGGTCGGATAGATTCGCCATTTGTCTCCAGTGCGATGGTGAGGAGACTCTAACACTCGATATGCAACAAGATCCCACATTTGCGGATTCCCATCTTCCAGATCTTGCTTCATTCGGAGGGTTGCCTCACCTGGTTTGTGGCCACCGTCCTTCATCCTTTCAAACTCCACTAGCGATTCCTCTACAGGTCTTGATCGATGCGTACATGCAACCCGGGGCCCTCTCTCTTCACCTCCCCGCATAACCTTCATCTCCTCAGCTACAATTTGTCAGAGCCACCTCTAAAGCCACGAAGAAGACGAACTTACCTGTACAATGACACACATATGCCAAGTCTCTCCTCGTGAGCTCTACGGCAAGGTCATACAATCGTTGGAAGTGGTCGCTGGAATATGTGATGCGATACGGTTCAAAGCCGAGCCAGCGGACGGACTCCAAGATGCTCTCAAAGTATCGCCCTTCTTCTGCTTCGGGGTTTGTATCGTCATAACGAAGGTAGCAGTGTCCGTTGTGATGTGCCGCATAACCAAAGTTGACGAAGATAGCTTTGGAGTGACCAATGTGCAAGAACCCATTTGGCTCCGGAGGGAACCGAGTAAAGACCTTTCCCTTTGTCCATTCAAGGTGCTCTTGTCTCCTGTACTCGTGCTTCTGAGGATTGTCACCAACCTTATGCAGTTTACCCAGGAAGCCCTCCTCAAAAACTTGCTTTCGATCAGCCTCTGTGGAGATATCGGCGGGGTATGTATCTCTCGCTACAGCCCTATCTTCCACTACGGTGGGGCCTGGTGGAGCGGGGATCGCCTTGCCTTTGCCCTTTGGTGCGGGAGCAGGTTTCGGCCCAAATTTCTCTGTCAAGGTAGCCTCGATGAGGTTCTTGACATCTAGAGATGGTGCCCATTTGAGGCTCGCTGTTTGGCGAGCCGCAAGTAGGAGCTGATTTACGGTGGTCCAAGACGCCGTCGGTTGGCCAGAAATAAAGTCGGAGACCGCTACTTTGAGCTCTTCAACGGTGATAGTGAATCCTATTAATATGAAAAATGCGTCAACGGTGGTTCTCTGGCCAGAGCGTGGATACAGGGCTGACCAACACCACACTCTCTATCGAATGCGCGATCGTCGAGAGGGGCGGGGTTTGTTTCGAGGTACTTGATAGCGGCTAAAATAGTAGGTGAGGGAAGTATCAGGTGGGCTGAGGAGGACGCGTGAGGTCACGATGACTCGCCGCTCAGCTGGTCGTTTGTCTTCAAGCGGCCGTCGGCGATTGCGCGGGCGATATAGTTCCTCTCATCGTCACTGAGCTTCGAGCCCTGATTGGCGAGACTCGCAAGAAGGCTAGCACTCTTGTCATCGAGTGGCTTGTCGTTGAACTTGTTGGCCAACACAAGCTGCTTGAGCGCCGCTGACGTCTTTGGATTGCGAACGGCCTCGAGAGTCTTCACTTCAGAGATACCAGACGACTTGAAGAGCGAAACTAGCTCTGCGATTTCAGGATCATTGGGATCGAACTTCGGAGGCATTGGCTTGAGAAAGAGTCACGCTGAGGCTGGGGAGTCATGGACCGCTGGAAGGTAACTGATCCATGTCATAATTTCGCTTGTATTACACTACTTCATACACTCCTAACAATAATCCATGCCCTACAGACGATTATTTGGAGAGTTTCGCGCTCGTCGAGGGGCTCAAAGCCTATACCAACGCCCACAAAGTTGTTTGGACGCGACCCTCTTTTCAATTGTGTGGGTCGAGAAATTTGTTACTATCTTAAAATGGTACCATAGCCGGTAGACACGATTGGGCCGCCAAGTCGGGGCGCCGATACTCTTGCCACTCCATTGATTCTTGAAATGTTGCAGAGCACGGAGGAATTTATCCAAATTTCAACCGCCACTTTCTTCTCACCGCAAGAGTACCAGGCATCAGCGACATTTGCGCCAAGTCTTCCCACGTTACCACCCTCGAAAGGGTCGGCGTAGCCTTCTATATGACTGAATATGCAGTCCCAGGCATTTGCAATTGCCAAGCAGCTCGCGGTTGCGGGGCCGCATTGTTTCACAACTCTGCAGCTGCATTGAAGGCGTCAAAAAAGTGTGCCCATGTGGGGTTCTAGAGCGAGTGATACGCCACTCGGTTTGCAGCGTTCATTATCTTGATCGTCACATTTTCTTTCTACTGGTATCTTCCACAGACTACCCAAGGATTTTCATGCCCCCGAACCAGAGAATCCTTACGAAATCACACCGCCAGAGTCGAGAGGACGGTCAAATTTGGCCGTAATGTCTATAGGCATTGCGTGGGTGGAGATATATTAGCAGCCATTCACTTGTAGTCACTGTATAGACTGAAAATCTCCGCCCTGATTAAACGACTGTCTCCCTGATTTTCTCCTGTACCCTTGTGTGTCTCTGCATTGACCCTCAAAACATCCTCGTGTATCACCATGACCTTCCAAATTCCCTCCTGCATCTTATCCTTGACCTTCCTGATCCCCTCCTTGACGAGGGCCAGCCTCCCCTTCATATGCTCTGCGGCCGCACAGTCCATTGATGAGATCTGTTCTAGTGATCCTCACAAAGAAATAGACTTTGGTAAGCCTACGCTTCGCGCGCTCTTTTCTTTGCCAAAGAACGCAACTTTCCTTTTTTTGGTCTAATTTTTTTTTTTTTTTTTGGCTTCGCCACCCTTTCCACTAGAGTCAACTCGCCAGCTTACAATTCATCTCTGGGTTTTTGGTGCTTGTTAAGGCAATAACTACATATCGACGAGAAATGATTCGAAGGCAACTATGGGAACTTGAGCCTCTGGTGCTAATACAGGTACCAACTCTTCATTGGGGGCAGGAGATTAAGCCGAGTTCTAGATAACCACAAGTACCGCCATACACAGAGTGTTTTTCGCTGTGAGTTCTACCGGCGGCCTGTGACCCGCGGAAGACTTTTCTTTTTTATATCCATGTTTATACATCTGAGGCAATTACCTATAGTGTATGAGAGAGTGCCTTGGGTACCTCTGCTTTGCTCCTCTCCTCTCTCCGGTGGGTGGTACGTATCAATACAGGCCGGTGGTCCGTTGGCGAGTGGGTTGGCCGAAGCTCCCTTTGGCTTCGGTGCCATGTCGAGCGAATCACAGGGACCTATCCATTCATTGTACATAGAAGCATAGAAGATACAGTATGGTGTGTTCTTTGGCTCTATTTATGTTATGTTTTCGCGTTCTGGTTTCCTATAGCCGAACAATTGTAGTGTTTGTTGGGATCCGCTACAAACACTTAAGGGTACAAGACGAGCGCAGCGAGTCCTTATATACCTGAACTCTACATAATGCCTCGGTCAGTCTCCGGGCTATGCCCTCCGATCACAAGCGTTCTGTGCTCGATCCGGCCCTGTTCCCGACGAATCCTGACAATTCATTTGTGCAGCTGCTTATCAACCAGACAATCCCCCAGTGTTATGGAGACGAACCATCCCAATGCCTCGCAAGACGGTCCTCTTCCTCACGAATTCGGAATACGGTCAAGCGAATACGATCCTTGCACAATGTGCTGAGCTTTTAACTCACGAAAACATTAATTTGCATGTCTCTTCCTTTTCCAATCTGCAAAAACGCGTCGAGTGGCTCCAGAGCCGCACGGAAAATGCGACTTCGTCCACCATCACTTTTCATCCACTCAATGACGTTCCCCCCGGTGACGACGCAGTCGTGGCCAGGATAGGAGAAGACGCTATTCGACACCCCCCCTCCTCTCAGGATGCCTCTATCTACCGCCTGATAGATGAGTACACCGTCGCTCACGAACCGAACGACTACATCAAGCTCGTCAATGAGTTGAAACACACGATTACAAATACTGTTCCAGATATTATTGTTGTGGATATGGCATTCTCTTCAGGCATCGATGCTTGTCGAGTTTTGCACCAGCGATACATCATCAACACGCCCCTGCAAGCTCTGGACATCATTAGTATGCAACAACCGAGTCTTCGCATGTTTTGGTACTATCCATTGTGCGCTTCGAGTTTACGCGCGTTGCTCACTCACTGAAGAGATGCATATAGGATTGCCTCCGCACTCCCCTTCCCAGTCCCCTGGCACCTCATTCCGCTCAACATCTACCTAACTATCAGATTGATCTTCAACATAGTTTTTGGTCCTCGCAACAAATCCCTTGCTGCTTGTCGAAAGGCACACGGCCTCCCTGGTAAATCCCCAATGACCGATTTCTGGCGCACGAACATCACCTACATCTGTCCTTCGATCCCAGAGACCGACTACCCGATCCTCTACTCTCCACCGAATGTGCACCTCTGCGGACCGATCACAGTCGACCCTATCCCAGTCGCAACTGTGGATCCCGAGCTCAGCAAGTGGCTGGACGAGAGCAAGGACGGTGTTGTGTATGTATCCCTCGGAACGCACTTCAAATACAACGACGACGATGTGCGGAATATGCTTGGAGGTCTCGTGCAAGCGCTTCCCACCCGTGTGCGAGTGCTCTGGAAATTGAATGGGAAGGACAGGTTCAAAGCTATTATCAATGAGGGGCTCAAGGAGGAGAAACACCCAGAGAGGTTCAGGTTGGTCGATTGGCTGGAGGCTGATCCTGCGGGCGTGCTGGAGCACTCAAATATGGTGTGCTCGGTACATCATGGAGGGGCAAATTCCTTCTTTGAAACTTGCCGGTGCGCTTATCCCTACGCGGACTGCTCGGGTTGTATTGACGGAATTTGATAGTGCGGGTATTCCCCATATCATTCTCCCGCAATGGGGAGACTTGTATAGCAATGCGGTAAGGGTAGAGTACCTCGGACTTGGTATTTATGGCAACAAGACACAACCACCCGCTGTGGGCGCTGTCGAATTCGGTGCCGCTCTTCTGCGGATCGTTGGTCCTGGTCCAGAGAGCGAGGGGTTCCGACAACGGGCTTGTAAAGTCGGAGAACTATGTCGAGCAGCTGGTGGCCGCAAGACTGCTGTTGATATTATCCTCAGAGAAATGACCAAGG
>Ga0307513_10007795_pt1 | contig 13810 bp, 21 predicted proteins | sample 15_EM_MG_FD_202174 | JGI IMG/M metagenome (GOLD analysis project Ga0307513, IMG submission 202174) | Populus trichocarpa ectomycorrhiza microbial communities from riparian zone in the Pacific Northwest, United States - 15_EM | ecosystem: Host-associated > Plants > Roots > Unclassified | place... | reverse complement strand
GCGAAATCTGGCGATATTGTCAGCGCCTGAATTGGCGGGATCGACATTCCGGCTTACATGCGAGAGATGATTCGTCCACGATATGCAAATGTGAGATCCCTGAGATCGTCTTCTCGCCGTCACTATAAGAAATGATATATCGGCTATTGAGCGCACCTTGACCAGAGTAAATAGCTTCCACAAGGCCTTCTATCGGTCGGAGTAGATGAGACACAGACCACACATTCGCTGTCGGCAATCGTGGACGGTGTGCAAGATAGAACAAGAAAGAGCGAGGTAGAACCACTTGATCCATTCGGCCTTGATGGATGCACCCGACCAGGACGGCCGTAAATACCTCGAGGAAAACAACCAAGGCGTGCAGATCGATTCTGACCCGTTGCGTGATGACGTGCCTGGATACCCGTCAGTCACCACATCTAGATACCTGGATGGACGTCTCGCTCACTGGAGAAACGGGATTCCTTGCTCTACACTTCCTTCTGCGGGTGAGAATAAGGCATTGAAGAGATCTAAAAAGAGGGGTCGCTGATTCCCCTCGACATCAACTCGATAGCCATCCACAGTGCGGGGGACACGGCGAAGAATGCTCCCTTTCCGACCGTCGGGACCGATATTAAGCGCACTGGCCATCAAGAGTGTTTTGAGCATAGCTGATGGATTCTTGACGTCGAGGTTCCAGATGCTGTCTTGCAGCCACTCGCGTAAGACGATGATTCCATCTGATACGCCCGACTCTCGACTGGTGAAACTGGCCAGGTTCCCAGCGGCCTCGTGCAGTGGAAACAGTATTTCGAATATACGACGCAAGTATTGGCTGCGGGTCTTCTGAGTAAAAAAGCAAGCAGGCAAATGATGATAACGTACTTTCTCTGCTTCCGTCTCTCCATCCAATCGTGTGGCTCGCCTTGACTGAGAACGAGAATTTGACGCAGGTGAAGCTGAAGCTGCTGGTTGTAGAAGGCTGGAACGTCTCCTCTCTTCACGTGATGTCTATGGCATTCGCATTCCAGCTGGCGTTCGTCCAAGTAAGACATACATAGATGTCCGAAGGATTTAGCACCGAGACAGGCAACAGCATGGTTGGACAAGACTGATACAAGACGGCCATCCAAGTGTGCTGCGATTTGAATGCCGAGCTGCCTGGCATTGACGACGATTTCGCTTCGATCGTTTATGCGCATTACAGGTGTGGAGCTCTTGACACGGGAGAGGAATGAGGCGGGTAAAATCGACGCCTCTAGTCCAGACTCATCTAAGTGGAAACCGAACGCCCTCTGGATGGGAGTCGAGGTCTCGAGTTGCGGAAGACGAGTGATTTTTCGATAAGTTATACCAAAGAGGCGCAAAATCCTGAGGAGGCCGTTCATCTCCTCGGGGTTCATCTCGTAGACGTCTTGCTTCTGTCGCGAGAAGTAGTCAAGGCACCGTAAAAGAGAGGCGTTGGAACGACCGCTATCGTCCTTGGAAAATGTGAGTGCAAGCGCCTCAAGGGCCTGTGTATCACACTTGATAATGGCATTGAACATAGAGAGCTAGAGCAGCGCATGAGCGCATGACGTTTGAGGCTGTTAGGACGTACCTCGTTCTTCAAATGAACGCTCGGCTCTACAATATCAGGCAGCAGTTTCTCCAAATTACGGATTTGCTTTCGATTGTGATCAATAACTGGAGTGTTGTAAGGGAGCTGTTCCCAGAAAGCGTCGCATAGACACTGAGCGGCGCGATCGTGGTCACCCCCTCGAGCAAATAAGCGAATGGCAGTGAGCGTTTCCCCTGCCGCTGCTTGCAGATGTCCGGCCTCGATATAACGCCCGAGAGCTTCGAGCACTGGAGCCTTCTCAAAGCCATACTCGTCCATCAGCTCAAGGAAATCCTCCTCAGATTCGAACAAGCGCCTCGCTTTACTGGAAATACGTGAGTGCAGGTATTTCAGCGATGCCTGTAGTTTACTCACTCGATTTCCTTGGCCTGGACATAGACAACCTTGCAAACCTGGATAATCGAATTTGCAACTGAGGGTTCCACCCCAGGTTTTTCGCTGATAATCTCCACAGCTCGATCGAACATCCCGGCCAGTCGTGCATAGCGAGCAGCCATAGTCCAATCTTCAGCTCGATAGTATGCATCAGAGGCTTGACTAAGTTGCTCAGCTTCTGCGTAGCATTCCGCAGCTCGATTAAAACAACGGGTCTTCTGTATCTCCCCCGACTTTGTAGCGCAGGCCCAAAAGGCATCCGCAGCAGAGAGAAAAGCGGCCTTGCGTTGCTTGGAGCCGCGTTCGAGAGGTCGAGCATCTTGTCTCAAATGATAGGCATTTGATATGTCACGCTCGAGGGGTAGCTCTGCACGATCGAAGCACAGTTTGGCCTGTCGGTACCGGCCATTTGAGAAGAGGAGGCGTCCAGTTTTAGCCCACTCTTCGGGAGTTGAAGAGACTATGTTCTGGGTTAGTCATTCAGGATTTCCACAGCTCCTAAACTTACCAGCCAGCTTAGGAATAGGGTCACCCGGTTTGTGGATGTCTATCTGATTTCTCGCACTCCATAGGACCTTAGAACGGTTAGAATCCGTTTATGAACCAAACCACATTACTTACGCGCATTGGTTCCCCTCGATCGGAACTATCCCATATCCATAATTGGTTTCTGGCTCTTGTCAAACCAACATACAAGAATTTGAGCTCCGAACAAACGCTCGTATGACGGAGCTCGTCAAATCGAGGAGCGGCGATACCGCTACGGTTCGTGAGTTCTACTCTGTTGAGTATGACGCGCCAATCGGCCGTTGATGTCGGAGAGTCTTTGAAGAAGTCGTATAAGAGGACGTCTGAAAACTCGAGACCCTTGGCTTCATATAATGTCCTTGCCCATCCTGTGAGCATACCGATGTTTCCATTACATGGAAACTCACATAATCAACCCAATATCTCCAATCATGTCTCGAAGCTTATCGCGGGCGTTCTCGTCACGAACAAGAATACCTGGAAAGAGTTGGTAGTCAGAGCCGACTTGATAGACTGAAGGACCAACATTGTTCAGCACCAAACTCGACTCTCGAACCACTGAAATACTTTTTGGTCAACAAAAGAGAGCGTCGATAGGTCAAGACTCACGCCTCGCCGAAGAGGAATTGCTCGTAATGGACGACATCATCTTGCCAACCTCGAAAGAATCTGGGTTTAGGTCCATCCACCAACCCTCGTTCGTTCTCCATCACGTCAATCGAATCACGCCAGAAGTGGGTAATAGTTTCAACGACCGTTTGAGCGCAGTTAACTATTCCGCCATGGCTGCGGTAGTTCACAGACAATGAGAACGATTCAGGGTGGATTGAATCTCGAACCCCTCGTTTCACGAGGTCATTTGATGTCTAGTCAGTTTTATGAGCAGCACAAGATGCATAAGTTTGAAGGGGCCTCACTTCAAGACGAAAAAGAAAAGATTTTAAGTCAGAAAACCTGAAGGCGGTCGATGTGATTTGTTGTGCAGTGTCCCCAGCCCAGAAAAAGCCATGGGGATTATTGCAAAGGGTGTGCATCACTGAAACACTATACGTCAGTACTAGAGCAGCTTAATGGAAGTGCCAGACCTACATTTCACGTCGATCAGCAGATTATCTTGAGACTCGTCGCAGTATCTGTGCAAGGGTCAGTAATCTTGTACCAGAGTACAGATATTAATCCAACCATACTCACAAGAAGTGGATCGGGCATCCTGGAAGACCATTAGCCTGTATTTCCCGCAAGAGCGCATGTGTCCTGGGCATCGTATGAGTCAAAATATAACAATAAAATGGTTAGGCGACCTATACCAACCTATCTGCAACATCGTACCCTTCCAATTCTCGCTTTCGGCGAATGTACGCTTGAAAGAGACTATAGACAGGACCACGCTGCCTCGCAAACGTCGCCTGTGTTCTATGGCTAAGCCTCTCATATGACTCGCGATCCATGTAGCCATTTTCGGCTGCCAAAGATCCTTCCGAGCCACTGATTACCCCAAGAAACTCACTCCAAACAAGAGCAGGATCTGTCCGAGGAAGAATTAGAAACCACCATATCTCCTGAATTAACGTTGGAGTACACACCAAGACTCTTTGTGAGATTTTGCGGGAAATGGGGCCAGTAAACCGAACGGAAGACATGATAGTCGATCTTCAGCTCTTCTTCGGCCCTTTTCTGCTCCGTATCCTGTCTCATCTCTTGAAGGCCTTCACTCTCAAGGTCCAACGGAACATCTTCGACATCACGTAGCTCGAATCGTCGCAGGGCACGCTTTTGCTCCACGGTCCGTGCTTTGCGCTTAAACCTCAATCCGAAATCGGCCTCGAGCAGTTGACAAAGCTGAAAAGGAATGCCTCAACATCGTATAGGTCAAAGAGTATTTAGGTAGGGACCAACCTTGTCAAAAGTGAGAAAAAGCGGAAAGTGCTCATCTGTCAGCTCGCTGAACTTCTTCGGCAACCCGAATTGACTGTCATCTTCGTCATCAAGTTCCACCAACTCTTTCTCTGCTTGAGTTCGTTGTGTTGCTCGCTGTTTTATTTCCCCTTCGCTACGATCACCAGCTGCTGAGGACCTGGCCAGTTTTGTGTAGTACTCTTGGACTCTCTCCGCCAGGACTCGGGATTGAGTAACAAACACTTGGCGGATCTTCTTACGGGACAGGGAAGCGCTGGATTGCTCCACTCCCAGCATCTTAAACAACATTGTTGTCGTCTTTCTAAATAGTCAAATCAGACCCTGGCTGGGGCTCAAGTGTGAGGAGACGTACCCAGTACCGCTGCGTCCAAGTACAAAACACGAAGATGGATGGAGAATAATTTCTTGTTCCCGATTTCTGGAATTTACGTTCAAAATATGGCCCTCTGAGATACTAACAATCACCCACGAAACAGAAAATGGGTGGGTAGCATCCTCGTCTGCAAGAATGTCTAAGGGGAACATTAGTTAGAATCGAGACAGTGGTGTTGAGAGCTTACTGTTCAAGACCGCTTGGGTTAGGGGAATGAACTTCTCGAGACTATTGATGGAATGCTAGTAAATGGGGTGACCTCATGGGGGGATAACATACTAACGCTAAAAGGGAATGGAGCTATGAACGTTTCAATAAACCATCTACATTGCAATGGCTTGCTATCCTACCTGTAGGATTTGGACATGATCCAAGTTTGCTGGACTAATCGGTTCCTCGTACACTTCTGGAAGTGGAGGGAACGACTGGGGAATGACGTAGCCTTTTTGGTTCCGGGAAGTTTGCCGGGCGATGCACCTTCCAGGCGGTGTAAGAGATACGACATACGACTTCCACTCCAATATGTTACCTCTTTCGATGATCAGGTCCGCGTCTCTGAAGGTGATGGCCGACTGCTTGCCAAAGGTTCCGATCGATCTCAGCATGAGAGAAAACCCCGAAGAGCTTGAGTACTGCAACGACTCAGCCTCTAACGACCTATTTGGGGAGTCAAATACCTTGCGTTTCGTTCTGTACAACGTCATCAGCTTCGAGTGCGTAGGCTCAGGTCAAGGCCTTACCTTCCCGGAATCGTCCATCACACAGTCAATGGTGTAGACCAATCTCGTGTCCCGTTCCATTTTGGCTTCAAATACTGGGATATCAGTATCCTGCCCAAGTAACTTCTTCTGGTTCGAAGCGGAAAAAAATCCGTGAGAGAGCTCGCTAGAAGTCATTAGTGGAGGTGGAGGGCCATCGGTTAGACATATATTCACGTAATTTTCTTCTTGATAATCTCAAACCGTTTGGCATCTCGGCGATTGAATTGCCTTAAATGTTGTTCGCAGCGAGTCGAGAGAAGAACCTTCCAGTCACCAAAGCCTTCAACCGACTCGTCGAAATATTTGACTGAACTTAGAGTACCGACATACTGGCCAGATGTCGAATCCTCTGTCGGTGCGCTGAGTGCACCAGCTGCACACGGGGTATTGTCGATCTCCTGGCTAGACTTCGCTGTGGTACTTGCTTGAGTCTTGGTAAGGGTGCTGGATAGGAAGTATTCCTGCACTTCGTGATGTGCGGTGTTGCGAATAAAATTCTTTACTGTTTATTAGCAACATACAAATTTGATCAAAGTGTGGTTACCTGAAGGATTTCCTTTTGCTTTATGAGGAGGTCTTCGGTTAGTTCATTGCATCCTGACTGAGATCTTGGTCGAGAGACTCCCATTCTCTGGAAGGCAGTATCATCAATGATTGGCCCTCTGGCCTGCGCGCGTTTGGCTTGCTTCTGAGACATCTTCTTGAAGGAGAACTTCTGAACTTCGCTGTTTTCAATTGCAGGTGAGACAGGATGGTCGAAGTTCATTCCTTGGAGCGCCTCAAACACAGCAACGACATGTAAGACAGCACACCGGTGCTCGTGGAGGGTCCTCGTAAATTCACTTGTTGGGAGGAGGAAGTAGATTGAATCCAATTTCTTGATTGCTCTTTGCGCCAAGGAATTGGCGAACTGAGCGGCTGTAGTCGGAAATGTGTGCTCCAACTCGGCTTCAAAAGCACGACGGAAGGTTTCATCACCTGTTGGTAATAAGCACTACGTGCAACAGTAGTTTTATCGGGGCTTACAGGCCAGAGCAAGCGCAAGAACATGAACGGGGGTATCACCCACAAGCGTTTCGAGCAACTTGGAACGCTTATCTGAGTCACGAGTATTCATAAACATGGTAATAGTATGTTGGATTTTTTGAATTTCAAGGGGCGGCCCATTCTCAAGCTGGTCGAAAATGTGGAGGGTTGGGTTGTTTTCAAGGTGGAAAAAGTGTGTCGGGACTGGCGTCGTCATATTCGGACAGATATACTGGAGACTGAGTGTGTGTAATCGAAACTGAGAACAATATTGCAACAATATTGCAGTAGAGATGTGGAGAGGTCCAAGCAAGGCACACCCTAGAGAAGCGCCGGGTCAGGCTCCTTTATCAATCCCTTCACATTTTACCCTCAACACGCGAATCAGCTCCCTGTAGTTTTGGAATGGTACATTTAATGGATGAGCCGTGCACGAGCGGAAGAGTCTCAATGCGGCAAAGGACCGAGCGCCACGTGTTACGCCACAGTGATCAAGGGAACTTTCGAGATTCGATTCGAGATAGGAGGGTAACATAGGACATGCAGTGGAAAGCAGCTCTTCAAAAATCCTCGCTAGAGGGGACCCCAATTCAACGATACCGGGGCCGTCACTTCCCATACCATACTGATATCCGCAGATCTTCCAGCATCAAACTCAGATATCCACTCTATGATCCCTTGAGGAGTATCAGCGCCGCTCGTCGTCTCCGTCTCTTCGTCGTCCTTCGTGAACCATCGAGCCCGGATCCCCTTTGCAATCGGGACTTCCTTCGACAGATTCACACTGCTGCCCCCCCGCCTCGTCTTGGTTCCATCCATCCCAACTCCAGGGAGCTCCTTTGGTTCCAGAAGAACAATCTTGATCCGTTCGTCAGACGACACAGGGATCTGGTCGCGGATGATCAGTCGAGGGAGAGAGGCGGTACGCGTGTTCTTGACTGTGATCCGCTGCGTGTATGTCGTCGTCTCCGTCCGAGTTGTCAGCAGCCCGCCCTGAGACTTGACCATCTTTGACCGTGGATGGTAGGTCACACGGACTTGCTGGTCTGCACCCAATGAGCATGGGAAGGTCTCATTCTAAGGAAGAACTCAGTCGCGGCATGAGTGTCAGTAGTAAATAGTCAACCTACTGGACTGACGTGCTAGAAAGGCGAAGTGATCAGACTGTGGCCAGTATAACAGGGTGAAGACTCACGGGGATAGTCGACTTTGCAACGAAGTTATTCTCCAGGAAGATGTTCGCATTGCCAGGAAGTAGCAGATACTGGCTCGTGTTCTTGACCTTGGCTTGCAAGAACGCGCTCGGAGCCTCCTTTGGGACCGAAACCCATTGGAGGTCCGCCGAGAGGTCGATAACAGCAATGGTGACTTTATGGGCTTGAGTCGATTTGTCCGTGTTGCTGGGGATGGTCGCTAGTGACTCGATCACAAACGAGGTTGACACGACTCCGTCAACAGCCCGAGCTTCTGCTTGCTCAAAAAATGCTGGAGCACCGTCCAATTGGTCTGTGGCGCCCCCTGGGGCAGAAGAAGGCACCGGTATCCCACCCGACCGTGCCCCACCTACAAGGCCAACAGACTTCATCGATGTGTTGCGATATCGGTATGTTGGCAGTTTCCCGATGTACTGCGCGGAGAGTTTGGGAATTGTACTCCCCAGCTGAGGCGAAGCCGTTGAGAGAACCAACGATACATCCCTCCAATCTTCCCCTGTCCGCTGCGAGATCGTGGCCCGGTAGTGCAGCGAGATTGACGTCTTCTTCTCCGCCACAATCGCCCGAAGGTCATACAACGGCGTCCATGATGCTTTGGTGACCACTGAGCATTCGAAGGGGTGAGTGGTTATTACTCAATAGACCACCCGTTCCACTCACTGTACGTCAACGACAGCTCTGCGGCCCCGTCTTCGGTCGCAGTTACCACGACGGTGATCCGCGCCGCCCGCGCCTTGCTCTCATCGTCTACACTCGATGCCTTCTTCTCAACTGCAATTTCCTTCTCGACCCCCTCGATCTTCTCCGCCAACGCCCTCGTCTCCTCGTCTAGGTGTGTCTTCTGCTGCACGAATACGTCCATAAACTCTTCCAGCTTCTCCGCTGTAGCATCTGCTGCAGTCAAGCTCGACGAATACTTCTCCAGTACGCTCGCCTGCTGCGCCAAGATTGCTTTCTCCTCTTCGAACATCTGCCGCTTCCGCGAGAGATCTTTCACGGCCTCCTGGTGCTTCTTATCCGAATCGTTCGATCTCGGTGGGTGGTAGATAACGTCCACAATAATGGCGTTCCCAATGCCGTCCACTCGAATGCTGTCCTGGTCGAGGACTGTGGGTAGCTGGACAATCTCGACCTCGTTTGTCCCTTCCTATATTTCTATGTAAGAGCGCTTTTGATAGAGAGTGGAAAGTAAACGTGTGGCCCACCTTTAGCTCAACAGGAACCAAGCGATTCACTTCTGCCCTGTCAGCTTGGAAGACGGTCACGCCGTGGACGGGAAGGTCGGTGGCCTTAATAGTATGGGTAGCGGGCATTGTGGAGTACGTTGATGAGGGTGGGTTGGCGGTCGGTGATGCGTCCAAGTTGCGTTGGCAATTTCGGCGCCTATCGACATTGCTGCCGTCACAGATTTTGACAGGGCATGTATACTTGGTGCCTAGCACGGCAAGTACCCAGCGAGAGAAGATTTCAGCTCCTGCTCCAATGTTGCAAAAGAGCGAGCCAAATTTCGAGGAGGCAGGTGGTTTCGTAGCTTGAACCACGAATGCCAGACCAGCCATCAAGCGTATTCTTTCCATCCTCAAAGGGTGCTCCAGAAGCATGGGACCATAGGCCCATGTTTGAGAGGGCGGTTCCGTGGGCGGTAACAGGCGCAGGCCTGGGTTGGCTGAGCAGCGCGTTCTTCAACCAGTTTGAGGTCCACAATGCCGGCTGGAAGGGTGTCTTCACCAGAACAGGGTGGCATATCGGTGCCGGTGGTAAGGCTATTTTCCTGGTTTTACGACAACCGCAGCGCTGACTCGAAATGTAGCTCTCTTTCTCGGAACGTATGCTTTTGTCGACGACGTGACTGCGAACATCAGACAGAAAGATGATCATGTCAATGAGTTTGCTGGTGGTTGCGCCGCGGGATTCCTGACTGGTCTTCGAAGTGCGTGTTGCACTGGAACTGTATGACCACCACAGGGCCATTAACCCGACCTCCAGGTCATTCGATTCCACAAGCAGTCGGTGGTTGTGCATTTTTTGGTGCTGCTGCTGGGATGTATAAGGCCTCTGGTAGCAAGCTGCGCAGCGACTGGCTCTACCAGTCAAGAGAGGAGCAAGAGAAACGACGATTACTATTCCTCAAAACTACGCCTGCGCAACCTGTATCAGACGAATAGACATACCCATGTTACCACTTAGTGGACCATTTCGATCCTTGCAATTCACCATCGACAACTTGTATCTGTCAACATGCCAGTGAAACTGGAGGGCGCATATCGAATCTTCCTGATAGCCTAGTTAACTTTGCTGGTGAGTACGTCTGGTTGGGCGCCTTAAATAAGGTCTGGCTTCTATTTTCGTGGAATGTCAACCCGAAATGTCCGCCCAACCAGTATTTCCATTCACCAGGCAATCTGCCTTTTGCAAGTCTCAATTTCTACATAGTCTTCCGTTCACCGGACTGTGGTCGGTCCCGTAAAACTCTTCTCAAGCTTTTCATCTCACTTTGATTTCTCAATAGAGAGGGTCCTCAGCTGTCGACCGTTCGAGTTACGCCTTAGGAAACAGCACGGTCGTCCCTCCACCTGAATGACTGCCTGTGTAGCATTAAGGTTCACTTGGTCGCACTCCAGCTCGAACAGACCCTCCCCTCCTCCCCCTGAAAGTACTCAGTTGATGCCCGCGCTCTTTTCAAACGGTAATCCATCAAGACACAGGCTGGCAACCGATGCTCCGGTTAAAATGAAAGCCCCATCAATGGGCGGCGCACACACCCAGGTCCAAAAATCAGACGACGCTCATGCAGTTCAAGAACAATCTTACCGCGGAACTGGAGTGCTGAACTTTAGTTAATTTCCTTTTGGACGGTTTGTCCCCACTCCTATCATTGGAACTAGACACGATACCCTGCTAACTTGGTTCTTCCAGGTCGACTCGCATCGCACAACCCAAACAGCCAGTCACCCCAGGTTAGAACCTGGAATGCGAGTTTTTTTTTGGCTCACCTCGTCCTTGCGTATGTTCTCACCTAAGGTGACTACCTCTAATATTACTCTAGTCCAATCACAAAAGACTTCCCACGCAGACTGCATGTTACTCAAACGCCCACGATATTCGCATTCCCCTTTAGGCAATGGCGAAATTACAGGTGAGGATATCGTACGTCTTTATCCTCTCAATTCAGGAGCGACGAACGAATAGGAACACGGCGTCTGCGTGGTCGACAGCTGTCGAAGCTTTGTCCCGGATCGACGTAAAACCAGTCACGATACAGAAATCTCCACTTAGAGTGGAAGTGGCAGTGATGGTGCATGGGTTCAGATTTACAAGACACCTCTGCTCAAGTAAATCGTACGACCAAACAATCCTTTTGCCAGTTATGGGCTTCGTGTTGTCATCCCTTCTTTCAATACGTACGGGTTGTAAACTACATCGTTGAGTATTTCTTACATAGAGATCCTCAGGGAAATGCAAGACGAACTTTCGCAAACAGGGTGGTACAAAACGAAAGAAGTGGAGATAGACACATATTTTATCCAAGGGCTCTTACAACCACACAACCTTCACCACTTGGTCCTTGAAGATATCGGGATCGGGTCCGCCATGATTGTGCAGTGGAACCTATTTCACCGACATCATTTTCTATATGCCAAGCCCCTATCCCATACTGGCCTGGTCTCGATGCCCAGAATACTACCTGGAACGTCTGGCGCTCGCCTGGACCTAGAGTTGCCCGATGCAAAAGCTTGCCTTGATATTTCGGCGGTAGATAGTTCCTGAGAACTGATTGAGCCCGACGAACAAATGAAAATTTCGAATGACATACGGCGGATATGTTTGGCCTGTAGTACTAGCTGGGAGACGGAGGAGACAACGGCTTGGGTGTGTCAACGAAACATTATGCAGGATAAAGGCGACTTCGACAGTGCATGGCCTACCAGACAGCCCGATTAGCCACCTAACAACGACCACGGCTGCTAGGCTCACCCTTGCCTGAAGTCGTGCTCCACAATTGAATTCCTGGTCTTTACTTTGACGACGAGTGGGTCCATCTCCAGATTCCATTCGGAGCTCTGTAGAGCACCCAGGAGTGCTTCCTTTTCTCTCTGAGTCTCCGCATACATGCTATTGTCCTTTCCGTTTTCAGCCTTTTGAAGTACTTCTCGCAAACTTTCGTGTCCAGCGCCGACGCATAGTCCACGAAGAATGCAACAGCCGTTACGGACAATATCAAATGTGTTTATCTCCCAGTAGATGTATATATCGAATGTGTGCGGGGTGTAGAGCGGGAAGATGCGATGTCGAACATCCTCTGAAATGGAAGGGAATTCTGACGCAAGAGTTTGTCTAACATAGGCTCGGCGACTTGAGCTAAGAAAGTGTTGGCCATAGGGGTCAGCATTCATACTGCTGATTTTCTGCTCGCTCGTCAGTGTGGGCTTGAGGATCTCCGTTTCACGCACCTCAGATAAGTAACACATTGCTAAGAGAGCTTCCGGGGGTTCCGTGGGTGATACCCCCTGACCAGACAGGAATTCACCCAGTCGTTCTCGAACGAAAGGGATAGACGCCGTTGGCTGTAGGTGCGGCGCAGGGCTAAGTTCGGCAATGACTCGACCGATCTGACCTGATTGTAGACTCTCAATCGAGCGCCTGCGTGATAGTAAGTACGCAGTTATTGATGGGTAAAGTTATTCACAGCCAAAAATGAACTAACAGCATTGAAGATGGAGGTTCGCACACCCAACCAGTGCTCACAGCGCTTACTTGTTGAATGTCGAGCTCAACCTCTTCTGACATGTTTTCTACCTAGAGCCGCCAGATCAGGGACGGTCCAGAGCGGGAAAATAACCGAGATACCTCGAGCCGCAGAATAAAAGTACTTTCTGGACTAGGGCTAGCCTGTACAGTAGCCCGAACATCCAATATATGGCTGACATGGAGGGTTCGCTGCAATCGAGTTGTGAAAAATTGGTTTTCTGCCTACTCATTGTCAGCGACGGGTTCCTATGAGGCGAAGACCCTACCCTTACATTCTCGCGGTAGGTGAAAAGAAGCGATAAATTGGATGCCCCTGACTGTTGGGAGTAAAGGACAATGGGAATATTCACATACTCGCCAGGGGCTAAGGATCGCCCATCGTGCAAAGTGGACAAGTTGATTCGCTTCGGTTCCGGTGATAAAATCGAGTTTGAGGATGTGATTGTTCTGGTGGGTCCGGCCGTGCTAGTCTCTGACGGCGTTTCTGCCAAACCAGGTGTCAGCGCCTTTTGAATCCAATATACTACCTTCTTACCTCCGTTCTCGTCAATCCAGATGCACAATTCCTCTCCACCAATCACCCACACCTCCTCTATCGTTGCCGAGCCGGCGTTTCGCGCTCTGAGAATGACTCTTTTAATCTCTCCATGCACTAGGTCAACGAGGCTATCCGCGTCGTCGTCTAGGAAATCTACATCGAGCCTACACCCGCCGCTGCGTACATTAACCCCGAGTAAGGTGTCGGGAGCGTAGACAATGTCATGTCTTTGAGTCGGAGTATCGTTGAGCCGTCGACCGGGAATTGAAAGTGGTTCCGTTATTGGTAATAAACAGAGGAAACGGTACTGCACAGAACGAATTGTGAGGGAGCCAGATGAGCGAGGCGTGACTGCGATTGGGATCTGGGTTGTGGTTTGACAAATGAGCGAGTTTTCCAAGACAGATCGCAGATATAATGCAACAACACACCAAACGCGTCTCCTTAGGGTTCAACATCACCTCATCTATGACTTCTGCATCCGCCTCGACGACGACAGTCAGGTCTCCGAGTGTGACCTCGCTCTCGAGGGGATTGTGAATACTCAAATCGACCCAGAACGTTTCTGCGAAACACGTTGAGACCGCCACAAAGGGGTCAAAGATCAGGCTCACCCCCTATTTCCGCCTGCCCGCCTCCATCGAGATTCGTTTCTCCCCTTCCTCTCATGTGTTTTCGCCAAATGTTTTGTAGGGAATTCCACGTAGTGGTCATTTCTTTGGACAA
>Ga0307513_10007794_pt1 | contig 13811 bp, 13 predicted proteins | sample 15_EM_MG_FD_202174 | JGI IMG/M metagenome (GOLD analysis project Ga0307513, IMG submission 202174) | Populus trichocarpa ectomycorrhiza microbial communities from riparian zone in the Pacific Northwest, United States - 15_EM | ecosystem: Host-associated > Plants > Roots > Unclassified | place... | reverse complement strand
GCCATTCTCTTAAATGTAGGCAATTTGATGTAGTTGATAAATCACTTTTTGCTCATTTCACATAAGAACATTGTATAATTGCACAATGTTCATCTCTCTTAGAGGGTACTTTTTTTTTTATCTTGCATCTGCATTTTCTTCTCGCATCTCCACAATTTCATAAAGAAATCCTCTTTTACACGGAAAGGTCATGTATGACTGATTGGATTTCTTGTCTTCTTCTTTTCCTAGTTAAACACTTGGTAAGAGTGAACTTCGTTTTTTGTCTTCCTACAATTTCTCTAACCAGTTTTAAACCATCAAACTAATGGCCTGGCTTATAACTTCAGCACTTGTTCTTGAGTGAAGTTCTTATGTCAGCAATGTCACTGCTTTGTCTTGTTGTCTGGCAGAGTTCCTTGATGAAGAAGAGCCTGATGCTGCTGCTCCTTTGCAAGTTTCTGAAGACATGCTTGAAGATAATGTCTCATCAAGGTACATTTGTTCCAACAAACCAACGTACTCAAAGATGACATTCCTGGTTCTGTTCCTTTATACAATGTTCTGATGACCTAAGATGTGGTAAAGTCCCTCGTAAGTCTTCACATAGATGACCTAAGCTACTTGCTATCAATAGCTATTCAACAAATATCAAGATATCTTTCAAGGAATTTTTCAAAACCATTTTCTCAATGAAACGTCTCATCTGCCACTTAGCCTTTGTCTAATCCACCATCCCCTTATGCCCTTGCACAGGCTTGCCCCTGGATAACTTCTAAAACTCAGGGAATCTCTTATATGGAAATTTAGGGTCATAAATTGGTGTTTGTCTATGTATAAACTTGTTTAGTTCCTGTGATTCATTGCAAAATAACTTAGGAAAGGTTGGGGAGCACTTTTATTATGGAAAAAGTAGCTGCCCAATATATATATATAAACACATTATGTCGTGTTTTTCTTTTATTCTGATGAGATTTTTGCTCATAACTTTCAGGGCTGGAGACTTAGTTGTCCCAAACCTTGGTGCAGAAGCAATTAGTGATGTAACCTCTTCATCAGGACCAGTGAAAATGGAAGACTTGCAGAGAATCCTGAGTAATATTGGTGCTAGAGGTATGTTCTCAGAGAGTACTTTTGTCCATATCTCTGTATGCTGTCCTTAGGTATGACCATTGAATTTTTGTGTGATGTGATGTGATGGTACATGGTGCAGGTGGTTCGGGTGATCCAGATGAAGGTAATTATTAATGCTTATTTTATATGTGTGTAGTAAGCTGTGAAAGGATTTTAAAACCTTTCTTTCCTGCAAATTATATGCTCAGGCATGTGGTGCATTATTGTAAAATCTTTCTTTCCATGATGTTTTCTTTTGCTGTCCTAGGCTTAGGATTAGGGGATCTTCTGAAGCCTGATTTGATAATGCCATTGATTGAGACATTGTCTCTTGAAGAAGGATTAACATCTCACTTACCTGAGGTATAAGACGTTCTTATGTTTGGTATTTCCTCTATGTTTTATGTTGGTGCATTTTGCAGTAATTATGAGGTTGCAGGGTCACTGGACTCCAGAGGATATCTTAGATTTGTTGCAGAGCCCTCCTTTCCGTCAGCAAGTGGATTCTTTTACTTATGTAAGAAATGCGAGGCGGCCCATCTTTCTTGTTCTGTTTCTTGTCTTTTTCATGATAGCTTGTTTTACAAGGTCTAACACTTTTCTTCTTGTTTGAAGGTTCTCCGAACTGGACAAATAGATTTGTCTCAATTTGGGGTCGACCCCAGTAAATGTGAGTGGTTTGTGGTTCCTGAACCTGCAGCTTATCAATTGTTCCTAAATTCATGGTTCTCTTCAGAAAATCATTTACATATTTTCATGACTTAACTGAAGTCTTTTTTGGGAAGTTTTGACCAGGATTGATTACATAATTCAAGTAGAAAATGTGGGAAGTTTTGACCAGGATTGATTATATAATTCAAGTAGAAAATGTGGGAAGTTTTGACCAGGATTGATTATATAATTCAAGGGGAAAATGAACTGAGTTTAGAGGGCTTCATGTGAAAGATGAATGCCAAATGTGGCACATTAAAAGGGAAAAAAGAATCAAATGTTGGGCCCATGGACTCATGCTGCTGCTTGCAGCTACCTTTGGTTTCAGACCTCCACACAAGGAGTCTTGAGTGGCAACATAAATTGTTCATCAATCTATTATTGCATGGTACCCTGACTAAATTATGATTAATACTTGTTAGTTTTCTCCTGGCGTGCAGACAAGTTCACAGTTTTATCTTTTCTGGAGGCACTTGAAGATTCAGTTTCCAAAATGTCTGAGGAATCCACCCAAGAGGGCAAGGATTTGAGACCTCAGTCTCATAACCGCGACGATCCAATGGACGAGGGCAAGTAGTGGAGAAAGATTCATGCACCCCTGTTGTTGTGTGTTTCTCATGCTCATTCTACTGTACAAGAGAACTTTTGCCGCCTTAAGTTTTCTATTTAGACACTTTTCTGCCGATGGTAAGATGGGGAAAATGATGGAAAGGTGATTGTCTCTACTTCAGTTTACCAACAATTCGGTGCAGGCGTACAGTACCTTTTAGGATTTTAATTTGTTTTATTGATAGGCTATACATTAAAATTACGAGTCAAATCTCACTATCAATATTGTCGTCATGTTACGTTGTTGATTTAAAGCACAATTCGGTAAAGGCGTGCATCATGTTGCCCTTTTGATGATATCCTATTTTGTTGATTAGGAATGGGCGTATCTATGTTGGAATCAAGTGTTAATATAATTGCTCTAAATTTGGGATGCTTTTCTTCGATGAGCAGCAACTCCTTGCAGAAGCACCCCGACCAAACTGGCTTCGTTGCTTTTTGAAGAGGGTTATTCACGATGTTTTCGCCATGTCTCCGGTGGAGTGGGGAGAGTTGGTGGGTGCTAGGAAATGCACACTAACTTAGGTTTTGGTGTCATCAACACTTGATGGAGCAAGGGCTTCTGCTGCTGGATTGGACAAATATTTTAAGAAGTTGATTATAATTCAAACCTCTTATTCAACACGAATGATTCTTCTATTCTCGTCCATTGGCTTTCTTTGACAGATAAAAGAGAATAGGAAGATTAAAGAAGCGAGCAGAAAAGATAACGCAATCTGGATCCAAGCTCGAATATAAATCTGGGAAGAAATGTAGGCAATGCTAGTGTCACCACAGCAATGAAAAGTTTTGAGGAAATAGTATTATTTTTATTAAACATGAAAATATAGTCAATAATTTTTTTTTATTATGATAAATTTTTCTATTAAAGGTATCTCTTGTTTTAATTCTTCTACTTGATCCCTATTAAACAAAAACAAGAAAGCCATAAAACACCCAGCATCCCAGCTAACATGAGCTAAATGTTCATGAAGCCCTGTAGGTTGCATCTATCCAACATTTATGTTATATTTGTATTCACGGCGGCTGAAACGCTGGTATTGCCTAAAATATTTTAAGCAACGGCTAATTGTCATGCCATTAGTGGGCCATCAAGGCCCATTATAATATGAAACAGGGCTCTAAGTGCTTTTCGCCTGACCATAGAGCAAGAAAAAATTGGTATAGGCAGGCCCGCCTGAATAATTCAAGCCCAAACAAGAAAAAACACTTGCTTCCAAATACTTAGAAGAGAACGTTGTCGTTTCTTCCTCTTCTTCTTCATCCTTTAAACCCTAAATGCTCATCAAAAGGGTTTAGCTAGGGGTTCTCTCTCCCAAATCTAAACTCATAAAGCACACCAAACCGACACCGTTCTCCTTCGTTAAACTCAATTCAAAACCCTAATTCTCACTCCAGTCTCAATCTCTCTCCAAAGATGGGTATCTTCGAACCATTCAGAGCCATCGGATACATAACAACCGGCGTGCCGTTTTCCGTCCAAAGATTGGGCACTGAAACCTTTGTCACAGTCAGTGTAGGCAAAGCTTTTCAAGTTTACAATTGTGCAAAGCTCACTTTAGTCATCGTCAGTCCTCAACTCCCTCACAAAATACGCGCTTTAGCTTGCTATCGTGACTTCACCTTCGTCGCCTACGCAACCCACATCGCCGTCTTCAAACGCGCCCATCAAGTAAATTAAATTTAAACGAAATGGAACGACACGACTTAACATGTGAAATATATGAATTTGATTGAATTTTGTTTTTGTTTTGATAGGTGACGTTGTGGAGTAGGCATAGTGCGAAGGTGAATTCGTTGATGGTATTTGGGGATTATGTGATAAGTGTTGATGTTGATGGCAATTTGTTTATTTGGGGTTTTAAAGGGCTTGATGAGAGTAATGTGCCGGTTGGGCATATTCTGTTTGGGGATAAATTTACGCCAACTTGTATGATGCATCCGGATACTTATTTGAATAAGGTTTTGATTGGGAGTCAGGAGGGGGGTTTACAGCTTTGGAATGTTAGTACAAAGAAAATGTTGTATGAGTTTAAAGGGTGGGGTTCGTCAGTGACTAGTTGTGTGTCCTCGCCTGCGTTGGATGTTGTTGCGGTTGGCTGTGTAGATGGGAAGATTCATGTGCATAATATTCGTTATGATGAGGAGGTGGTTACGTTTGTGCATTCTATGCGTGGTGCTGTGACCTCATTGTCTTTCAGTACAGGTAAATTAGTTATATTGCTTTAGGTCTGTGATTTCGGTATAGGAACAGCGTTCTGTTGTTTATGATAATTTGATTCTAGGTTAAAGCTCATTTTTTCTTGGTTTTTTAGATGGACAACCACTTTTAGCGTCAGGAGGTTCATCTGGTGTTATAAGCATATGGAATCTGGAGAAAAGAAAACTACAATCAGTTGTTAGAGAGGCTCATGATAGTTCGATAATTTCATTGCACTTTTTAGCTAATGAACCTGTGCTGATGAGTTCATCAGCAGACAACTCTATTAAAGTAAGATGCATTTCAGCCTCTGCTTATGTTTTTAGATTTTTTTTTCTTAATAACGAGTGAGTAATTCATGAAGTGATAAATTGATAACAATTTGTGCAGTTATAAAATATTTTGATGTTACATTTAATTCCTGTTTTTGTTACTTTGTTTATGTGGATTGTAAAAGGAGATGCTACCACAATAAGTTCTCACTCTTGCCGTGTGTTGAAAGCCTTTATCATGTGCATTTTAATTAATTTTATTTTTTTTAGTTTATGGCGCCTATTTTGACAAGCCTCTAGCTGTTTGCTTTGTTCAACACTAAATTCTGATGGTCTAGTATCTAGTTGTTCAATTCAATATTTGTTAGCATCACATAGTGATTGAAACTTGTGAAAGATGGTATAGACTGAACTGAACATTGTGCTGCCTAGTTTAAAGTAATTGGGCAATTTACCTCAAGTCTTCACCATCTGATGATACAAAGTATCCAAATGATTTTCAAGAATGAAAGCTGAGATATGCTGTACCTTTTCTTATAGAATATTCCTAAGGACGAAACTCCAAAATTTGCCACAAAACAGATACCTAAAGCTATTGCATTGGACGCTAAGTATAATATAATGATGATGGTTTCTTTACAGTGGACATTGAATTTGCTTAACCAGCATAATAATTTTTTTAGCTTGTGAATTCCAATACTTTCTTTGTTTATCCTATACGTAGATGTTTGATCTTTCTTTCCCTATTTAGATTTGGATTTTTGACACAACTGATGGAGATCCTCGACTTTTACGTTTTCGAAGTGGACACAGTGCTCCCCCACTTTGCATAAGGTAATATGCCTGACAGTGTAACTTTAGGATTGGAATTTATATTGTTCAGTTTCTTCTACAATATAATTGAACATATGCAGCATTTTGCTAGGCAAAGGTTTTGTATGATTCTCGTGCTCTACTCATAATCATTGATCCTGCATTCCCAGTTCTTAGTTTTTCAATTTATCAAATGGTTTCTCACCTAATTGAGAACTTTCTACCAACCTTGACTGTGAGTTCCAACACTTTACTAGATACGAAAGTACCTGCAATATCTAACTCATGCCATAGCTTGTTTTGAAATTCATGTGAAAATTTCCTTCATTTTTGCATGACATCCTTGTGACCTGAAAATTATTCATCTACGACAGGTTCTATGCAAATGGGAGACACATTCTATCTGCTGGTCAGGATCGTGCCTTTCGTCTTTTCTCTGTCATACAGGTTTGGAATTTTCCAATATTGAATTGAATTTTCGTCTGCTTTATGGATATTTTCTATATAGATGTGAAAGTTCTGTTCTTGGAAACTTTTGCTCATAGCTCTCAGATGTTCACTCATTTTTTCCATTCTAATATGGTTCGAGTAAATTCTGTTGTCTGTGTTAGCACTTTGAATAGAAGAAAGGAGGTTTTATCTGATTACATGGAAGCAATGGAAAAAATATGTAAAATATACATTTTATATAATTATGTAAAATATTTGTATGGTAGTGATTTCTTTATAGTTTTTGTCAATAAATCAATATTCAAGCAAAAATTGAATTCCATAGAACCTTTTTTCATATTAAAATCCTTACATTTTACATGCTGACTAAGTAAAAGAAATGAAGTGAAAAATGTCTATCATCTTCTCCATAAACCTTACCCCCACTACACAGCCATTGTGTATATGGATGGGCAAATAATGAGTTGTCTCTTACAGGTTATCTCTGTTTGTCTAATATTATTATTGGAATGAACCACACTCTCCAGGTGTATTGTGTTTGCTTATGTTCTTGAATTTCTGTTTTGACCCTTCTCCTGAAAATATTATTTAATCATTTATTCAACTTTTACATTTATCAGGACCAACAAAGTAGAGAGCTCTCTCAGCGTCATGTATCCAAACGAGCCAAGAAACTTCGGGTAAAGGTATGATTGGGGGTAATGGTTGGTACTTTTCAATCTAGTTTTGCCCAATGAAATATGTTGTGGTTAAATTTCTGTAAACTTGGTTGCTAGTATATTTTATGAATATTGTATCATTGGCTCTCTTGGTCTTGGATATATATCTGTAAGGATATTGCATTATTCACGGTCTTACACATGAGGAGTTGGGTCAATTAAAATATCTAGCAGCTATAAGTGTTGGGTCTATGCCTGTAAAAGTATTAAATTCCTTAATCTTTTTCAATGCATTTTAATATGATATTCTTACACAGGTCTGTTTAAAATGGTTCTTCTGGTTTTTACTTGTTTACTTGTCGATTATAGATTAGTTTCTCATTTTTTGCCACAATGCTATTTTACTGCATATAAAGAGCACTGCTGATTGGCTACTTAAGTTTCTTACTCACTCGATTTTCAGGAGGAAGAACTGAAATTGAAGCCTGTCATTGCCTTTGATTGTGGTATGAACTTCCTCTTAGAGTTCTTTTAATACTTAAATGTAGATGTTTCTTGCTCTAGAATTTATGTTCGGGATGACTTGGTTATTTATTTATATTATAGTGGAGATGATTGTGCTAATTCAACTTATCCTTTTTTTTTTTAATGGCTTTCCTTTAAATCTCTTTCTTCACTGCTTCAGTTTGTATCTTCTCTCTTTATCTATGTTGTGGTAAACGTTTTAAAAAAGTGTTTTTTCATAATTATTACTATCATACTTCACATTTTCATGATAATATCCATTCTTCCATTCTTCCAAGTTGCCTAATGTGAAATTTCAATTATAGCTGAAATTCGGGAGCGGGATTGGTGCAATGTGGTAACTTGTCATATGGATACTGCACAAGCATATGTGTGGAGGCTTCAAAATTTTGTCATTGGGGAGCATATCCTGAGACCATGCCCAGAAAATCTAACACCTGTTAAGGTTAGAAATTCAATCTACCGAGTAATTCATTATTTGGCTTTTTTTTGCGTGTGAGAGATGCATTAGACCTTTTCCTTCCGATAGAAAATGAGTTGGATGCATCTTCTTGTGATTTCATTGAAATTTCCTGGATCACCGGCGTAGTTTCACCTAAATTTTGTAAGATGTAAACCCTGTATGAGGGTAAAGGAAATCATTATGATTTTGATAAATAAATTTTTTTCAACTTCAAAAAGCAGAAAAACCGTGTTCATTATTTTTTTGTTTTTAAGCAATGGTGGTATTATTTCCATAATTGGAATATGGAAGATTGAGTGCAAGTCTGAAATGTTTTATCATTTAGGAATAGCAGATGGTTTTTGTTGTTTACTGTATTATTGCATCAGGCCTGCACCATTAGTGCATGTGGCAACTTTGCAATCCTAGGAACTGCGGGTGGCTGGATAGAGCGATTCAACCTTCAATCAGGAATTAGCCGAGGAAGTTACATGGATGTGTCAGAGAGAGGAAGTTGTGCCCATGAGAGTGAAGTGGTTGGAGTTGCTTGTGATTCCACAAATACCCAAATGATAAGTGCAGGATATCATGGGGATGTAAAGGTCAGTGTTCCTTATAACCTTCTATTTTATGTTTTTAATTCATTATTTGAAATCATCATATATGTTTATCATCTCCTGTCTATAGTTGTTGCACATCGTGGCTTGTAAATGTTGGCAGGTATCATGCAGCCAGTATAAATATTCTGCAACATAGCCTGACTTATAGTACTTGAAAAGATACACATGAACATTGCTTAGGTTCCTCTAAGTTTTGGTAGTTTTTTCATTCCTCAAAGGGTTGGCTGTGCAGGTTTGGGATTTCAAGGGACGTGCATTAAAATCCAGATGGGAAGTTGGTTGTTCTCTGGTTAAGATTGTTTATCATCGACTTAACGGTAATAATCTCCCTCCCCTGAAAGATTGCAGTTATATACGTCCTTGCACATATTATTTTACAGTTCCTTGGATCATCTTCTAATGAATTTGGCTTGACTTTTTCAGGTCTGTTGGCTACTGTGGCAGATGATTTTGTTATCCGTTTGTTTGATGCCGTGGCACTGAGAATGGTTCGTAAATTTGAAGGTCATGCAGACCGTATTACAGATTTATGTTTCAGTGAGGATGGGAAATGGCTTTTGTCATCCAGTATGGATGGGACCCTTAGAATTTGGGATGTCATCTTAGCAAGACAAATAGATGCAGTGCATGTTGATGTTTCTATCACAGCATTGTCTTTGTCACCAAATATGGATGTGCTGGCAACTACCCATGTCGATCAAAATGGGGTCTATTTATGGTATGTTCTTGATTGTTTGTCTCACGTTGGTTTTGTGGTTTGATCACATATAGACTCTAGCAATAAGTTCAGATACTAGACTATTTAAGCCTCTAAGGTTTTCTATATGGATTTTGTTCTGAAAGTATGGTGTTGAGGAAACTGATTGAAGGATAATTACAATTTGCAAAAACACGATGATGCCCTTTTGTATTTAAATAAATAGCAATAGAATATTTAAGTGAGATCTCTAAAGTGTTCAGCTGCAATGTAGTTTACCTTGCAAACCTTTTTTTTTCTTCCATTGAGGCTAATGGTTGCTAACATTTCAGGGTTAATCAGTCAATGTTCTCTGGAGCTTCAAACATTGATTCTTATGCAAGTGGGAAAGAAGTTGTGAACGTAAAGTTACCATCTCTATCTTCAGTTGAAGGTTCAAATGTTGAGAATGAGGACACCGAGAAGCCTATTGTGAACCAGTCAGTCTCAAATGAAGTTTCAACTTTTCCGGCTTTCAGTCAGCAAATTCCAGATCTTGTTACTCTCTCACTGTTGCCTAAAAGCCAATGGCAGAGTTTGATCAACTTAGACATTATAAAGGTGCCCCCCCCCCCCCCCCCCCCATTTTCTATTCATCTAATCTTCTCTGCACATTTGGTTTGCAACTTAATAATCTTTTCTTTTAATTTGATTTCTCCCTCTTAATCAATGATCCACAGGTGCGCAATAAACCAATTGAGCCTCCAAAGAAACCTGAGAAGGCTCCTTTCTTCTTGCCTTCAGTTCCATCTCTTTCTGGAGAAATATTATTTAAACCCAGTGAGCCTGTGGATGGGGAGGATACCAAACCTGACAAAGCAGAGAGTGATAAGAGAAAACTAGGCATTCCAGAAACTCAATTTTTGGAGCTTCTTCAGTCTTCATCTGAAATGAAAAATTGTGAGCATTTTAGTCCTTGCACAGTTTCACTATACTATCATTTGTTCTTATTGATGTGCCAGCTGAAAGCTCTTTGATGATTAATGCACACTGGATAGCCTGCTAATGTTTTAATTGTGTACTTTTGTTGCAGTTTCAGCGTTCACTGAATATATCAAAGGTTTATCTCCTTCAAATTTGGATATGGAACTTAGAATGTTTCAGATAATAGATGAGGATGAGGATGAGGAAGAACTCGTAAAGAGACCTGAGTTTATTTCAATCGAGCTGCTTCTTGACTATTTCATTCATGAAATATCCTGCAGAAACAATTTTGAGTTTGTACAGGCCGTCACAAGATTATTTTTGAAGGTATGGATTCATCATTGTTCATTTCTCTACACATGTCTTGGGCTGTATTCTTAGCTCTTTCTTTTATTTTGGGTAGAGATTATAACTTTGTTACTCACAGAGCATGAATCTGGAACTATTAAATTGGCTTGTTCTACTTGTCTTGTACTAAAACTGAAGAAAGAGAATAGATAAGACGAAAAATATGTGTATCTTGAGATCTCTCGAACTTTTGATGGTAATTCTCTGAGAAGAGTACTTTTTTTCTAACAACTTGCATATTCTGGTCAGATACATGGTGAAACAATTAGGTGCAATTCAAAATTACAGGACAAGGCAAGGAAGCTCTTAGACACTCAGAGTGCAGTTTGGCAGAGAGTAGATAAATTGTTCCAAAGTGCTAGATGCATGGTCACTTTCCTCAGCAATTCACAGTTTTAACTGTGCTACCTACATCAGTATCAGCCATTGTTATCTAAAGATTTTCACAATTTTGTAGTCAAAAGTTAATTTGTAGTAAGTTGCAGTTTTTAACTGTAAATCTGTTGTCCTGGCACAACCTAAAAGTTATCAAGCTCCATTAATTTCTTTCCCTTGAAATGTTGTAGTGTTGGATGGGACAGTGTCATTGTTTTTTGAACTTTAAAGCGGCAGAATATTGCGAACGAAGGAGCTCTGTATATCTTTAATGGTTTTCAATTCTATTTCCTTCAACTCAGTGAGTTGTATCTGTTTTCGAAAACTGTTTAGTTGAGGTAATCTGGAATTCCTCCAAGAATTTATTAAACTGTTGTGTCCTATATATGGTGGCAGACTCTAAAAGATTTCACGAGTAATTTATAACTTCGCCCTTGTTTAACAAAACTAATTAATCAATCCTCATTGGTTTAGAATATAAATATTAGTTCTCTATATTTTTAAATTTGTTTATACTTTAATCTTTTTGTCAGTTTCATATTCCTTTTCTATTTTGTTTTTTTTCTTGCTTAAAAAATAGAATAAAGGAAAGAAAATTAGGTAAAATGAGGAAATTTGATGGAACAAAAGTTTCTAAATTAAGGATGGTCAACGTTGGTCAAGGGACTATTTAATTATATATTTCTATTACTATAGGAACTAATTAATTATCTGATAAACTACAAGTGCTAAGTTATAATCAGCTCTTATGGATGGACCACCTGGCTCGCCCAAGTTATTGTCATCGGAGCTACAAATAGGCCTAACAGTCTAGACCTTGCATTGAGAAGGTTTGGAAGGGTAGACAAGGAAGTAGATATCGGAGTTCCTGATGAAGTTGGTTTCCTTGAGGTTCTTCTTGTCCATACAAAGCAGATGAAGCTCTCTGAAGACATATATAGACTTCGAAAAAGTAGCCAAAGGAACTCAGTGATATATTGGTGCGGATCTTGCAGCTCTTTGCTGTGAATCTGCCCTACGATGCATTAGGGACATTGTTGATTTGGAATATGAGACCATTGTTGAGAAGTTTGGCATGTCACCTTCTGAAGGGATTCTTTTCTATGGTCCTCCTAGCTGTGGCAAAACATTGCTGGCTAAGGCTAATGCCAATGAATGTCAAGCTAATTCCATCAGCAAAAAGGGTCCTGAGCTTCTAACCATGTGGTTTGGAAAAAGTGAAGCCAAAGTCACAGATTTTCGAGAAGGCATGCCATTCTGCACCTTGTGTCCTATTTTTCGATGAACCTGACTCCAATATTGCTATTCAAAGAGGAAACAGTGTAGGAGATGCTGGTGGAGCAGCTGATAGAGTTTTGAATCAACTCCTAACAGAACCCTTGATTGATCTCTTTCCCCCCAATCTAGCACTGGTTTTGGCACTGATGGAACATGGCCTATCTCTCATGTTATAGGCATGATGACAATTATTCGTCTAATTTCCTGCTGACATTATTAATTATCAAAATCTTACAAGGTTACATTAAGAACCTTATTTTTACTGAAACCCGGCATATTACGGCCATCACCTCCCTCTTTGTCACAAAATGGCATGCATCCACCAACAATATTCGAGTAGAGATTCTTGCGGGTCATTAAGGTAAAGTTATCACAAACCCTCGCAATGGAGGAGAAAAAAGAAGGAGTTGCTTCCACGTCGACAACTGTAGAACCACTGTAATAGCAATGGAATTGATTAATAGAGATTTCTGTCACCTTCAGATCAATGCCATTCACTAAAAGAGTGGGAACACAGACAGTACAAGTGGAGTTGTAATGGCATTTTGAACCTTTCTTCTAGGTAACAAAACCCTCAGCCAACATTCCAAATGGATATGGAATTAATGCTACCAGGCCTTGTCATAACAGGTACCTTTGCTTCTGCAATAACCAATGGATCATTAAATGACCAGAACATCTACTTCGAACTCAATCACTTCGAACTGCACCTTGTAAGATTCTCTTACTCTTACTTGGAAGGTTCCCTGCTGAAACATTTTGATGCTTGATGCGCTATCGTGACTTGAAAATCACCAACAGCGACTGCCGTGTGATCTGAATTTCTTGACGGATGTAAAATATTTTCGCGTCAAATATTTTTACATGTAAAACATTTTTTAATATTATTTAATTTAAAACATATAAATATTTCAATAATAATAGTGGGGGTAATTGTGAGATAATGATGGCGTTTAGATGACGTTAGTGTGGTGGCAGAGATAATAATGAATGTAACTTAATAATAATGAAGGAGATGATAGTGATGTGGTGATATAATAACGATGAAAGAAATGATAAAGAAGTTGTTATAATAATGATGGAAAAAAAGATGGTGGTGAGATGATGAGTATCAGCGAGATAAAAGTGATGATTAAAATAATTAAATTATATTGTAAATAGATTATTATTTGTAAAATATTTTACAGAACTTTATAAGTTAAAAATATTTTTCAGTAAATAAATCAAGTTTAAAGATTGATTATAAAATATTTTGCATTGATCAATTTTCTTATAAAATATTTTATGGGAAACAAATATGATATTTAAAAAAAAAAATATTTTTCAAAAAATAAATATAAAACAATATAAATAAATATTTTCTGGTAAAATATTTTATGCAAAACAAACGTATCCTTAATTAAATTGATTTCATGGTAAGTGTGGAACCACAGTTTTTGTCATATATTTTGTTCGGGTACTATTAATCTCACGCTCGCAGAATTTGTTTTTAACCTTTCTCAGCTCAAAGAAATTAACTTCTTTGTATAGCTTTATTATTGGTATAAACAATTATTTATTTTGTTACTATTTTTTAAAGTTCTTGAAGGTGAAATCCTCCCAATCCAAGTCAATCGTTTCTTGATTTAAAATCATGATATATATATATATATATATATATATATATATATATATATATATATATATATATATATATATATATATATATAGAAAAATATTTTTTTTTAAAAAAAATAAAAAAATAAAAAAAAAAAAAA
>Ga0307513_10007793_pt1 | contig 13811 bp, 5 predicted proteins | sample 15_EM_MG_FD_202174 | JGI IMG/M metagenome (GOLD analysis project Ga0307513, IMG submission 202174) | Populus trichocarpa ectomycorrhiza microbial communities from riparian zone in the Pacific Northwest, United States - 15_EM | ecosystem: Host-associated > Plants > Roots > Unclassified | place... | reverse complement strand
TTGATTAGTGGAGTTTGTAATTGCTCATTATAGGAATGCTTGTACACTCTCTATGACAAAACTCTTATCAATGTGAAATAAGTAATGAAGAACTATATTAAAGTATAGGAAGTTAACGTGACTAGGCAAAGTCACCGTCACTTTCAAAAGGCATAATCTTTATAACATCACTAGTCTCGTACCAAAATATCAAAAAGAAACACCAAAAAGCATATTCGTGATCGTCTAATATTCTTTAAACTCCTGACCACACCTCTCACCGTTACACATGTTGAGGAGTTGACCGTCATAAAAAATATAAACTTCATGCAATACCTACCTCAAGTGAAAAGTGGTTCAAACACGAGAAAACCCAACAAGTTCTATATATTTCATCATCATCATTAATATGACACAAAAGAGTGTCATACATTTTTAAGAAAAGAGGTAGAGAGATTGATCTTCAGATGATACCTTTAATAATTTATAAAGAAGAAGATGCAACCTGAGAAATTAAGAAAAAAATCCTCATGATATACTGTCTAAGATAACATAATTTTTAAAAATCGCATCCTTATTGTCTTTTGAATCTGTCAAATAAAAAACAATAGTGCTTCTCTTTGGCTCCATAAAAATCTTCATGTCTCCAATGAGATGTCTCCATGACAAAGTCCCCATATAAATTCTCCAAGTATTCATGACAACTTGTCTTAAGAAAGGATCGTGGATCCTTATTAGTTCTTATGACTACTCATAAACATTTTTCTCTAAAAATATGTTCCCAAACGCATTCACAACCATATAACTTTCACACTCATTTCCTATTACTGTATTGTTTCTCTTCATAAGAAACATTATTGAATTCTTCTCTGTTACAGAAACATGGATAAAATTTACACAAAGAAAACTCTCATAAAAACACTTCTTACAAGATAAAAAAGCCAATGTTCAAACGTTTGACCATGATAACCCTCTCGTAGTCACAACATGTAACATCTATTTAAAACAAGTAAGTTTTCTTCTCCCAATTCTATTAGCCTCAAACACATCTATTTAAAATAATCAAGAGAAAAATGATTATGCAAGAAAAAAATATTTGGGTTGTTTGGGCCTCAGCCCAAATAGCTTTGGTCGTCTGGACCAAGCTTAGGCGACCAAGCCTAATCGCTTAAGCTTGGCCTAACAACCATTACAATTTTTTTTTTCTATCTCTACATCTTTATTTTATCATTGCCTTTTTCTCTCACATTTATTTTCCTCGGTATTAGCAATTTTAATGTGTATTACACATATTTTTTTTCTTGTCCATAAAAACTTTTTACATGACACACATCATTCTCTATCACTAATAGCTATATTTTCACTACACTCATTAGCCCACATGAACACCAATGAAAATAAATATACTCTGTCACACGGACGTGACACACCGATTTCTTCATTAGTTGCATACTAGGCACAAAACTCATGACACAACATCACACCAACCAATGAGCCACTTTGGTTAACCAATAACACGATTCCTTCCTCCATGAAGAGATTATAAACTTGATTGTATAAATACACCTAGTAACTAGATCGAGAAAAAAAAGTTAGGGTATGATAATTTTTCTAGCGTACTAAGTCCACAATCTTGCAATGTCTAGATACAATTCTTTGCATCTTTTATATATTTTCTCTTTGTCCATTATTTTCTCTACGCGTACAAGTACCTAATTTATGTATCGGTGTGTCTCTTATCCCAACAGGAGACTAGTTTTATCGGAACCACTCATTATCCCGGTTCTCCAATTAAGGAAATTATTTTTTCTATGTGAAATTTTTTCATGACTTCATCACATGTCAAAACAAATTAGTTAATGGCGTTGACCATCCTCCATGTAGTAGGATTTTTTAAAAAACACTATCTTATATTTTAATCAAAATTGATAAAAAAATCATTATAATCATATTTAAAATATAAAAATTGAATGTATATATTTATTTTTTGAAATCATGATATAGTTATGAAAATTGACCTAACAAGTCAAAGTAGTGATTCAGTAACCCAAAATCTAACATGACTTTCCTTTTAAACTTTTTTGAAAGTTGACTCTAGTGATTTAATTGACTTGGTCGGGTCAAATTGGAATGATTTGTTTAATTTTTATTTAAAAAGATGTTGGTCCATTTTTTTTATATATTTTATTTTGTCTAAAGCAACGTTATTTTAGGATTGACTCATGTTGACTTATGACTCGAAGGTTAATCAAACAAACCCATAACATGAACATTAAACTGAGTTTGATAACTATAAACCATGATGAATAATTTGATTGGTTCCATTAAGTTTTAAAGATTAAATTATAATTAATTAAATTTCCATTTCTTTCTTTTCATTTTTTAAATTATTAATATATTTCATAGACAGTGAAATTCCATTTGGATCAATAGAATTTTTTTTATCTTTTAGATTTGGTTCTTGTAGTTTTAGAGAAAGTTCATTTTGGTCTCTTAAATTTTTTATATTTTTTCAAAATGGTCCTTATAATTTTAAGTGAAAGTCCATTTTGGCCCCTTAAATTTTAATATTTCCATGTTTGGTCCTTTTTTTATTTATTTAAAATAGAGTTCATTTTGGTCTTTTAATTTATTTTTTTTTTAGAATTATTCCTTATAGTTTTTGATATTTACATGTTAGTCTTAAACTTAATTTTTCTCACAGTTCATCCTCTAAAAGTAAAGAGATGAGTGAGAAAATCATTGAAAAAGATAAGGATAGAGAAAACTCGAATCAACTACAATCTAACTACCAAAATAATTGATATTCTTGTTATTAAATTCATCTTAGAGAGGGAAGTTCAATTTAAGTGGTTTTGGGCTTCAACTAAGTAAAAAAAAGCAAATTAAAATCAAAATATCTTTTATTTTATTTTGGGATTTTAGATTAATTAAAACGTGATTTTGCGTTGAAAATAAAATTATTAAGATTCATGTGATTTTTTTTAGATAATAACATGTTAAAAATTAAGTTTTAAAGGTCTAAAAACTAGGTGTGCCTAGTTTTTTTTAAACCAGACATATGGGTCTGTCAGTCTAGGCTTAGGCGAACTTAGCCTTTTTTAAATGTTTCTTTAGCTTTTTTTTCCTTCTAATTTTAAAATAATTTTTAAAAAATAAAACTATTAAAATGATATCTAAAAAATTATTTAATTATGACATTTTTTTTGGAGATCTTGATGGCAACATTAACAATTATTTTATTAATAATTATATATGAATCTAATATATATATATATATATATATATTAAATTTCTCATGAATATTCTATAAAAATAAAATATTTTTTTATATTAAGTTTTATATAATTTATCAAATTAATTACTCTTGTACATTCACATAAAATTATCAAGCCATTATTTTTCTTGGTTTTGATTGAAACTTGCTATTCAAATTATGATATATTTTTATTTAAAAAACAATGTTTTTAAGAAATACATAAAAAAAGAATTTGATTAAAGAGATAATTTCTTCTCCTTAATTTAATTTTGCAGAAAGTTTTTGCAAATATTTATTTTAATTGTATTTAGTTTTTATTTTAAAAATTATATTGCTAACAAAAGAACTTTTTTTTCAATAAAAAACACATAAATAAAAAACTTAGCTAAAAAAATACATTTTTCTATTAAATTTAAATAATTACCATTTTAAAAGTAAATAAAAAAATTGAAAAGTGACCTAAGGTATCAAACAGGCACAGAATTAACTATATTTCTTTGTCATGGCATGAATATTTGTGTCGCATTTAGAAAAAGAAAATAAACAAGCCGGGAGAAAAAGAAAAACCTCAAAACCCCTAAAACCCCCGAGCAGCTCAATAATTCTCCCAAAGAAAACCACAAAATCCCTCCCTCTACCTCACTCCCTCTCCATATATTCATTCATGTATGTGTCTATGCTTTTGCAATAGTTCACCACAATCTTGAAATGAAATCATTGAGAGCACTGAGAATCGCCAGCACCCTTGCTTCAAAGCCACCTCCCTTTGTCTACACTAACCAAAACCTCCTCTCTCATTTCTTCTCAGCCGAACCTGACCAAAACGAGAGTGAAAATGACAATAGTGACTCTGTCTTTGACAGCACCCACTACACAATTGATTCTTCTTTTAACAATAACAGCAACACAACTAGCGCCACTCATAAGGAACCCACCTGGGATGAGAGATACAGAGAGAGAGTTGATAAATTAGTTTTTAAAAAAGAAACCCAAAAAGGGAAACTGCAAATTTTGGAGGAACAAGAAGAGCAAGTGGAGGAGCAAAGGAGGAGACTTTTGGCTAAAGCTTTGCTGGAGGCAGCATTAGAGAGGCCTGATGAGGAGGAGGGTGAGGAGGTCAGAGAGGAAGATCAGAAGTCGCTTTCGGTCGGGATTATTGGTGCTCCAAATGCTGGGAAGTCTGCCTTGACTAATTTCATGGTCTGGTTTCGTTTTTTTTTTTTTTTTAATATGGTTTTGTGTTTTGGATGTTTCTGCTGTTGTTTTGAATATTGGTGGTCTATTGAATTTTTGTTATTATATAGAAATGGGGGGTCTTTGATTTGTTGACTATGTTTTTCTAGTGTTAAACTCCCAGAGAATAGCTTGTATTGTCTTGTTGATATTGGGGTCTTGCTCGATTTTTAGTTTTCCTTGGGAATCGTGTAGGATAGTTGATACGCAAAAGATTGATGCTATCATTGATGGTTTATAGCTCAAGGATTCTGAAGTGCGAAAGATGGACAAATTGGTACCTTAACTTTTGTTCTGGAGTGGTACCCTGTAAGAACATATCTTGAGCACGAAGAACCTTCATTAAGTAATAGCTGTTTCTCTTGTTTAATCTCGCAAGATAACTTCTTAGGGGGTTTTGTGGGTTGTGCTTAATTTGAGAAATTGACTGTCTTGTTGGAGATTGGCTTGTCATGAGAATGCTGGGACCAATCAAATTGCATCTTATGGGAAGGATCTCCCTTTGTGATGTGGATCCTTGAAAAGGGCTACCCCAGACAAAACATCAGAAGAGTAATGAATAAACAATAGGAGTATAGCAAAAGGAAAACTTTCTCCAAAAAGTTAAGAAACCATACTTCTGAGGGAACTCTACCGTGTTTATATGAATTTGAAAGAAGCAATAGGCTTATGTATGTCTGCACGCATCTCTATCAAGTAGATAGAGCAGATGCTTCTGTGTTTTGTGAGACCTGAAGTTGCAATCTCACTAACTTCCTATTCTGTGCCACCCACAAGTAAAAGAGTCGTACTCTATACCCACACTGTGAACCACAACATATTAGACACTGGATGCCGACTCCAATTGTGGAATACCAAATTCTTATTTTATATCTTTGTTGTTGTTTGAATTACAAGGATATGTATGGAATCACAATCCAAAATTTTGAATTAATTTATGGAGTGCAATTGCTCACCTTTAACGTTGTGGCTTTTTTATGGTGAAGGATGATTTTGCGGGATCTCAGTATTGCTCCTTCATAAAGCATAAGGTGTCATGTATTTTGGATACATTAGAATATATATATATATAATCCTTAAGGGACAGCCCAATAGTTAAAATTGGGACTTTTAACCTTTAGGTGTCAACTCCAAATGGTAGGATGGGTTGGGGGGAATGATATGAAATGGCCAAGGCTGCCCCTCAATGCATAGTCAGAGGTGTAGGAGGCTTCCCATGAAGCAAATATTTTAGAGAGGAAGAGGGTATCTTCTCTCTTTAGAACTTGTATGCATATTCAATTTATCTTATTATATCCAGTACTATTTGCAAAGTTACTGATTCTTTTACAACATGAACATCATCTGACAACCGTTTGGATGTGCTCTTTGTTATCACATATGCATAGGTTGGGACAAAGGTTGCTGCTGTGTCACGGAAGACAAATACCACAACTCATGAAGTGTTGGGAGTGATGACAGATGGAGACACTCAAATAGTATATCCCATGGCTCTGATTTATCAACTTCATTCTCTTTTCTTTTGTGAATTTAATAACTGCATTATGCATGGTTTCATCTGCATGATAGAGCAAATATTATGCTAACATCATATGCAGATTAAATCCGTGGCTAAAAAATGAAAAAATTATGAATGTCACACTTCAAAAAGAAAGAAGTTGATGTTTCTACATGACCACCTGCCATCATTGATAAATCATATTCTTTCACGTGAACTCTCATTGTGGCACTGACTTACTTTGAAAAGGAAAGTAAAAGGCCTCTCATTAGCCAGGAATTCTGAACTGGAGCTTAATCTTTGTCCGGTTCTAATCATCTTTCTATATATCCTGCCCTTTGTGGTTGGCTGGCAGCTTAACTTTTTGCTAGATAGCTGTCTTTGTTTTCCACAGCCTTATGAGGCCTTTTGAGATCAGAAATATATGCATGGAAAAATAAAATTTATATTGATCGAAATTAATGCATTATTTTAACAAAATAATGTAAATGGAAACTTTTGTGTGCTTTTGTCATCATTCCTTATTATATCCTTTGAAATACTTTTGTATTTTCATGAATTGAAAAATATTTTTCTGTTCGAATCTCTTTATTATTTTCTATTTTGAGTTGTTTCTTCTTGTGAATGATTCCTTTTAAGCTGATGTTTCTGCATGGTCTTATTTCAGTAGCATTACACAATCCTAAAGCATTCTTTCACATGAATACTCAGATTATGATGCTTGCGTACTTTAAAAGAAAATGATCAGCCTCTCTTTAGACAGGAAAAAAATGGAGCTTAAGTTTTGTCAGGAGCCAATCATTTTCTTCTATGTACGTTTGTTGTTGGCTGTCACTTTAACATTTTGCTATGTAACAATTCTTTGTCCCCTTCCAATACAAGGCTCTGAGAAGTTATTTATATAATTCAATATGCATACGAAATAAAATATATATCGAATTGAAATTATTTTTAATTTTTATTTAAAAAAATGGAAACTTTTATGAGCTATTGTCATCATGCCTCATTGTATTCTTTGAAATGCTTTTGTATTTTGATGAATTGAAATTTATTTTTCCCTTGGAATCTCGTTATTATTTTCTGTATCAAGTTGTTTCTTGTTGTAAATGATGTCTTTTAGGTCTCTTGTTCTTCCCACTTGAAAGAATGTAGATAGTCTATGATGTTAATTATATGGTGTTTTTTAATTATTTGGATATTTATTACAAAGGTAATTTGCAAGCAAAACGTTCTATCGTGCATTCCTTTTGGTGTGCTGTCAGCAGATATAATAATAACATTTATTTTATGCAGTGTTTCTTTGACACCCCTGGACTCATGGTAAATAACCGTGGTTATCCTTACAAAGACATGAAGACACGTGTCGAAAGTGCCTGGAGTTCAGTTGATTTATATGATGTGCTTATGGTTATTTTTGATGTCCATAGGCATCTTACCAGGTTAGTGAGCTGTTGCATGTGACCTTGAATAGACTTCACCTCTCATTTTTGTTTTCCTATTACTTTCTATAATCTCCCTAGGCAACTTTGCTTCGCAAAGCTATTTTAGGAGGGGGTTCTAAGTTCTACATGCTGTGCAATGACATCTTGTGTTGTGACTTAGCTTTGATATGATAAATGTTGTTCTCCAAATCTTTTTAATATCTGCACATTAGGAGCTGTGCTTAAACAATTAGCATTTTTTTTCTCCATTTGCTATTCTGGTCAAACATTTTGCCAAAAAAAATTCTCATTTATCACTGTTTTGTTCACTATTACACTCTTTAGATTGAATGATGGGAGTATTATATCAGCAGCATTTGTTGAACATCAGCCTTAGAACTATAACTGTAACCATGGATGTAAGGTGCAGTTGCCATAATACCATGGGTTTTTGGGCCTTATATAACATACATCTGCCATCAAGATCTTGAACTATTAGCAGATCTAAGAATTGTTTCACCAATACATTTGTTTTCAATAGAATCACCAAAAGCACCGCGCTTAAAAACAGTTTTAAAGAAGAATATCACAATGTTCCTCAAAGTGTATGACTTCATTACATGTTGCACATGATTATGATACGTTTCTCCTTGTACATATACCTGTAGGGCCTTTGTAATGGGTAACTGCTACTCAAGTTAGGTCCATAACCATAACATGTACTTTTGGAGTGAAATAAAATGGACAAAAAGAAATTTCAAATCCTTCAAAGGTCCAGCCCATAGGGAAAATATTAAAAAACTCTCTAGGTTAGGTTTAGGGGAAAATAACCCTGCACAGAATTACAGATAGCCGAATTAAGGGTAGGAAGAAGCAAAAGAAGATCTTGCATTATCAAATTTCAAATATTTTTAGGTGATGCCATGCTCGTGTGGTTTGTATGTTTTCAAGACTTCTGTTATTGACTATATATGTTGGAATTTATTGGGGTCAGTACATGTTGCTCTATCATAACATTTTACATCTGACTCTGAACACTTGGATTTTTTTCCCCGAATAAAAATGCTTTCTTGTGTAACTGTCCTTGCTACATACGAAGCTTTTGGGAAAGTGAGGCCAAAATTGTAAAGATGCATCTTTTGATCTGCTGAAGAAAACTCTGCCCGTCCTTCTTGTTGTGTACTGTGAATCTGTTCGAATTCCATCTACCAAAATACTACACTTCCTGTCAACTTAGTATTCAACATATTATTGATTCATCAGTACATTTTTAGTTTGTAATTATTGTTATTAGAAAACATCAAGAGTTTGCTAAATAAAGTCTAGCCAAAGAACTTCTAGAGAAGCGTAGTAATGTCTTTTCAGTGTCAAAATTCCATTTTGATTAGTATTCTGCTTGCATAAGGTCACGTGTCATCACTGCAAGTCTTGCCTGGGTTTTTATCTGGGTTGTGGAGGAGCTACTTTTTATGTTACTTTTTGCCCAGAAATCAATTTAAAATAGACTTTGAACTGTGCTCAATGTGATTGAAGAATTGTGATCTTATTGTCTGATTATTCAATCTCCTAATAAACATCCTCTTCTTGTTGACTATTTTTCATTGTTCCACCAGTGCAGTGGGTGATACACTCCATTATAGTAATATTGTGTTGCTTCCTGTTATACGTTGATCACTGATAAAAGATCCTTCTGCTGTTCATCTATTTAGACCTGATTCAAGAGTGGTTGGATTGATAAAATGCATGGGAGCACAAGCAAACCCAAAACAAAAGCGGGTGTTGTGTATGAATAAGATTGACCTTGTTGAGAAAAAGAAAGACTTATTGAAGGTTGTTGAGGAATTCAAAGATCTTCCTGGATATGATAGGTAGGTTTTCATATAAAATGAAATCACATTGCTTTCCCTTGCTGCTTTTTTATAGTCGTCTATGGATACTTGAAAAATTCTGTGATTACTTTTTTCCTATTCATCTATTTTCTAGGCACTTCATGATCTCAGGACTGAAGGGCTCTGGAGTAAAACATCTTAATCAATATTTGATGGAGCAGGTATTTTCCTTGCTTTTTGATTTTAGAAGAAATAGTTTCTAGATTTATAGCAACCTGATTTCTTTGATTGATTTATATTTACTCATTCCTTGGGAAAGAAGACTTTTTCCACCCTTGGAACAAAATTATCAGGAATCTGAAGATATCTCCCATTATTAGTCAAATACAAAAAGGCATATCTATTGGAATTCTTGAGTTAAAATTTAGTTTAAATAGTTACAATTTCCTTCTATATTATCAGATTAAATTTTCTTTGGGAAATTGTTGCTTACCCCACTCGTTTTGGCCCTGAATCCTTTTTCTGTCATTTTTTTTTCTGCAGTATTATGAGTGCCTCTTCTGCATTAAAGAAATAAAGTTTACTCATACAATGATACAATAGGTTTTATTTATTCTTGCCATAATAATGTTCTTTATCTCTGATGAAAGTCATTTCCTGGTGGAGAAATTTACTTGAATATGGCATGCCTGTTATCAACGCTCATTTTGTCAGTAAAGTTTACCATAATATGTCCAGTTCTGTAAATAATATCGAATTTATCTGTTGATATATTAATTATTTTCTACACAATTTGAATGGAAAAGGCAGCCATTTTACTGGTAGATTCAGGTTCTACCATTCTCTTTTTTTAAATAAAATAAAATAAAATCATGACTATCTCAATTAGGACTTGCATCTGATTTTGGCTCATCAATGGTATTTGTACTTAGGCAGTCAAAAGACCATGGGATGAAGATCCACTATCTATGAGTGAAGAAGTCATGAAGAATATTTCATTAGAAGTTGTTCGGGAAAGGTTATTAGACCATGTTCATCAGGTAAAACTTGGATCTTCATTTTATTTACTTCGTTGACTTGTGGCATATTTTATATGTTTTATTACTTAGAGGGGGTGTTGTTCCCACATGTACTTAGAGGATCTGAGTGAAAACTATGAACCTTATTCATTTCAGGAAATCCCTTATGGCATTGAACATCGGTTGATGGATTGGAAAGAATTAAGAGATGGTTCTCTGAGGATTGAACAGCACTTCATCACTCCTAAACTAAGCCAGCGAAAGATTCTTGTGGGGAAGAAGGGATCAAAAATTGGGTAAGCAACTTCCATCTCTAGGATTACTGCTATTTTTTTTCCCTTTGCATCTTTTATTTCAAGTTTCAATCAAGGTGGCTACCATCATGCATATTTGGAAAGAAAATATGAATGAAGCTGAGATGTGGCTCTTAAGATGTTTTTTCAAGGCACTAAGATAGATATGACAGCAACCCAGGAAACTTCAGGTAGCGTCCATTCAGAATAAGTTTTGTAAAACTCAGGAAAGAATGCAAAAAAACAAATTTATCATTTCTGTAGGCTTTGGGTTTCGTATTAGTGCGTTTACTTCTTGTTACTGTTTTGGCTCGCATGAATTAAGAACGACATCATCCCCAAGAGTCATCACCATACTTTCTTATTAGCATGTATTGGTTATTCACACAGGAGGATCGGTGTTGAAGCTAATGAAGAGCTGAGGTCCATATTCAAGAGGGAAGTGCACCTCATCCTCCAGGTTCGAATTAAATGATCAGTTAACCAATTTGAAAGGGAAAAAAAAAAAATTGCACCCCTACCAAATTTAGCCTCGGGAAATGTATATTCAAAGGTTTATTAAGGCGTGCTTGGTCAGTAATTTACCTTGTTTCTTAGCCTCAAGAAGGCTATTTAGAAGTGAGCTTCGACTGGCAATCATACGTCAGCTCCAATCTAAGGACTGAAGTGGGTTAACAGAAATGCATGAAGAGCTGGTATCTGTGGAAAATATTCCCATCTTTTGTTTTTCCTGATTTACTTCATAGCATGTTTATGTCTTGCAAATTTTGAATAGATATGTCCAACACTTATTTGGATTGTAATTCTGATGAGAGCATCCAGAGATTTTGTACTTCCGCAATACTTTATGGAGTCTAACACTATAATTCGTTTGAATATGAAATGTGCAACTTGTTAGTAGCTGCCATATTTTGTGATGCTGCCGTATCTTTGCTCAGTTGTGGGGCTGGGACTGTTTGATAAAACTGTTTATACCGTCATAGCTCAAAAACACAATGGATGAATGAAGTGATGGAGCAAATTATTGGGGCTGTGATGCCAAAAACACAAAAGGGAAACCAAAAAAATGCAAATTATAGGGACTGCACATTGTCATCTTACTGTGGGCTGATTGAAGCTGACAAGCCCAGCTGCCTGTAGAAGGGTGGTCCTAAAGATGGTAAAAAGTGTCAATATTTTATCACTAACACGTGTGGTTGTGTATTTGTTTCGTTTGTGCCATACTTGAGCAACCTACAAATTCGCTTCAAAAACTAAAACCGCAAGGGTCTGTGATTAAAGTACACAGTGTACTGTTCTGTGCATAAACATAAATTAGAGTTGAAAAGTCCCGAGAATTGAAGGTGAGGAGTCGTGTCTTTATTTGTCCAGTATTTAGAAAGTGGAGATGTCCATGTATTCTGGCACATCCTATGGTGTCGTTTTAAGGAACAATCCGGGTCATGTGATGCTCTCGGCATCCATTTATAAAAACTCCACCTTTGATCCACAAGCTGGCGAAGCAACAGCAGCCCGTGCAGGCCTTCTTTCAAGTTCAGAGACATGGGGTACGAGAAGATCATTTTAGAGATGGACTGTCGAATGTGGTCAGTGTCCTCACTTCTCCCGTGAATGCTATTGCTGTCTCATTATGTAATGAAAAGAGAAGGAAATTCTGGCTCATGCTTTAGGTAAATTAGCTAATCCTATTCTTCCTCAAAGAATTTGGGCGGAAGATGTCCCCATTTCTGTATTATCATTTTTCCTAAATTAGATAAATCATCCATTTTTTGCTCTTATTTCTTTATATAAACATATTCGTTTAAGATCACTGTAAAATCTTGTTTCTGGAAATATATAGAGGATAATATGGTAGAGGTTGATTTTCAATCATATCAACACGAAACGATCTCATTACCCTAAACATTAGGCAAATAATTTCAGTGCTTTTAAATTTAACCAAAAACACCAAGTGAAAATAAACTTGCCTCCTTCATAGATGGGCAGGTCCTGTTTCTGGTTTGCTGAAAATAAATAGATAAGATAGTTATTTTGGTAAGACGCCAAAGCAAATTAAAGTCATGAGATTACAGTAGCAGAGAACAAAATTAGATAAAAGGGTTAACTAACTAATTAATTAAACAATACAATATGATATAATACGTGCTAGACATGGAGATTGACTCAACAGAATCACCCGAATAAACAAGTACTTCAGGTACCCTCTCATGATTTCCTACTAGAGCACACCATACTATCACATTTTTATGGTACCGCCGTCAACCACTGCCGCTACGCCCTAATTTGATTCTATCGAAGCTTTAATTACTAGCCAATTAACCCACTGAATGACTGAAATGGGATTGTGAGCTGATCAAGGAGGCCTGTAACTGGAGTAGTGACTGTAGGCTCATAAGCAAAACCATGCAATTCATCATCACCTCCACCTCCGTGATTCATGTAAGGACATGGAGGAATCCACTGCCACGCCTTCCTTAAGATATCAAACAGCAAAGCCTTGTCCGATCCTCTGATAATGATAGCAATAAACTCACCATGTCCAACACAATCAAACCCGTGACCAGCTTCCATCTCCTCAAATTGTTGGTAAAGTTGCTGGGGCATCCTTTCAATCTCTACCCATGTTGTTCCACAAGCTTGCAAACTCCAAAGTCTCAAGCTCTTTGGCACGTTGAGCTTGCTCTTCTCCACTGCTGCAACAAGAATGAGTTTTTCCATGCTCTCAACCAAGCTTGGCGAGCGCAGAAATCTCCTCATTGGAGCTTGAATCTTGCACCAGCTGTTTGCTGCTATTTCATAAGCCAAAACGCTAAATGGGTTGTAATTCATGCAGTAAAATCTGTCATCAACACAAACCATTTGACCTGATTCAAGGCTACAAAGCCTTGGAAGAGAAGAAGTAGTACCCCATAGAGAGTAAAACCCACCAGCATCAATATGAAAACTTTCAGTGGATAAATTCTTGACTGCATATGGAGAAATCAAGTCATCACCTGCAACAGCCACATCAATTGAGGATGGCCCAACTTTTAAGCCAGTTGAAGGAAAGAGACGTGGTCTTAACGTTGGCGGCAACTGAGATAGAGAGCCAATAAGTGGGTTGCATAAAATGATACTCTTTGCACCAGCCTCATCTGAGACCCAACATATTAAGCCACCAGAAGCAGCAGCAGGCGAGAACCCAGATGGAACCAAGGGAAAAGAAATTCTATACCATGCAATATCGTAAGGATCAAAGAGGTACCCTTCAAATATATTGGTTGTACTAGTTTGGCCGCCA
>Ga0307513_10007792_pt1 | contig 13813 bp, 17 predicted proteins | sample 15_EM_MG_FD_202174 | JGI IMG/M metagenome (GOLD analysis project Ga0307513, IMG submission 202174) | Populus trichocarpa ectomycorrhiza microbial communities from riparian zone in the Pacific Northwest, United States - 15_EM | ecosystem: Host-associated > Plants > Roots > Unclassified | place... | reverse complement strand
AATTGAGGTGACTGTATCCAAAACTGGAATCGTTTATCAGTTGAGTGCGATTTATACAGAGGCCGCACTCGATAGCTCTCCTTGAGGGGTGCGTCCACAGCAAAAGGAGGACTCCGAAGTGGGTATACCCCGGCCAATCATCCTACAAAAGCTGACGACTATCCGAAGTGCCCACATACAAAGCAGAGCGTAGATCAATCATTCTTCACACCACGTGGCATTCGCGATAGTGTGGCGCATCCGTCAGGAACTCGCTTGGCGATGACAGTGAGATCTTACGCAAAGAGTCCACTCACTTTGCGCCGGGAAAATAGGGCAGCGTCTGCTCCCCCTGGTTTCGGATCCTGGATGTACAGCATAACTCCGCAGCGGCTTGCTTGGCTGGAGGACTTCTCCATATAACGTTATCATTCGGAATTCTCGATACACGCAGCGCTCAGGTGAGTAACCGCAAAGCCTCATGATAAGGACCGGACCGACCGGTTGCATAGCGTAACCCATCCAATCGGTATGTAGTGGGGTAATTAGCCTAAGACGGCCGCAGATTGCAAGGGAATTGGTCGCGAGTTTCAGCAAGGCACGATCGATGCTATAGGAACAGATGACATCCTGGAGGATTGGACGCCACGCGAGCCAACATCACCAAAAGAAAATAAACAAATCATTTAATGGTCAGTTTATGCAAGCGGCGAGTGCCCATTCATTCCAAGAAATATATTTGCCATAAATCCGGTCCGATAAAATTTAAAGGATCCTGAGTCGAGCTGAAAAGCCCGTTGAGCAAATGATCGTGTCCGTCGATCGGTCCTTTATCTAAATACTGTAGATGTTGGTCGGTTAAAGGAGGGGGTCGCAGAGGGTATGTATAGTGAGCGTTAATACGCGTGATGCCCACTAGGTGCCGAATGTGAGCAAACGATGAGATGCAATAGACTGGGTTGTGTGCATAAGCCATGATACGAGGTCCATGTGGGTAGGAATGTTGCAGAACACAAGAAAGAAAAAAAGAGAGGGGACGCTAGCAAAAGAGTCGCCTCCACCACATCACAAATCTGGTCCACCAACCACCTTGCCAGGTGTCAGAGCGCTGTTTTGAGCTCACCCACATCGATCCTGTCCCAAAATGTATCTGTCTTCCTTCCAGTCCTTCGTCTTCACCCTCCTCGATATCCACGTGCCGAGAATGAGATACCGGAAAGCGGGGTAATGGACGCCGTGATACAAACGAGGGGAACAATTCAAGAAGCTGTAGGATTTCGGGATTAGATAAATCAGGAGACGTCCAGGTCCGAAGAAATTGATCATCATCGTCGTCATAAGTGGCGTCTTCTTGCAAAGGTGGTATTGCAGTATCTCCATATCGTAGCACAGGATTTACTACCTCTTCAATATGTGGCTTTGAAGATGAAAAAAGGGATTCACTGTTGGTGGATTGTGATGAAGATCCAAGTGATCGAGGTGGAGGGGCATCTAAGAACGGATCGCTTGGTGCACGAGCACGTTTTGGTTGCACAATGGCTGCAACCTCATATGTTTTCTGATTGGAAGGTAGTGGCTGAGATACCGCACGGGAATGAAGGGTGGGTAAGCTGGAGTCCTTCCGGTGTCCATACGGAGAACCCGAGGTCTTTAGCGAGGGTGCCTCCTCGAACGCCAGTACCTGAAGATGTCGAATAAGCAATTGTAACAATTAGATTTTACCCCAGTGATGGTGAGAAATACAGACCCCTTTCAGGAGATCGATAGCCTCGAGCATGAAATCTTTCCCACTGTATAAAATTAAAGAGAATCGTGGGTAAAATTTTCAGAAATGATTCGACGGAGTCGGCACGTACGCCGCTTCCTTGAATACAGCATCATCAAACTCCCATTCAATTCGATAGGCTCCTGCTCCGCCCAAATTAACTGGAATGACTTGCAATCGCATTACAGCCCACAGGCTATCAAAAGGATAAGACATAAATAAAACATTGCCGAAAAAGCCGATGATAAGAACTTACGCCTCGAAAAAGGGCTTCGTACCAGGCATGCCTGCGTCACACCAGTTGTGCATAAAGCGCTCCGTCCGCTCATATCGCTCTTAATCCGACGATAAGAAGTTGGCAAACATGTGACATTGCTGCTGATAGATTGGCATACCTTTCTGCGCCACATTGTCGCGAGGGTGTGCTCTTGCATGCGGCATTAGGGACCCCCCAGGTGTAGTAGCGCTTAGATGCGCTTGAAATTCAGCATGTCTACGTGCGTTCACAGACCGATGGTATGCTGATCGTATTGACGCTTGTATTCGGGAGAACGGAGCACGCTGAGATGGCGGAAGGGTTGCGAGAGTCTGCGTCATAAGTCGACCTGAATCATCGTCCTGACAATAATACCTTACAGGAGAGAACGTAAAGGAGTTGACAAAATGAATGACAGGAATATAGCTACCAGGCTCGACAGTACTCCGCGAACTGCTCAAGTTCACTCGAAGGGACTCCTGACGGAGTTTGAGATCGATTTCGACTGCTTGGCGGAGGTGTTGGTCGACCATTCCTTGGGCCCCTAGAACGACCAGGAAATGAAGGAGACGTGGGGGATATCATACGTCCAACCGATCTCGGACTTGTGGGCGGGGACATGGATGCAGTGGAGGGGAGGTCATAGAGCAAGGTTTGAGAGTCGAGATGATTGCTCATGATGGATGACGGTTTAATTGAATTGTCAAAGGTAAGCGGAGAAGGAGCCTGCCGTGGACGCGAGGCTTGGAGACGGTAGGATGAACCGGACATCTTGCTCGAAACTCGTGGCAGGTGCAAGCCGTGAAATCAGACGGAGAACCACCTGGGTTCTTGGTATGGGCCAGTAAGAAAGTAGACGACAAAGAAGGTCGACGAGCGGGCTATTCCGCCCGTAGACGCTTGTTACCGTCACTCGCGCCGTCACAGGCAACATCCAGCATACCCTCAAACTCAGATCCGCGGGCCCTATCAATCTGTTGTGACCTTGTTGGGCCCCACAGTTTTCCGACCTTATATCCTATCTCCCTTCTCCCTGCTTATTCAAAACATCAGGATTCACCGGCCTTTGCGGCATCTTCCTGCCCAACAGCACGTTGGTAATGGTCGGCGCTTTCGGGTGCAATCCATACCCTGTTCCCGTCACTTTTCAATGCCAGACCATCCCCGTATTCTATTTGGGGAGCAAGTGGATACGTACTATCAGAATATCAGAATGTGTCGATGGATGTATCTTGGAGATGACCACGACAGCAAGAAGTTCAAAACAACATACGTTATGTCCTAGGTTCTATCTGTAAACAATCCTTGGTTGATCCCGGCCATTTGTAGGTGATGTTTCTTGTTTCTGGCTCTAAAATAACAAGGCTTATCTCTGCAACATATGTTTTCATTCCGTGTCGTCAACCGTCGACTGATATCCATCCTTTATAAATTGGGTTTAGGTCCCTCTATAGCACACACGACCGCTCCTTGGGTCCGGGTGCCAATCCTTCGGCCCAACTTGGTAGTTAAAGGCATGTATACTCAGCCAGCGTTCTTTGGACTTTTAGGCAAACCTAATCTTCGTAATCCGGACCTTTGGTGATGCTCGCCTATCTCATCAAGGAACGCACATCAATCCATAGCGTAACGCGTCGAGATATGGAGGGTTTCCGGCGGAAGCAAGTAGCCATTCAAAATTTCCTATCGTAGGCTTCAAAATACAACAGCAACGAGCTTGTGGGAGTCCCTATCATCCGAGTTGGATCCAGAGAGCATCAGGACTTATCACGGCAGCTTCTTCAGATTGTAATCGTCAAGGTCAAGTATCTCCTTATGGTAGGACGCCAAAGCTGGTAGTATGACGCATGGCTAGAGAAACCGATAAGTTGAGCTAATTATTTCTTCATACAGCTGACGAATCTGCATCTATACGCAGTAACTTCTCAACTGAGCAACTGGTGTTCGCCGCCCATGAAAAGTCTTGACGGGTGCTCTTCCTTGAAGTGGATCAGGCACGTCATGTCCTTATCTTGTATCGGCTTGGACGAATCTGTGGGATTTCTGTCAGAATCCTCGATTAATCTCCTAGCAGAGCCGCCGGTTCATGCTCGACTGACTCTGGACTTGGAAGACCAGTGTTGTAGTATTCCCGGCGAAATATCACCCTGCTTGAAATAAGAGGATCGGAGTGAGGTAGCAAGGTCACAAATAGGGTAGCGCATGATCAAAGAGCGTCCATGTGGATTGGGTCGACATTCAATCGTCTGGCTCGATGCCGTCATCTCATCTTCTCGTTATCTGAGGTACGTATGTTGTTTTTGAGGCATATATCTGCCAAACATGACGTTTGCGGTAGTTGTCTTTGGAATAAATCGAAGAGGCGCATAGGTTTCGAGCTTTCTCTGGCGATTTCCATACAATGGAGCACGACAGAGGCCGCTGTAACTTGAATGCGATCAACGTACTGTGCAGGCAAAAGAGATCGCCTTTATTGCTGTAATTTGTACGGAATGCTTCCGATATGTAATTGCAGAGACGGAAGCAATGATCTGTATATGGGAATTAATTTTTAGATGGTGTTGGTACAAATGAGCGCAAATGATGGAAAACATAAATACATCGGCCAATCCCGAAACGTTAATTGGATCGAAGAGATCTCTAGTTCCGCCGACACGGCAAGAGAGGATCCACGTGGGGGTATTTAAGTGTCTGCTCACGGGCCAATCGGGCGGCGGGGAGGGAGATTCGGAGCGGGGGGGAGAGAGGGAATTTGGAAAGTGAGTGACAAAGAATGAGATTGGGTTGGAATAGTGTAGTTGCACCGGATTCCGCGGCCCATGTCAAGCGGTTGAAATAGAGTTCGAGCAGTCCTGATAAAAGACGCTCGTTTTTTGTGCAAGTGTCCTCGGCATCCCCCGGGATGAACGACAATCCAGCAACAGCACCGCGCAACGGTCAGTGGGATCTTGCAGATATCCTCAACCCCCGCGACAAAAAAATGAGTCTGGACTACTACCCTCAACAACAGGACCACCACTCTTTCGACCAGATGGACACCACTCCTTACGCTCTCTTCCCAGACCGTTACCGCTCAAACGCGTCCTCTTCCTCCTCCCTCAATCATGGCTTCCCCGTCAACAACTCGGAACCCATCTACTCACACGCATCCTTTGCCGACTCCTCCTCTTTCAATCCCTCTAATGGAAATCCGTACGACATCATCAGCAATGAAAAGGTCTCTTCCCCAGAATCTGCCACAAGCATGCACCACCCCAGTGGAGGCTTCCCACAAACCAAGGACTATCCCCCGCAGTCCTTCGGTGACATGCATGAGCGTCGTCTTCCTGGTGTCAGCCCTGTCAGTCCCAATGGTGGTTATCCTACAGAATACCCGGACGATTATGCGATTGGAAACATAAACAATGGTCTCCCTTTTGGCCCCTCCGCCATGCAGCATTTCCAGGACCGTCTTGGGCGCTTCCCTCCCGATCGCTACCCTCACCTGTCAGGCCCTCCCTCTGCCGTTTCTCACCATATGCCCAATGGCCACAGTTCGGACATCATGCGGGGCGTGGCGCCTCATGCCACTCATTCTTTTCGCGAGAACCCCGTTTCTCCTTACGATGACATCCACTACCTTGGCAATGGACATCCCGAGATGCGCATGCACACCGTCGATGACACTTTAGCCCGCATGAAACTTCAAGGCCATCCAATCATGGGTACTTCCAACGACTTGCAAACCTTCATTCGGTAACACCCAACATTTCTTCTGACTATAACTTTTTTTGTTGACGTTTTATATTTCCAGCCCTTACCTCGATCAGTATGTTCGAACACAAAACAGACTGGCATTTGGAGAGCGGACTGTCATTGTCATGTCCAGCAAAGTTGCTCAAAAATCTTACGGCACTGAGAAGCGGTCTGTTTAATTCTGGTATTCGTTGGAATGTTCTTATTGTTTCCGTAGATTCCTCTGCCCGCCTCCCACCGCCATCATGATCGGAAATTCGTGGTGGACAGATGTCATTCGTCGAGGTGAAGACCCCAAACTTTGCCCACCGCGGGTTGTTGTGTCCATCTCCGGTGAACCTGCCCCTCAGGAGGGTACAATCGAGTGGACAGGATCGTCAGGCAAATCCTTTGATGTCAGCGATCCTCCCACAGGAACGACCTACATCGGGCGCTGTGTCGGTAAACAACTCTTTATTTCCGATGTCGACGAAAAGAAGAAAAAAGTTGAGGCCCTTGTCAAAATTACTGCTCCAGCTTCAGACGATGAGCCCGAACGGGTCATCGGCGTGTTCCCTAGCCGTCCTATCAAAGTCATCAGCAAACCAAGCAAAAAGCGACAAAGCGCAAAAAATTTGGAGCGTCAGTCCTTTTTTTGTTGTGGAATTACGACAGAGAAGCTAACGTACATACTTCCATTTTAGTCTGCATCAATCATGGCTCAACGATCTCACTTTTCCATCGTCTCCGTTCTCAGACCGTTTCCACAAAATATCTTTGTGTCTCAGGATCCGGATCTTCCTTCAAGGGCTCAGATGGCGCCCCTCTCATGGGTCTTGACCAACGGTCACGGTCTACCACTCCTTCGTTCATCGCCCGGACTGCCAGCTGGGGTAAGAACCTCATTTTATTTCTGTAGAATGCAACAATTGACACCGAGCTCACAGATCCTTTCGTCATGTACATCGTTGACGTCAACAAACCTGCCGGCGCAGGTCTTGACGCACCCCCTCCACCACCGCCTCAACCGGATTATCCATCACCCCCTCCCAATGCCATCGCATTTACCAACAATGGCTCCCAAATTCCGATTTACTACAACCAAACTGTCGTTTTACAGTGTCTGACTTCCGGTGTCGTCAGCCCTGTGCTGATCATCCGGAAGGTAGACCACCAAACCACTGTCGTCGGCGGAGGGCTCCAAGAGGGCGCCAAGGGTATCGCTGACCACTACTGCTCTCCAGGGGAGGTCTGTGGCGACCCTGTCTCCCAACTTCACAAGATCGCATTTGAAGTCTACGACCCCAACAAAGGCCTTCCCGAACTTGGAACTCCTGGAATTACGGGTGCTTTCTTATCGTGCATGGGCGAAAAAGTCAACACGTATCGACCGATCGATGGCAGGCAGTGGAACACCGCCCAGGGCACCGGCTCGAACTCTCCCGCGCTTCCTGGTTCTCCCATCTCGCCAACGGTAGGCCCCTCCAGCGCTAATGAATATTTTTCGCATCCTGGCAAAATGGACAGTGCTCCTGCGTCGCCTTCTGCTGAGTTCCTGCCCTCCAACGACGGCGGGCGTGTTATGAAGAAGAAGCGTTCGACCTCGAGCGCGGGCGGCATCAACAAGCCTGTCGGCAAGGGGAGGCGGAGACCGAGCTCTGCCGGCTCGATTTCTTCGCGTCGTGGGTCCTCGACCGACTCTGGTGCAGCCTCAGGAGCTCTTTGGCAAGTCGACATCGGCGAGACAAGCGTTTGGACTATTGTTGGCACTGGTCAGTAAAACTCTAATAGCTTTTCATTTCTTTTCTCAAAAAAAAAAAAATTATTATTTCCTTGTTCAGACCAAGTCCGTTACAACTTCTATGTTCCCCCTGTTCTTTTCGACAACCAACAAGCACCTCAAACCGGTTCATTCCCTATACCCTCAAAGCCAGTCACACCTTTCCCCGGCGTCGTCAAATACCTTCCTCCTGATCGCGCAGTTGAGGCGCCAAAATCGAATTGCTCATCGTCGCGAGCGGCTCTATCCAAGCCTAACCCCCATGCCTCGAAGATGCTCACCGTCTACGGAGAGAATTTCTCCAAGACAGATCCTGTCAGCGTCTTCTTCGGATCCGAACCTTCACCATATGTCGAGGTACGATGCACCGAGGTTTTGGGCTGCCTCCCCCCAGAGTCACAGATCGTGAAGCGACGGCCGATCATTCTTATTCGTTCCGATGGTGTAGTTTTCCCTTCCAATACCATGTATCCCTAAATCTTCTTCCTTTTTTGTTTTTTTTTTCACACCTCCTCGTCGTATACCTTGTTGCTGGATCTGTAACCCCCTCCTTGCTTTGCTCTGCACATGTATTTCATAGACAGGACATGATACCTCGGTTCCGCTACCCTCGACGCTCCCATGCTCGACGCATGTCATCTCTATTATTTCGGAAAATCCCTTTAGACTTTATATGCGTAGAAAAATACATATATCCTTGTTTCCGAGTTGGTTCCGGGCGCCAATAGAGCTTCTGTCGGGGTTTATCAACTTGCTCCTATCAAAGTATCACGTGATATACCTAACTCTTGCGGCATCTTGTCAATTTATTTCTTAGCCTCGTTATCTCCTTATCCTTGCGAGGAAGATATATCCTTTTGCATCGGTGTATGCAATCGCCTTTCTCTGCGCCAAACCACTGCACCCGGAGAGTCGCCACCTCATCTCGTTCACAGTCAACATGAACATCACCCTGTATACATCAGAGTTCACCGCTCATGTTTCTCAAGTCTCACCATCGTCAATACCGGGAACCCTTTGGGCATACTATATGAAATACCTGTGGCTATATGAACCGGACTCATGGGTGGCCAGAATTGCGTATTCATGTCGCGTGCTTGCGATTCTAGTTAGCCTTCCCATCATCGTACTCGGATTATTAGTGAGTGCTTTTTACTCTTGAAGTTGTGTGTTTTGCTAACTTAGAGAATAGGACATCTCTTCATATGGGATTGCTCGCACTCTGGGCGTCATCGATGACGTGAAAGCTTCGACAACCGATAAATTAACACCACGCACCACCCCTTCCATCCACATCAACGACAGCAGCGCTTCTTCTGAATCCGCCTTCAGTGACTCTGACCAAGATTTCATGGCAGTCCATAATCACCATAACCGGATACGCAGCCCCCTCTCCGATTCTATTTCGGAAGTTTACGACGATAATAAACTCTCATCTTCTCCACCCCCAGTTTTCTATGCTGGCGAAGAAAATAGTCTAACTCTGTCCGGCGTCGGCGTCTTCTCTCCAGCAACGTCCCGACCTCCCTCTCCGACGGTGAATCGCAGGGATCTTCCTTTAAACGACAAGGGCGCCGAAAATCTCCGACACCGACTTCACCAGCTCCCTTCCAGGGCAGAATAAAATCGTGGTATTAATATGATACAAATAGAAGTTTCTTTATTTATCGTACACTGTACATCCAATACGAAAACGAAAGTAGGGAGTCTAAAACCCGAACCGTAGTTGATCGCGAGTGAAGACAGGGGGTTTCCACCGGAGGTAATCTGAGTGTATTCGTCGTCTCCGCTTAGCTGTCGTTTTCTGGTGCTTCTCAAGAACTGCGTTATTGAGGCAGATGATATGTTGCCCTTTGTAATGTTTGAAGAGCTGCAATGTTGTGCACCTGAATGTTAAGAATGAGCGAGAAACACAAATAGGGATACATCGTCACGTACGTATTCATAACATCTGCATGAGTAATGGATGTTTTGTGGGCGATGTCATCGATGCTCAGCTCAGCTTCGGGTGAGTTTAAAAGTAGATCGATGATAGTCTCTGCCCAATAAGCACGGTAACTGAGTAGACCGAGATCGCTCAATGGTTTCTCGGGACTCCCAAGTTTACTTTCCTTCTTGCTGAGTTCATATGAGAATTCGATCAGGAGCTTTCCGTACCCGTGTCGTTGGTGTTGGGGAAGGGTCAGGATACAGGCAACGTTGTAATTCTCTGCTGATTCCTTTTCTTTCGAAAAATAGCCAATGATATGGCAACCATAGGAGTCTCGCTTGGCCTATTAATAAAAGAGTAAGCAAAGCGGACAAACACAGGCGTTCAGAGGTAACGAACCATGACATAGTACATGAAAGGAGTCACATCATAGTAGAGGGTCTTACTGTAAGGGCGTCAATTATGTTACCCGGTGAAAGCAGCAATTAACGCACTGGTCAAGGAAACACTTGGAGAGTAAACTCAAATTTCGACACCAAGTCAGTTGACGCTTGCCGTCGATTTCGTAAAACGAGATATCCTCGTGGCGATATATTTCATTCCCAGGAGGGTGCAACATAGTACATCGTTGACGATGCCGAGAGAACATCATGGGGGAGGGGAAGAAAGCTAGACAGAACTCGCAGATATAAAGCACGGGCAAATGGGCGTATTCTTTAGGATATGGGCTAAAGTACCAAGCGTCCAGCTCGTGCCGGCCTATTTGAAGTCGATTGAGGTTCTTGACCCGTGCAATTTCAGAAATAGATTGGGTCATCGAGCCGGACGTCCGCAACTTTTCTATCTCTTTTTCTTTACTGAAGGAGGATAGTGGAGGGTGCTCGTTCATAGGTTCGGTCATGCTGAGGTCGAAAGTCTCGACTTCTCCTTCCCCGTCAACATCCATTTCTCCCTCAGCATCAACGTCATCTCCCTCAGCGTCTTCCCCTTCAGCGTCTTCCTCTTCTTCTTCCTCCTCCTCTTCCTCCTCATCGTCATGCAATGTTTTACGTTTCAGGGATGAAGGAGCAGGAGAAGGCGAACCCGAATAATCATCCACAAGCATAGGTGTCGAAGGGGCTGGCGTGGGTGACATTGCGAGAGCAGCATTAGATGTCGCTTTCTTCAATAAGTTTTGCGAGCGCGGAGCCTTCCCCGGCTGTTTGGAAGGCGTTCCTTTTTTGGCAACTGGAGCCTTCGGACGTGGCCATTCGAGATCTCTGCTGAGAACCAGCCGCGATCCAGATACCCATTCATCCAAGCGCTTGTTGAATGCATCCCAGTGCACAAAGTATTCCAAGCGGTCTTCGGGTTTAGTGAGGGCTTCCTCTTCGGGTTTGGTGCGCCTAGCGTAAGGATTTATGGGCTTGTCTCGTATTGAAAGGATTTCTGCTAGTCGTTCCTCTAACTCGCCATTGGCGCCTGGGCGACGAATGTAGATTTTACAACCAACCGTCACGGTCTGAAGATGGCTTAGTCATTGCTTGGGAAGCGATGCGCTGGCACACATACCTGGATAGTGTATGTTCCACCTGGGGTAATCGGGGGCGGAGATGCATCGATAGGGGTTGGTGTTTGGGATACCATACAGAAGAAGGAGAAGGAAGGGTCATCGGGAGCGCAGCTCACTCCTTTAACAAATGTCAAAACCTGACTCAACAATGTTACGTAATTGTTCACGAAAAATAATGGTACTTCTAAGTACATAATACCCAACCATTTCTTTTCCAGAATGGATGACAATCTAGTCCTGAACATAGCCATCGACAATCATGTGTCGTCAAAAGGGATCCCAAAGAAAGGTGGTCGTTGGACAGAAAGGTGAGGACTTCGCAATTCAAGTAATCATTTGATCAGGCTGACTTTTGGGAAGACTAAAGGCAAATCGTACCCTAAAGAGAAAGGTTCGAACTGGAGAAACAATCGCAACTACCACTGCTCCTAGCCATAGACCTCGGAAAAAACTTCGTGTCGATGATTTACCGGACAAGAGGACCAACCCCCAGCCATCTCAGATTTCTCGACCATCCCAAGCACAACCCGCTCGTCCAGCACAAATAATATCGTCCCTCTTTTCTTATAACCCCAAAGTAGACCAGCCTGTCCAGCCGACGATTGCTGTTACTCACAAAACACCCAGCAATGCACCTTTGGACTACTCGACTTTTTCTGGACTTGGGCTTAATCTCCTACTTGTATCGCATCTCACAACAAAGATGGCCATAAACAAACCCACCGCAATTCAGCGTGCATCTATCCCTGTCCTCCTTTCCTCTGCTCCCGACAAGTGTGCTCGAGACGTCTTCTTACAATCGCAGACAGGTTCTGGGAAAACACTATCCTTTCTGCTACCAATTATACAAGATCTTCTTCCTCTGAGCTCCCATTCCTACATCGACAGGTCTATAGGGACACTTGCAATAATAATTGCACCAACCCGTGAACTAGCAAAACAAATTTCGGATGTTTTGGCTACCGTTCTCCAATTGCGCCTACGACCCGAAGACTCTTCAACTTCCGAGCCAGATACATCCACACAGCTGACACGTTGGCTCGTTTCCGGCTTGCTGGTTGGTGGTGCCACCCGCACGCACGAAAAGGCCAGATTACGCAAGGGCCTCCCAATTCTTGTTTCCACCCCAGGTCGGCTTCTCGATCATCTCCAAAACACCTCATCGTTCAACGTCGGAAAATGTCGCTGGCTCATTCTCGATGAAGCGGATCAACTCATGGAGCTTGGATTTGAAGAAACCATCAAAGGTATTATCCAAGGGCTTGATGGACGCCGCAGACTTGCAAAACAAGCCGTCGAACAAGGGAAAAGCATGGAAGTTGGTGGTTGGGATTGGGAACGGCGCAGAAGAACGGTTCTATGTTCTGCTACGATCCGAGAAGACGTCCAGAAACTCGCAGGTACGGCCCTCATAAACCCCCTGATGGTAAAAGCAACGGAGATGGACAAGGATGAACAACTACCTTTTGACTTGGATAAATCCATCACTCTGGGGTCATCCGAAAAGTTCACGCCTCCGTCTCAGCTTTCCCAAAAGTATGTGACAGTGCCTTTAAAGCTTCGACTAGTTGCCCTTGTTGCCCTCCTACGGAAGTTGGTCGCACAAACGCAGGTGCGGAAAGGATCGAGAATTATTGTCTTTTTGAGTTGCACGGATTCCGTAGATTTCCATTGGAACCTTTTGGCAGGTTCGACGATGGACGATGAAGAGCCCCAAATCTTGCAAGAAGACTCTGGGGAAAGTGACTTAGAAGGGGCGGGTTCCAAATCCTCTATAAATCCGGAGAAGGTCGAGGCTACATGCTCACTACTGCCAGACGTTTCTATATATCGTCTTCACGGATCCCTTCCAAATTCATCTCGTCTAACTGCTCTAAAAGGCTTCGCTGGGTCCCAAAGCAAAGCAAAGGCCGCTCAAGACACCTCTTCAATCCTTCTCTGCACATCTGTCGCCTCCCGTGGTTTGGACTTGCCGCTTGTCCGTGCTGTTATCCAATACGATCTTCCTACTGAAGGAGGTGCGACTGAGTATGTCCATCGAGTAGGACGAACCGCACGTGCAGGAAAAGGTGGAGAAGCCTGGAGTTTTGTTTCCCCGAGCGAAGTCCAATGGGTGCCCTGGTTGGAAGAAAAAATGCAAGGTGACGAGAAGGACGAAGGGAGTGCAAGGGTTGCATTGACTGCGGTATCGGTAGAAGACCTACTCCGATCTGGCTTTGGAGGACGTGGCTCCGAATACGAACAACGAGCGACAGAAGTTCAACTGGCCTTCGAGCGATGGGTTTTGCAAAGTAAAGAGGTGAACCAAGAATTTCAAAAGGCTATTAAGATACAATAACTAACCCTCACTTTTGAAGCACGCATCTCTAGCCCGCAGCGGTTTCCTCTCCCACATGCGAGCATACGCCACTCATCCCTCGACCGAAAAGCACATTTTCCATATACGCAATCTCCACATGGGTCATCTGGCGAAAGCCTTTGCTCTGCGAGATGCTCCGAAGTCAGTTAAAGGTGCGGGAGGTGCTAAAGCTCCAAGGAAGGATGATGGACAGAAAACCAAGTCCCATCGACCCAACGTCAAAGAAAAGATAGATCAGGCAAAGGAATGGGATAGAGACCACAGTGGTAATGCGGAAAAGCGTATGCAAGCCATTGTCAGAGCACAGGGTCGCCTGACGAAGAAAAGTGGGGTCATGGCTAGTACAGGTGCATCGGAATTCCAGATTTCTGGTGGATATGATCTGGAGAAACTGGTGGGAAAATCATGATACATACCCTCTTGATATATCTGTCATTTCTCTCTCCGAACCCTCCCCCATGAGTTGCCTCCCAGTTGG
>Ga0307513_10007790_pt1 | contig 13813 bp, 5 predicted proteins | sample 15_EM_MG_FD_202174 | JGI IMG/M metagenome (GOLD analysis project Ga0307513, IMG submission 202174) | Populus trichocarpa ectomycorrhiza microbial communities from riparian zone in the Pacific Northwest, United States - 15_EM | ecosystem: Host-associated > Plants > Roots > Unclassified | place... | reverse complement strand
GCGCCGCGCCGACCAGCGCGCTGTCGATCCGCAGCTTGACGGCGGCGGCGTTCGACGCCGTGCCGAGCCAGGTCGAGCCGACCACCGACGCGCCGGTCAGCGGCGGCGCCGTGGTCGAGCCGGCGACGAGCGGCGCCTGGTTCGCGCCGGTGCCGGCGGTGTTGACCGAGCTGAGCCAGGTGCCCGCGAGCGAGGCGCCCTGGGCCGTGGTCCCCGACATCGCGGTGCCATTGAGACTGACGCCGTTGAGGCTGATCATGTCCTGATCGGCCTCGCCGACCACCGCGCCATCCTCGGTGGACGTGCAAGACGGCGCACACGCGGCGCAGATCAGAGCGAGCAGCAGCGGGGAGGGGTGCATGATACTCCGGTAGTGGTCCTTCACCACAATATCCACTCTTCACTTTGCGATGGAGTGTCGATCGGTTAGCGCGTTGTGGGTGAGGGTGCCGACGAACCTGGCCCTGCATGAGGAGAACCGGCCGCCCCAGCAATTCTCGAGGTAGCGGTGGGGTAAGCGTCAGGGCAACGTGGCGCACAACCGGGCACCCGCGGTGGGATCGCGGACCGTGCCGGCGGCCTCGTTCCGATTGGTCAGATCAGCAGTCTTCCGATCATGATAATAACTACCGCCGCGCGCGACATAGGTGTCCGGCCGTTCGCCGCGCACCCACTCGAACGCGTTGCCCGCGGTGTCCTCGAGCCCGTACGGGCTGGCCGACGCTGGGTGGCTGCCGACCTCGTCGGGCCCCATCAGATCGCGCCGGTACGTGCGGTCGAGGTTGGCGTCGTCGCCGTCGAGCAGCCGGCCGGTCGGCGTGGTGCGGCCGTCGGGCCCGCGCGCCCCGCGCTCCCACTCGAGCTCGCTGCACAGCCGCGCGCCCGGCACGCGCCCCGTGCTCGCGAGCCACGCCGCGTAGGCCGCGGCATCCGCGGCCGACAGCCCGAGCACCGGCAGCTTGCGCCAGTCCTGCACCGCGTGGCGATCGCGGCCGGCGTAGCGCAGCGGCTCGTTCCAGCCGGCGGTATAGGTGCGCTCGAGCGGCAACAGCGACAGCCGCCAGCCGCCCTCACCGTGCGCGAGCGCGACGCCGCCGCCGATCTTGAGCGGCAGGTTGGGCAACAGCTTGCCTCGCGCGCGCTCGGGCTGGGCCTCGACGTACGCGATCCAGTCGCCGAACGTGACTTCCGTGCGCGCGATCAAGAAGCCGTCGAGCTTGCGGGCGTGCAGCGGCACGGTCGACAGGAACGAGCGCCGGGTGCCTTCGTCCGTCGCGCTGCCGTACTGAAACCAGCCCGGCGCGAGGTAGCGATAGCCCGCGGGGAACGGCCCCGCCGGCGGCGTGAGGTCGAGCTCGAGCGTCTGCTCGCGGGCCATGACGATCGGCTCGCGGACCGTGACCCGCCCCGGCTGGGTCACCTCGACGACGTACGCGCCCGGCGCGAGCGCGCGCCGCTGGTCGCCCTGCCCGACCACCACGCCGTCGACCGCCACCGTCGCGGCGGCGGGTGCGTGGAGCACCAGCGTGCCGGACCGGTGCGCGCGCGCCCGCCGGCTGCCATCGTCGTCGTATGCCGTGAGGCGACCGATCAGCTCGTCGTTGGCGTCGACGTCGCGCACCGTCTCGGCGAGCTGCGCGCGCTCGAGCAGGATGTCGCCGAGCAGCCCGCGCACGTCGGCGCGCGTCGCGTCCTTGGCCAGCGCCGCCTCGACCCCGCGCGCCGCCACGCGGTACGTGCGCTCGGCGACGCCGCGAGCCAGCAGCGCGCGGCTCCAGGTCAGCTCGGCTGCCTCGGCCTGCCCGGTGTCGAACGCCGCGTAGGCCTCGGTCGCGAGCGCGCGCCGGGCCTGCTCGGCGCCCCGCGCCCGCGCCAGATCGATCCGCGCCACGGCGACCTGCGCGTCGACCGCGTCGGCGAGCCGGCGCGTCGCGCGGTCGTGCTGGACCGTATAGACGAGGATGACGAGCGCCACGACGCCGGCGATCGCCGCCCGCCACCGCCACTTGCGCGAGCGCTGCGCGCGCAGCGACGCAGCGATGAACGCGCGCTCGATCGCCGTCAGGTTCGCCGGGTCGAGCCCGACCGCCTCGTGCAGCCGGCGGCCGCGCCAGGTCGCGTCGGCGCGGCGCTCGAGGCGCAGCCACTCGGCGCACGCCTCGGCCAGGCGCTCGCGCCGCGCGCGATCCTCGGCGTCGGCGTCGAGCCAGTCGCGCAGCGTGCCCCAGCCGCGCACCAGCACCTCGTGCGCCAGCGCGTAGGTCGCGCCGGCCTCGCCGTCGTGCACCACCAGCAGCCGGCCGTTGACCAGCGCGGTCACCGCGCCCTTGGTGTTGGCGCTCACCGCGAGCTCCGCCTCGGTGCGCGGCACCCGCGTGCCGACCGAGGTCACCAGGCGCAGCAGCACCCGGCGCGCGTGGATCCGATCCGACGGCGGCATCCCTGCGATCACGGCATCGCCGTGCCGCGCGAGCGCGCCGGCGACCCCGCCCATCGTGTCGAGCGTGGCCTGCGTGATCAGCCCGCGATCGCGGTCGCGCGCCTCCCACAGCTCGGCGAGCGCGAACGACAGCAGCGGCAGCCCGCCGCTGCCGGCCTGCGCCGTGGCCTGGACCAGCTCGCCGATCATCGCCTCGGACTCGAAGGCGACGTTGGTCGCCGCCGCCGGGCCGGTGATCACGTCGCGGATCCGCTCGGGCGGCAACGGGCGCACGAAGTACAGCACGCGCGACAGCTCCTGGCCGAACCGCGGCAGCGCGACCAGCTTCGACAGGAAGTCGGCGCGCACCGTGGTGATCAGCCGCACGCCGGTCACGCCTTCGCTGATCCGCGCGAGCGCGGCGTCGAACGCGGCGACCTCGTCGGGATCGCCGACGGTGACCAGCTCCTCGAGCTGATCGACGAACAGGATCAGGCCGTCGTTGCCGGCGCGGCGATGCAGCTCGCGCGCGAGCAGCTCGGGCTCGGCCTGCACGCGCGCCGCGAGCCCCGGATCGTCGAGCGCCGCGGCCAGCGCCGCGAGCGGCCGCCGCCCCGGGACCATCGTCAGCGCGCGCCACGTCCGGCCGCCGCCGAGCGCGCCGTCGAGCACCGCGGGCACCACGCCGGCGCGGATCAGCGACGACTTGCCGACGCCCGAGTCGCCGGCGACCACGACGACCGACTCGGTGCGCAGCCGCTCGACGAGCGCGCTGACCTCGAGCCCGCGGCCGAAGAACACCCCGCGATGCGACGACTCGAACGGACGCAGGCCGCGATACGGGTTCTCGTCGACGTTGGCCAGCCCGTTGCGCGCCGCGCCCAGCCGCTCGAACGCCTCGCGCAGCTCCTCGCCGCTCGCGAACCGCTGCTCCGGATCGCGTGCCAGGCAGCGCGCCACGAGCGCCGCCAGCCGCGGCTCGGTGTCGAGCGCCGGCGCGTCGCGCTCGGCCACCGCGCGCGCCAGCTCGGCCACATCGACGCTGCGGAACGGCGGCGTGCCGTGGATCAGCTCGAACAGCACGGCGCCGACCGAGTAGACGTCGGAGCGCCGCGTCGGCGGCGAGCCGCCCCACACCTCGGGCGCCATGTAGTCCGGGGTGCCCGACATCGGCCGCCACGTGTCCGCGACGCCTTCGCGCAGGATCTGCGCGAGCCCGAAATCGACCAGCTTCGCGACGCCCTCCTCGGTGACCATGACGTTGCCCGGCTTGATGTCGCAGTGCACCACGCCGCGCCGGTGCGCCGCCGCCAGCCCGCGCGCGAGGTCGATCCCCAGCGCGAGCGCCTTGCCCCAGGCCATCGGCCGCGGCACCTCGGACAGCGCCGTGCCACGCACCAGCTCGCTGACGATGTACGGCCGGTCGCCGAGCTCGCCGACGCGGTAGATGCTGACGACGTTGGGGTGCTGGATGCGCGCGGCCGCGCGGGCTTCCATGAGGAAGCGCTGACGCGCGGCCGGGTCGGGATCGACGCCGATGAACTTGATCGCGATCGGGCGCGCGAGCACGGCGTCCTCGGCGAGGTACACCTGGCCGGTCGCGCCGCGACCGAGTTGCCGGACGATCACGTAATCGTCGAACTCCTCGGGTGGCTCGAACGCGACATGCAGCGGCGCCGATGAAGGGTGAGCGTGACTCGACACCAATCCACTGAGCTGTATCGGCTGGCCGGGAAAATCGTGGAGCCCCTCACGCTCGGGCGGCGCAGATCTAGCCATTCAGGCGGTTTGCCGGCCCTCGCGTCGCCATCTCGCCGGGTCGACTGGTCCCGACGGCACCGGCGCGGTACGCTCGCCTCCGACCGATGCCCATCGAGAAGCGTGACGGAGCCTCGCTGACCTGCTCGTTCTGCGGCAAAGCGCAGAAGGAGGTCAAGAAGCTCATCGCCGGACCCACCGTCTACATCTGCGACGAGTGCATCGGCCTGTGCAACGACATCATCGCCGAGGAGATCGAGAAGGAGGATCAGAGCTACGGCACCAGCTCGATCCCCAAGCCGGCGCAGATCAAGAAGGTCCTCGACGAGTACGTGATCGGCCAGGACCGCGCCAAGAAGATCCTCGCGGTCGCGGTGCACAACCACTACAAGCGCATCGATCACAAGCAGACCGGCCAGAGCGACGAGGACGTCGAGCTCCAGAAGTCGAACATCCTGCTGCTCGGGCCGACCGGCTCGGGCAAGACCCTGCTCGCCCAGACCCTCGCGCGCATCCTCAATGTGCCGTTCGCGATCGCCGACGCGACCAACCTCACCGAGGCGGGCTACGTCGGCGAGGACGTCGAGAACATCATCGTCTCGCTGCTGCAGAACGCCGATCACGACATCGAGCGCGCCCAGCGCGGCATCGTGTACATCGACGAGATCGACAAGATCGCGCGCAAGAGCGACAACCCGTCGATCACGCGCGACGTGTCCGGCGAGGGCGTGCAGCAGGCCCTGCTCAAGATCATCGAGGGCACGACCGCCTCGGTGCCGCCCAAGGGCGGCCGCAAGCATCCGCAGCAGGAGTTCCTGCAGGTCGACACGACCAACATCCTGTTCATCTGCGGCGGCGCCTTCACCGGCCTCGAGGAGATCATCGAGAACCGCATCGGCCAGAAGCTGATCGGCTTCGGCGCCGGCATGAACAAGAAGGTGGAGCGCTCGCAGTGGGAGCTGATCCAGGAGGTCGAGCCCGAGGACCTGCTGAAGTACGGAATGATCCCCGAGTTCATCGGCCGCCTGCCGGTGATCGCGCCGCTCCACGAGCTCTCCGAGGAGGCGCTGGTCCAGATCCTGACCCAGCCCAAGAACGCCCTCGTCAAGCAGTACCAGAAACTGTTCGAGATGGACGGCGTCAAGCTCAAGTTCGGCAAGGGCGCCCTCGTCAAGGTCGCCAGCATGGCCGCCCTCCAGAAGAGCGGCGCCCGCGGCCTGCGCGCCATCCTCGAGAGCGCCCTCCTCGACATCATGTACGACACCCCGGGCCAGTCCGTGAACGAGGTGATCATCAACGAGGACGTGATCGAGAAGCACGGCTCGCCGTTGATCACCTACAGCAAAGAGCCCAAAGCCGCCGAAGGCTGAGCGCCCCGCGGCTCCACCGAGGGAGCCGTGAATCCTCGTCGCCCGCCGTCGTCGACGGCGCGTGCTACGGCGTCGTGTTCCGCGAGCGCCAGCGCGCGGTCGGTCCCTCGAAGGGCAAGACCCGCTCAGCGTGCCGTTCTGCCCGCTGGCGCATGCCCGCGGACGACGAATCGTGCGACGGTGCGGCGCGCGCGCTGCCAATCCGGACCGCGTTCACACCCTGACAGACGTCGGGTCTCCGCCTGACCTCGGCTGACCTCTGCTGTCCGTCCGCGAGCCCGACAATATCCCGAGCGGTGTCGCGCACAACCACACTTCGTGCCGGAACGTACCAAGTTGTTTGCGACCCACGGCGCGACCTATCCTCTGCCCGATGGAGGGCCACTTTGATGTTCGACGATACCTTTAAGAGACTAAGCCTGGGTCTGTGCGCGGTGCTCGCGGCGACCGCGTGCGGCAGCGACTCGCCCAATAATCCCCCCCCGGGCGTCGACGCGCCTCCCCCGCCACCCGACTCCCCGCCCCCGCCCCCGCCCCCGCCGGCCGTGTTCGGCAAGCGCGCCTCGCGCTCCAGCACGATCGCGATCTCCGACGACGACACCCACGTCGCGATGGTGAACCCCCAGGACAACTCGGTCTCGGTGTTCCAGACCAGCGACAACACGCGCATCTCGAAGACCGCCGTCGGCAAGGACCCCTCGAGCGTTGTCATCGCCGGCGACGGCAAGACCGCCTACGTCGCGAACCGCGCCGACGGCACCGTCTCACGCGTCATCAACATCGACGGCGGCTCTCCGAGCGCCGACGCGACCGCCGATGTCGGCGCCGAGCCTGTCGGCCTCGCCCTTTCGCCGAGCGGCCTCAAGCTGTACGTCGCCGAGTTCGCCGAGAGCCGGGTCTCGATCATCGACACCGCGACGATGTCCGTCACCTCGTCGGTCAAAGTCGATCGTCCCCGCGCCCTCGTGGTCACCAACAGCGGCGACGAGAGCGACGACGACGAGCACCTGCTCGTCTCGCAGTTCTTCGGCGTCCCCACGGCCGGCGGTGAAGTGAAAGACGACGGCCGCACCGGCCTCGTATTGAACTTCCCGCTCACCAACGTCACCGACGACGGCGCCACACCGATCACGCTGCAACCGATCGATAGCGGCTTCGCAGCCGCCGCCAAGACGTCGCCGAACCAGCTCGGCGCGATGGCGATCGTTGGCACCCGCGTGTACATCACCAGCGTCTCCGTGTCGCCCGCCGGTGTGGCCGCGTTCGACGGCAACGTGTTCCCGGTCATGTACGTCGCCGACCTGACGACCAATACCGAAGTTCGCGACGCCGCCGGCAGCACGAATCTGGCGCGGAAGGTCGTCGACCTCATTCCGACCCCGTCGGCCGCCGCCCCCCGCTTCATCCCGGGCGACCTCAGCGACATCGCCTTCCTCGACGGCACGCAGATCGGCTACGCGGTCGGTCGCGGTGGTGACGTCATGCTGCGCCTCGAGTATGGCGCCGGCCTCAAGGTCGGCGCGGCGCAGAATGCCGAGATCGACCTTCTCCCGAACCCCGCGCCCAATGGGGTCTGCCAGGCACCGACCGGCGTCGTGGTCTCTAAGACGCTGGGCCGTGGCTATGTCAACTGCTGGGCCAACCATCGCCTCGCGGTGGTCGACTTCAGCGTCCAGGCGCTGAGCACGACCGTCGAGGCATCGGTCGCTGCGTCGGACCTCTCGATCGAACGCGGTCGTCGCTTCTTCTTCACCGGCCGCGCACGGTGGTCGAAGAACCAGGGCAACGGCGCGCGCGGCGGAGAAGGCTGGTCCTCGTGCGGCTCGTGCCACCCGGACGGTTTGACGGACAACGTCACCTGGTCATTTGGTACGGGCCCCCGCCAGACGACGTCGATGGACGGCACCTTCTCGCACAACGCCAACAGCGGCGGCGATCAGAAGCAGCGCGTGCTCAACTGGACCGCGGTGAACGACGAGCTCCACGACTTCGAGCTCAACGTGCGCACCGTCTCGTTCGGCCTCGGAGTGCTTGTCCAGGCGGCCGACGGCTTGGACTGCATGAAAGGCGAGGTAACGCTCGACGCGATGGCCAACCCCGTCGTCCCCATGGGGGCGTCCACCAAGGAGCTTGCAGATGCGCAGCAGGGCGCTTGCAAGCACGGTGATTGGGACGACATCACCAACTGGACGAAGACCATCCGGCCCGCCACTGCTTCGCGGCTCCGTGATACCGCCGCGGTTGCCCGTGGTCGGGCGCTCTACGTCGAAGGTCACTGCGACGACTGCCATGGCGGCGCCGGTTGGACCGTATCGCGCCGGCCTTATAATCCGGCTGGTGGCGGAGCAACCACGTACGGCGCTGGTGCATTCGCGACGACCGCGTTCGGTGAGCCCTTCGTCTACCAGGCGGGCGGTGCGGCTCGCACCCTGATCTCGCCGCAGCCGATCATCAACACCGATGCGACCGGCCCAGGCACCGCCGTCGCGGTTGGTGTGCTGCAGCTTGCCTGCGCGCTCCGCAATGTCGGCACGTTTGGCATTCCGGGCGACGATACGGCAACCGCAGCGTTCGAGGTTCGCGGCGCAGCGAGCACGCCGGCGCAGGGCCGAGCGGGCTACAACGTTCCCGCTCTCTATAGCCTCTCGCTCGGCGCGCCGTACCTCCACAGCGGTCAGTCGCCCTCTCTGGAGGATCTGTTCTCGAACGAGAAGTGGGACGATCACACCAACGCCGGTAACGCCAACTTCAAGGCCACCTCGCTTGGCAACCAGGGCAAGCGCAGCGATCTGATCCAGTTCCTCCTCTCGATCGACCCGCAGACGCCCGAGTTCACGCTACCCACCAAGAACACCAAGTCCGTCGACATCTGCCCCTGAACTGCTCCGCTAGGTAATCTCGACACGAGCGCCTGACCGCTACCGCGGTCAGGCGCTTCGTCGTTTCGGCGAAGCGCCCATGACTCTCCATGGGGCTCCATGGGGTAAGCGATCCCAAGCGCCTTTCAGCTGCATGTACGTACCGATGCGGCACACAGCGGCATTTTAGCTCCGCATTCAGCGGACCTGAGCCTGCCTCTGCGCCTCTCGGGGCAAGCATGAGACGTTGGCTGCGCACGATCTCGCGGAATTCACGCAACCCAGAAGGCCGGTGGCCGATACTCCCCGCATGCGTTCCGCCCTCGTCTTTCTGGCTTGCGCCGCCTGCAGCTTTCCTCGCCCTCAAGACATCCCTCAGGATGCACCACCGTCTGACGCAACGCCGGACGCCGTCGTCCCGCCCGACGCCGCGCCGATGGACTTCACGGTGACGCTCTCCGCTCCCAGGATACGTGTCGTTGAAGGAGCGAGCGCAACCGTCGAGGTCATCATCACCCGCAACACATTCTTGGACGCGGTTAGCGTGACAGTTGCGGGGCTTCCGACAGGCGTTAGCGCCGATGCGCTGACAATCGAGGGCGATAGAGGCACACTAACTGTGCGCGCTGATGTCGGCGCCACGCAAGGTGAAGCCGCGCTAATGGTCACTGCCGCAGGCGCTGGCCGCTCCCACGACACTCCCTTATCCATGTTAGCGATGGGGCTGCCAGGTACCCTGGATCAGAGCTTCCAAGCGATCACCGCGCGGACGGGCCCGGCCGGCCGAGGGCGAGCCGTGATCGTGCAGCCCGACGGCAAGATCCTGACGGTCTCGTCGGTCGGTCTCGGGACTCCCGCAGGGATGCGTGTCGCGCGCTTTCTTTCGAATGGTGCGCCGGATCCAGAATTCTCCGGCGGCTCCGTGCTAGTCGAGGCGGGCGGGGGGACCGCCGCTCTCACGCTGCAGGACGATGGCAAGATTATCGTTGTGGGGGGTGAGCAGGTCGCAGGCAGAGCTCGTGGATTGGTCGTCCGGCTCGACTCTTCCGGTGAGATTGACAAGAAATTTGGGACGAATGGCAGGGCACGTCTGAACTTAGCCGACAATGACGAGGCCGCGGCTACGCTGCTTTCGGCAGTTGCGCTACAACGCGATGGCGGAATCATCATTAGTGGCGGGATTAACGGCTCGAACTCTGCGGGCTATTTCGCGGTCGTTGCGCGTTTAACACCCACTGGAGCCCTGGATCCGACGTTTGGCACAATGGGAATTGCCAGATCGAGACAAGGCGAATACGCGTCCTATGACGCAATAGCCATCCAATCAGACGGGCGGATCGTTACGATTGGAAGAGTAATGATCGATAACATTTTTCACGCAGCGTTCGCACGCCTCACCACGGCTGGACGACCTGACAACAGCTTCAGCGGTGATGGCATACTTACCATGGACGGACTACTACAAGACGACTACCAATTCACCTCTGGGCCAGGAGCGTCGCTGGTGATCCAAGCCGACGGAAAGATTGCTGCAGTCGGATCGGCTGGGCCGCCACCCTTTGGGAGTATATACCACTCGTACCTAATGCGTCTAAATGGCGACGATGGCTCGCCCGACGCTAGCTTCGGAACCAACGGAGCTAAGGCCGTTACCCTGGGGCCATCCGATCACGCCGACGGATTAGCGATTCTTCCAGACAACAAATGGCTCGTCATAGGCGCTGCAGGTGACAACAGCAATTTCGGCGCGTCCGTCACTCGATTCACTAGCGACGCCCTTCTCGATCTGAGCTTCGCGGGCGGGATAGCGATAGCTAAGGACACGGGCGGTGCTGCCTTTCGGGCTATTACCCTGGATTCCGAAGGTCGCATTCTGATGACCGGTGGGTATATCCAATTTGATGACGGAGGAAACTACGCATCAGAAAACTTTATCCTAGCTCGGATGTGGCAATAGCTTACTCATCAGCATCACAGAACTTCTTTCAGCTTACGTCGAATGGCTCGAATCTCCTCCACAGCTGTTGCGTTGCACGGTTTCACGCAACCTCGCCAGATAGCGACCGACAAGACTCCGACGATGGGCGATCCTGCGAACGAGTCCGACAACCTGTCGGGACATGGCACCGCAGGACAGTTGCGCCCTTCGTCGCCGCGAGGGCGATATTCGCGCTCGCCCTGCTGATCTTGAAGCAAATCGCCGGGCAGCAATGTTCAATGATTTCGAAGGATACTATGATGAACAGACTACTATGTATTGGTCAGGTTGTTTACGTAGCGTGCCTGGCAGCATGTGGGTTTCCGCGCCCGGCAGACCTAGCTGACGACGGGGGCGTGATCGACGCACCTGCTCTTGTGGACGCGGATGCGCCAGTCTCGTCCGATGCCTCTGTTCCAGCCGACGCCTCACCGGGGTGCTTTGGCCAGCTGATAAACATCTGTCTTTCGGCTGTTCCCGTTCAGCCTTTGAACATCCAGGACGTCACCACCATTGATACTGACACATCATCGATGTGCTCAGCTGACACGAATCGCAGCGAGTATTGTGTCCTCGCGGCAACCGACATCACCGTTGGCGCCGCACTGCGGGCCACCGGTACTCGTCCTCTGATCTTACTTGCGAGCGGCACGCTCAGGAGCCGAGCGTCCGGCGTCATCGACGTCGGAAGTCACAGAGTCCGCCCTCAAGGAAGTCCAGAAATCGGCGCGGGCGCGGATCCGGCGGCATGCGCGGTCGGGACGCTACCCGGGAACTCAGGCGGAGGTGCTGGCGGTAGCTTCGTGGGCAGCGGCGGCGCTGGCGGCTTCAACAACGGCTTGGACGGCAGCGCGCCGGGCCTGCCAAGCGCTCCAGTCACGTTCATCACGGATGTACGCGGAGGCTGTGCTGGTCAGGATGGGAGTGGCCACGCTGCAAAGGGCCACGGAGGAGGGGCGGTGTTCTTGATCGCGAACGTTTCGATCATCGTCGATGGCCTGATCAACGCAGCGGGAGAAGGCGGCGCTGAGAGTGCGGCCGGCGGTGGAGGTGGAGGCGGCGCGGGGGGGATGATCGGACTCGATGCGCCCACGGTTACTGTGACCAGCTTGCTGCTCGCAAGCGGGGGCGGTGGGGGTGGCGGGGGCGGAGCGTTGGGCGGGGCGCCGGGGCCGGGGGCAGATCCGACGACCGTCGGCGCCGCGGCCGGTGGCGTCGGGACCGGAGAGGGCGGCATTGGCGGGAACGGATCTGAGCCCCAGTCCGCAGGGTCCGGTGCGATGGGACAGCCTGGCTTCAGTTCGGACCTCGACTCTAACGGTGGCGGAGGTGGAGGCGGTGGTGCGGGCATCATCAAAGCGCCAGCAGCCGCGACGTTTGCCGTGGCTACATCTCCCCCAGCAGTGCGATAGGTCCGTAACGTGAATCCGAAACATGGCGCTTCGCGCTTTGGGGTGACGGCGTAAGACGCCGATCTCGCGGAGAACGCGAGCAGCCACTCCCAGCCACCGCGCGGACGTATATATATCGCGCACTCGAATTGAGCTGCTGTCGATGACACTGACACACCACAACCGTCCGACGCAGTGACGCGATAGCCGACTGAGCCAAGGCCTAACAAGGAACACATGGGCGGAGGAATTGACAAGAAGCCGGGTGGTGGCAGCCTCGTGCACGACACGTTGGACTCGCCCGCCGCGCCAGGCGGGCCTGGAAAGCGAACGCTCACCGAGCAGTTGCCCCACGTCGAGAAGCCGGCCCAGCCGGACGCTGGCCAGTTGCCGCCGAAGCTCCTGGGACCGAACCCCGATGCGCCGGCGCCTACGAGGACGCTCATTCTCCCGGATGCGGACCACCCGGCGAGGCGAGATGGCGAGGGGGAGCAGGTCATCCAGACCGGTCAGCAGTCCGGCCCAGGTCAGGCAACGCCGCTCCGAGGCAAGTCGTGGCACTCGCTCGCCGCGGTGACCGAGTCGGTGACCATCGAGGACAGCAACGGCGACACGCTGCACCTCGACATCACGTACCGGATCGAGAGTCGGCCGCCGGAGATCGGCGACGTTCCGGATATGTGGATCCACACCGAGCGCAAGGCGCTGCTGACGATCGGCTCGGGAGAGCACGCCGGGGCCACGATCGTCGGCCAGGCCCGGCTGCGGCTGGCTCCTGGCGAAGCGCTCGATCCAAAGACGGCGATCAGCAAGGCGAGCGTGGGTGCCCATCACTGGGCGCAGGTCTATCTGGCGGAGGCCGCGCAGCACGTCAGCGTGCTCGGACCCGACGGTCGAGCATCGCTCTTCGCGGATGCCAGCGGCGACGATGTGCTCGCGTATGGCGATCCGCTGCGCATGTTGGTCGGGCTGAAGAACATCCTCAAGCAGCAGCACGTTGCCGGGCACGGTGCCGAGGTGGCCAAGATACATGCCCGAGGAGCGCGGCTACTTGCGAAGGCGAAGCAAGGTCGAGTCGTCCTCGAGCGTGAGATCGAGTCGGTCGGTAGTCATCACGATCCAAATCCCGGCCAGATCGCGCCGGTGCGTTTCCTGATCGGAGACATCGAAGCCTGGCTCGCCGCGACCAAGCAGGCTGGCCGAGATAACACCGAGGATGCGCGCCTGCTGAATCAGGCGCATGGCGAGCTCGCGCGGCTGCTCGACGCCGCGGAGCATGCGCGCGCACCCAAGCGCGATCAGCTCGACGACGCGCTCATGGCGCCGGTCAGGTTCGCAGAGCGGACCGCGGAGGGCATCGTCGAGGTGGGGGCCATGGCGATCGACGCTGTCGTGCTCGGCGTCGACGCGGTCGGCAAGGCAACCGGCATCGGGACGTTCGACTACCATCCCATCAGCAAGTACGGCAAGGCGATCGACGCCAGCGGGGCAAGCACCACGAGGGCCCTCGTCACCATGGTCAACGGATTCGCCGACGCCTGGTCTGATGCGATCGAGCGCGCCAGGCACGGCGACTACCGGAGCCTGACCGACGTCGGCGTCGACACGCTGCTGCTCATCGACGGCGCGCGGACGGGTGGCACGATCGCGCTCGAAAAAGCCGACGCGCTGGTCGGCAAGCTGAGCAACGTCGCGCGGTCAGCGCGCGCGCTCGCCGGCGAGATGACCGCCGACGCCCGCAGCATCGCGGCCGCCATGGCCGACGGGGCCGACGCGTTCGCAGCGAAGCTTCGGGCGGGCGGGATGCAGATGAGCACCGCTGGCGATGGTGGTGGACCGAGCCTAGGCCTCGGCGGCGTGAGCGCCGAGACGCTCGCCGAGGCCGCGAGGGCGGCGAAGGATGCGTTCAAGGACAGGCGAGCAGCACACGAAGCTCCGACGCACGCAGAACAATCGACGGGAACCACCGACACGCCAGCGCCAGCGGAGTCGTTTCCGGATTCCAGCCAGGCGACGCCCACAGCTGTGCCCAAAGCCAC
>Ga0307513_10007789_pt1 | contig 13814 bp, 13 predicted proteins | sample 15_EM_MG_FD_202174 | JGI IMG/M metagenome (GOLD analysis project Ga0307513, IMG submission 202174) | Populus trichocarpa ectomycorrhiza microbial communities from riparian zone in the Pacific Northwest, United States - 15_EM | ecosystem: Host-associated > Plants > Roots > Unclassified | place... | reverse complement strand
CCAACAGTGAGCACAATCACCTGACTGCCATTATTGATGTCTGTTTACATATCCCCGCCCTAGCAGAATTACCCCTGCATGCCCCGCCCTCCCATCCGGCACCCTCGGCAAGCCAACCACCCCACCCGCCTAACCAAAAGACCCTATTACTAATCCTAACCAGCCCCAGCACCACAGCAATACTCTGTTTTTTTGGGTGGTGGGGTTTGTCCCATATGCATTTATGAAGTGACTTGGGTAAGACCCTAGTATTGATATAGAAATATAGCGTCTATGGCTGCGAGAATAATGATCGTGGGTTTCGTCCTACTTGAGGGTTCGGGGTAAATGTTGTCGGTCTGTTGTTCCAATAACTGAATGGTTGTCGGTCTTCTTCGTCTGAGTCACTATCTGGTACTCGGAAAGACGTCTTGTCTTTTGTCGTTCGAGGAGCTGGGGTCTTCCCGCTCACAAAATGGTTCTTCTGTTAGGATCAAATGTCGATCTGTAAAGGGGCTTCCTTTGTGTCATTGGTCGTTCAATCGGTTCATTTGTGAAGTGGATAGCGTGACAGGGTCAGAGGCTATCTCAGACAGGGGTAGCTAGTTCTTCTGTTAAGGCTTCGAAGATATGTGTTTGCACACGATAATCTAATCAGCCTATCTGAGAAGTTGAGGCGAGATCTTCAGGAAGGTTCGTGTGTGGACTAGAAGAATCGTTGAATAACGAGAACTAGCTAAGGAGTACAAATGAAAGTGTCTACGTATTTATACTTCTAACTAATGCACAGACCATCTACTATGACTAGGTTGAGAGTCAGAGTGTGAGTCGATACTTGTAACTAAAGTGCACGACAGCAACTGAATTGGATCCCCTTACGCACTGTGCTGCGATATGCATCAGCACCAGCACAGATCCTCATGCCTGGCAACAGTCTGCAATCGTCATGAATTCCTCAATCATCCTTGACCTGATCAAGAGCGGCGACTTTGACATCAAGAAGATAGTAAACATTGCAGAGGATGTGATCAGGTGATAATTTCGTGCTTATTTGTTGCAACTACATAATTCTAATGCTGCTCAACAGGGGGCGAGGAGCAGAGTTATCTACTGCAGGGCTCAGAAGCAAAGGCGGGGCCAAACCCACCAAGGAGGCAGATCAACGAGATCTGTCAAAGAAGGCCTCAAAGAACGGTGCTCCGAAAAAGCGACAGCACAAGGGCGGTGAAGGCGACAACAACAACGGCGAGGAAGTTGGTGCTGATAAGGTCACTGACAGCGAGAGCGACAATAACAACAACAACAGCGATGACAGCGATGGCGACAGTGACAGCAATGGTAGTGGCAGAGTCTACACTAAAGAGGAGTTTCACTCGCTAGTCAGCACAGAGCTCGTGCGCCAACTCATGGAGCTGGCACCGCTGGCCATGGGGAAGCGCATTAGCAAGTCCTTTCCCTACAAGCTGTGGGGTTCTTTTGCATTCGAGAATCGTCTGCGCATGAAGGGCTGGCCGATAGATGATGTGGCAGCGTATCCAGGCGACCGGAACCTCAAGCTGAGTGAGCTGGTTCTCAGGGAGTGGCGTGCCCTCTTCAATGCAGTTGTTGTCTCTGGGAGGCTGTGCATTGAACGCTGGTCGGCAGGTATGTATTTTTTTTGAATACTTTTGAGCTTTGAGTTTAATGAAACTATAAAGAGGAATTCAACTACACTGATGCAGATTTCAGGAAGATTCCGTTGGTTGTCAGTGAGTCAAAGGTCGCCCTTTTCTGTGTGGATGATCTCCCTGCTGCAAGAGCTGCAAGGCGTAAAGGTCGTCGTGGGGCATCAGCCAACAGGGAGAAGGGCAAGGAGGCAGGCAAGGAGGTGGGCAAGGAGAAGATGGGCAAGGAGGCGGGCAAGGAGAAGATGGGCAAGGAGGCGGGCAAGGAGAAGATGGGCAAGGAGGCGGGCAAGGAGAAGACGGGCAAGGAGGCGGGCAAGGAGAAGATGAGGAGGCAGGCAAGAAGAAGATGGGCAAGGAGATGGGCAAGGAGACGGGCAAGGAGAAGACAGGCAAGGAGATGGGCAAGGGTTGGGAGAGGGCTGCTTTGCGTGAACCTCTTGACAATGAGGAGGAAGGTCAATTTCTTGGCTACCGGTTCATAGATCCACCTCCTGGTCAACGAGGGCTATATCCAGTTGATGAACGCGACAAATATCTGCCGGAAGTTGCTTTACGTTTCACACCAAAAGGTTTCCCAATGGAAGTTGATGACGAAATGGCTGGCTACAACGACATTAATATGCATGAAGATGCTATTGAACCACCTCCGAGTCGCTCCGTCATCCCACCCTTTGACTTCTATGGCATGCATCCTCAAGACGTTCACCACATAGAACATGTGGGATCTCGTAATGGACCTCTTCCTCCACCTCAAGGCACAGGTGGCTCGCGTCAAGTCAATGGCATTCGGGCTTATGCCCGTTCCTATTTTGGAAGTCGTTCTGGCCCTCCTCTCCAAGAACAGGCAGCTCCTCATATAACCAATGGAAGAGCTGGACATCTAGCCTTGGGTGCCATGCCAATGCAGCGAAACCAGGCATCCAACCAACACTACGGAGCTAGGAGGAGTTCAGAACTGGAGAGGCTTTTGCAGGAAGAACAGGAAGCTCCGATTCAGTACTACAGGCAGAGGGAATGGAGGGAGGGCATGGCTGGACCCTCGAATGAGGTGTTTATTGACCAGAGGGATGTGGTAAGACAACAGCATGAAGAACTTGCACAGCAACAACGCGAAGATGCCAAGAAGCAACAACGGCGCTACAGAGATTAAATCCTTTTCTCTAGATCTTATCAAACCCTTTTCTCTAGATCTTATCAAACAATAGTGAGTATTATTTCTATTCCCTTTTTCTCTTTTCTGACGTTTTCTTTTGTATTGCTCCTGTTATTCTCAGCAATGCTAAGTCCTTGGCATGTAGGCATTCAGACTCTTGCTGTTTGGTTCTTATTATACCCAATGCTATCCATTTGCCTAATGTTGTAGGCATCCACTCCTTTGCTTATTTTACCCTCTGGTTCTGCCCATTTGCCTAGTATTATAGGTGTCCACTCATTTGCTTCTTATCTCTAGTTCTGCCTATTTTACTTCTATGATACCCAGTTCTGCTCATATTTCTTGTGTTGACTCTAGTAGTTATATCGGTAGTAAGTAGATAAAACACCAAATATTATCATCTTTGTGCTTTCTATGTCTACTCACTATTTATAATGAACACAAAGTGTTGCTGCTAATATATTCTCTTCAAGACTCCTTTTTTGCAACTGGATATTAGTTGTGACAGTAGAATTAAGACCTTTACCTAATGTCATTAAATGCCTTTAGTCAAAATGCATTTATGGAAATGCATTTAGTCAAAATGCATTTATAGAAAGGCATTTATTTAAGATGAACTTGTGCACTATGCATTTTCCTAAAATACATTTGGTGAATTCCATTTTCTTCTAAGTTTTTAGAAAGTCATTAGTAAATAAGATGTGTGTGTAGAAATGAATTTGTGATGAAGTAGAATGACCTAACTTGATATTACACTAATAGGATCCTAGAAATGTAAGAGATGTGTTTTCATGTACTGTACTATTCCAACTGATTGTTCATGTAATGTGTAATGGTGAGATATAAACATGTTACAAAACAAGGTTTATGAGCTATGAAAACAGCAAAAATTGCTGCTGGTGCCAGGTGGTGCTAAACTATGTGGTAATTGAGTTTTTAATCAAGATCCAAGGTATGAGGCACTGAACCTCATGCAGCTAAAAGTTAATGTGATTTTTGGACTTGAATTTGGTATGAACTAACAAAAATTCCAACTGTAACAGGTAACAGCTGGTCATGAACAATGTGTCCCATAGATAACATGTTATATACCATGAATGATCAGTCAGAAAAGTACAGTATATTCTATTTTTTCCCAGCACTGCATGCTCCATTGAAGCAGGAATGTTATAATTGATTATAATGTGAACATGACATTAGTGTTGTGAATTTTCAGGTTACACTTTGTGATATGTGTAACTGCATAAGATATTGGTATTGTGGGATTTTTTTTTTTGAGGGCGCTTTGCGCCTCCTTTTTAGTCAACAAGATCTTAATATAATTTTGGCTTTGTTGCTCAATGAGTTTCTATAGACCAATCTGATAAATCTACATTAAAACCATAAAACACTTCCAAAGTGACTGTTTATTGATTTTTGGAGACTCACAAAAACCTAACTATTATTGTTTCAAGACTTCAAATCACCTTTGGGGCTTGGGGGATACTAGATAAACCATATGAATCTGATTATATATTCAAACTCAGTTAGTACCCACACCTCTAGTATGATTACAAGACTAAATGCAAATAAATTAATTCAAGCTTGATAAAGCCCTTTGGTAGAAATTGTTTAAGTCAAATTTCTATTGACTTGGTAATTTATATAGTACTGGCTAGCAAGATATTCAGACAAATGTGGCTAGAGGCAGATTATGATAGTAATAGGAAGACAGATAGAGTCAGTGATTATCTATATATGCATATGGAAACTATATCACTAGCTGCACTGGCTAGCCAGATATTCCAGATAATATAGGGAATGGCAAGAATTGGATGGCAATAGATTGTGATAATAATGGGCAGACAGATAGAACTAGTGAATATCTATATATGCATCTGCAAACTGTATCACTAGCTGTACTGGCTAGCCAGGTAATATAGGGAATGGCAAGAATTGGATGGCAATAGATTGTGATAATAATGGGCAGACAGATAGAACTAGTGAATATCTATATATGCATATGCAAACTGTATCACTAGCTGTACTGGCTAGCCAGGTATTCCAGATAATATAGGGAATGGCAAGAATTGGATGGCAATAGATTGTGATAATAATGGGCAGACAGATAGAGCCAGTGAATATCTATATATGCAAATGCAAACTGTATTGCTAGCTGCCCTGGATGGCCCAGTACAGGCCTAATAGTGGGAAGAATCAATACCAATGAAAAGTGATGCCTGACCACAGTCTAAAAGCCTGGCTTGATGTGATCATGTGCATACAAAAATCATCTATATAAGTACCCTGGATAAGCCAGAATAGCCTCTTAGATTTAGAGACCCCTGGAACCCCTAACAAATAAGAAACCCATTATGAAAGATAAAATCATTTTGATAAAATCATTTTCACAAACTTGTTTTGGTGAAATGTGTTTTATAAAATGAATTATTAGAAATGCATTTGGATTGCATAAAATGATTTTCAAATGGTAAAAATGATTTTGTAGCTTCTCTTAGGAAGGTAAAACACATGGAATTAAACCTTCCTAAGAGAAGGGCCATAGGGGGTCACTGAAGTGGAATAATGACAGGTGAAGGCAGGAGTCATGGTTGATGCCTAATAGCGAAGTGAGCGCAGTGACGGTGAAGCAGATGGTGGTGATGGTGGTGGTGGGAAGACAAGGGAGATGAATTTCCCCAAGTCCAAAAATTGCCGTTCTTGGATTGAACATGTCACACAACCGTAACACGCGAGAAATTGTGAGGCATCCTAACTTAGGTTGCTTGATAGGTTGAAGGACTTGCTAACTCAAAACAGCTGAAAATCATCCTGTGGTAGGATGGATTAGGCTAGGATGATTTTCATCCTAAAAACTAGGTTGATTTAATTCATCCAGTATGCATGCTACGGTAGGTTGAAAGTTGAAATTCAACCTACAATAGGTTGAGTTTCAACTAACTTGAAGGTGGGGTTCATAGTGGGCGAACCATCATGGTTCCTCGCCAAATGGCCGTGGTGCCTCCTTCATCCCCATGGTGGCTAAATATCGAGCCGGCCTAACAATTCATGCATAGGCCCATCAGAATTCGTGGGTTATGGCTTCCTGGGTTTCCAGGATGAATATCTCGATCCAAACAACGATGTGTTGTGGAAGGGGCCGAATCTTGACAGAGGGCTCAGGGTGCAGTGTTTTTGTTCACCAATGGAGCTGTAATGGAAGATGGCCAGAGAGCAAAGGAGCTCATGATGGGAATAGACATTTCTTCCCCTTCGAGCTCTTCATAGGTTTTTTCTTGTAATTTTGTTAGTGTTTGAAAGTCCGGTCCGGTCCGGTTATTGAGCCCTCGGTGGCTCTAACCGAGACTGAGACCGGTTAGCATTGTCTCCAAAACTCAAAATAACCGGACTGAACTGCTGCAAACCGGTTATGGTCGGTTAACAGCAGTTAGTCCCGGTTATGTAACCGGTTATAACCAGTTACAGTCAACTTACGGTTATGACCAGTTACTAACTGGTAGTAACCGGTTATAACCAGTTACAGTCAACTTACGGTTATGACCAGTTACTAACTGGTAGTAACCGGTCATAACTGGTTATTCATGTGTAAATTACCAACTTAATATGTTAACTCTAATGTAAATATACAAGCTCACGGGAGGAATGGGGCAAGCGAGGCAGCATGTTGGTGAAACGCTGCCTCACATCCTTTTGGACCAGGTTTGGCGCACAGAGGGGTGTAAGCAGACGAAAGTGGTCGATACGCCTGCACGTCATCGATACGCCCACCCTGCTGTTGAGACGCCTGCCCCCTGTTGATACATCTGCCAAGTCATTGATATGCCCATCCTGCCATCGATAATCGATATGCCTTCCCACCGTCAATACACCTGCCCACCATCGATAGGCCTGTCATCGATACACCTGCCTGCCATCCCCCGCCGACACACCCATCCTGCTGTCGATATGCCTGCACCCTGTCGATATGCCCACCCCTTTGTCAATACACCCATCCCAGTGTCGTTGTTGTGGTCCACGGTGCTGGAGACGACATGGCAGGGGCCATGAATGCCCACATCCCTCAATGAGGGGAGGGGCAAAGAGAGAGTCACACAGGTGACTAGAATCATTATAAGTCACACATCTTTGAATTAGCTATAACTATTTTAATTCTGTACCAAAAATTATGTTTTTAGGGTCGTTCAAAAGCTCATAAATAGGGAAATAATTCAGTATAATTTTAGTGTCGAAAGACCGGTCAGAACTGGTCAGAACCGGTCTTTGTCAGTTAGTCATGTTTCTAAATTTGAAACTAACCGCTAACCAGACTGTGGTTATGGTTAGGATCGGTTAGGTAATTTTGCAGTCTTGATCAGTTATGGTCCAGTTCGGTCTCGGTTATTTTCCAGTTAACTAACCTAACTTCCAAACACTAAATTTTGTTGCTTTTGAATACATCTCTTCCGGCCGCTGCTGGAACCAGTTGAATACCAATGAGCTGGCATTCAGCAAACCTTCAAGCCACCAAATCTTGAATGTACCTGACTCTCCTTCGAGTGCTGAAAATATGCCTACACAAGTCTAAGTTCAGATTGAAACAGAGGTAGAAAGTGCAGAAATGGCAGTCACGAAAGGCAAATGACTGCCATGATCATATCTAATAGACCGAGGCAGCATGCAAAGAAGTAGAAACGGCAAAATGGTATAAGGTGCAAGATGCTGGAAATGTCGCAGTGTGGAACCATGCTTGGTGGTAGCTCAATCCGTCTGGGTCGACTTTCGAGAGGTGTACTCAAAAAAAGGCTTGGGACTTGAGAGATAACTCTCATTATTCCCCTATGTAACTGCCTGTGCCTCGGTGGTCAGTGATCTACATGATTGAAAAAAAAAAACAACTACGCTGGCATCTGTGTGCCTGTTTGCTCGATAGTGATCTATCAGATTCACGATCTTTTCGAAAACAATATCTTTGCCTACAGCAGCCTTGACCACACCCATTTCCCAAGTAAATTGCCTGATTTCCTGGTAAACATCATTGCACTGGTTAGCCTCAAAGCGGTTCAGAACATCTTCAACTTTCTCGTGTTTTTGCTACTCCATCCGGCCTTGCATCCAAGATGACAAAAATCATCTGCATCGTGATGATAAGGTCAATGATGTATGCCATGAAACATTGAGGCACCCCATGCCTGTGGAATTATCAAATGTATTCAAACATAGGATTAAGCAAAAGCACTCTTAGATATCGTAAACCTACTTGGCGAACACAGCCCTAGCAATTATTGGTCCTATGATGAACCCAAGCGAGTTCACAGAACCCGCTGCTATGGCGGTAATCGTGCCTGCTGCACCTGCGATATTTGTTGTGTTCTGAATGCTGGGTGGCATAAAATGAGCTAGTGAATGATAAATACCAATAATGTCCAGAGGGACTTACATGCTGTCATTTGGCGAAGGCCCTTGTGGGTCTGTGAGGCTAGCCACCAACTGGGATACTTTCCCTCTAAAGCCATAATGCCATGGCCCGTAACTGAAATAAATGAGTCTTGAAAATAGGCCTGGGTTCTTGGCGACGTACCATAGAAAGGCAAGGGAAATTCCAGATGACAATGATATCATCATGAAAAACCTAAAGATATTGCCGGTCTCTCCCGATGAAGTTGGCTCGGGAGGCAAGACCCCTCCAGTACTCTAAGACAAGGCATCTGAGAATGCGAATGTGCTGTAAGTTTCTGATGAATGTACTCTTATATGACCAATGCTGCAATTTCATTAGCATTCTCCAGTTGTGGAAGCAGCAGTCGAACTCACCTCACTGATGCCCCGAATATTTGCATCAAGATCGATCTGCTGTGCCATTACAAGCATGACACTCACAGGATTGGTGCCGTCAACGTCGACGGGGTTGGTAGGCTCACATATTAATGCCTTCTTTGAAGACTTGGAAGAGAAGAAACTCCGGAACTTGGAGAGGCGCTTTGATGGCTTAGGTCAATCGGTTGGATTGACTGGTGGCAAGGGATATTCTCCAGGATTAATGTGGTGGAGAGTGGTCTTGACAAGAGTCCGCAGGGATTCTTCATACTGTGGTTTAACTATTGAATTTACACGTCAGAGAAAGACTAGTGTAGAAGATGAGATCAATCCTCACTTGAGACGTGCACACATGGTACACCACTATTGGCTTGCTTCATTGGTGTTATGCAGTGTTCATCGAACGAGCGGTTGGTGTTTGATTTCATGAGGGATTGTATCTCATCTTCGGTCCTTTGTATTCCACTTTTGCACAGTTCATATTCCTTTGCATTCACGAGGTAATCATATCAAGTCAAAACAACGATTATAGGAACTGCTCATCTCAAGCTGTCAGGATACAAATGCAATGGCTCCAATTACAAGATGGCTCACCTTTTCCTTCCACAACTTGGAAGATTTCTTTCTTCATCCCCAATCTTTAGGGGCACGACCACCAGCATAGGGCATCGCGATGCACAACCTATGGGAATTTATACTCAGCCCATGTGTTTACAAAGGCGAAATCAAGGTGGTACGGACCAAATTGCATGCAGCCGATCACCCACATTGTCATTTCCAGTTCGATGGCCAATGAATTCCATCAGCTTTCTGAAGTTGTTGGTTTCTCCAGATCCATAGCCTCGTGAATCATGCAAGACAAATGAATCATCTCCTCTGAGAATATTTCCTGGTTGATGTCGGCCTCTCCCGCTGTGTATTCGGATACTTTCTAAGGAGGCTGTATCAGCAGGGTGGAGATAGTGTGCAATTCGCCACTTACAGTGAGGTCTACTTTGAAGATGTGATTGATAAGAGATGATTTGCCGATGCCCTCCTATATTTGGATCAGTAGTGTGCAAGAGGTGAGGATGGCTGAGCACCAACCTTCCCCAGGACAAAAATGCGGAATTTATCGGTGCGTAATGTTAAATATGAAATTTGGCTTTGGGGTCGCGAGAACCGTAGCTTTACCTCTGGCATGATCATCCTGGCCAGAGCATCACTGGGTGAGAAACCAGCGGGATTACTGCTACTAGCCATTTTTAACAATAATAGGAGTCAAAGGAGAGCATTGGCACCCATTAGACCCCGACTTGATACGCCCCATGACTTGAACAACAGCTGGAAACCATGTGGCGACCCATTCTGGCAAGTTGGTTCCCAGCTCTTTTTCACCGAAGGCGGAATAGATGTAGGATCTGTTAGGTAGTCTGACCCAAACTCTCTGGTATTGGATGGATATTGGAATGCAATAGCTGGAATTACATACCTTCTCTATTTCGAAACGTAACACATCAATACCAGAGGATCCATAAAGTGAAAGAGGTTAAGCCCAAGAGTATACTTGGCCGTGTATGTGTATTTCTTGTTCGGGTAGTGTTCCTCGAGGATATTGATAGAATCTGAGTGGGCGCCATCAGCCTTAGTGGTCATATTTATATATGAATACATGGTAGCTGCCTAACATAGGTCATAAATCCACAGCGGAACTTGCCCACCACCCAAAAAAAAGAGAGTATCGCCGTGATGCCGGGGTTGGTTAGGATTAGTAATAGGGTATTTTGGGTGAGCGGGTAGGTGGATGATATGCCAAGGGTGCCGGATGGGAGGGCGGGGGTGTATAATAGGGTGGGGCTGTTGAGCAGGGGTTGGGGGCATCAGTAAATACATGTAAACAATGCCAGAAGTGGTGGTCGGGTGGTGCACTCGCTGCTGGGCTCATTGGGGGGGAATTGGGGGCAGGATTTTTTATATTTGGGAAGGAATGATATATTATACACCCATCTGGGATGTTTTAGCGCCCCGGGGGGAGCGGGTGGAGGCAGGAGAGGATTTGGCAACGCGTCCCAGATGTCTGTGTTCCCAATTAGGCAGGTGGTGCCAGTTGGCCTTTCTGCTCATTTTTGCTCCTGGGCTCGTTGGGGTTGGTTTTTCATGGAAAAAAAGATGTACATATCTAGATACAATGTATTTACATAGAATATGATGCTTTCTAAATGCCTAGGCAGGCGTTAATGGATGGATGGCATCGGATGGGTTTGGATGACGATTTCCCAACTAGGCAGGTACTCCCAGTTGGGTTTGCTCAGGCTCGGTTTCACTCCTGGGCTCGCTGGGCTCGGTTCTTTATCCTTAAAATTTTATATTTGAGCATTTATAGTGTATTTAAAGATATTGCAGCCTTTCCCATGCATCCAGGGAAGCGGGAATGGGTGGCTGCGTCTGGATGTTGTTCATGATCAGGGCTTCGGGTTCACACATAAGCGCTATTCAATAAATTAAATGTCGGCGAGGAGGTTGTACCTCCTCGGCTATGTATCTAGGTATTGATAAGACTGAAAATAAAATAAAACGGAGCAGAGCCATGGCTCTGCTCTGTTGTTGCGTCGGTCGCATCTTTCTCCTCGACATCCTTGCCCAGTCTCATCATCCTTCCCCTCGACACCCTCTCGACCTCAACTCCATGCCATCTCAATTCCCCCTCAACACCATTGCATCTCATCGTTGTCGTTGAGGCAGTCACATTGTCGTCACCGTCGTCCTCGTCGTTGATGGGTTGTATGTGTCATTGATGGGGGGTGAGGTGAGGCGGGGGTAGGCTGATCTGTGTTCTATGTCGTGTCATGTGTCGTCGCTCCCTATGCCGGTGTTGGTCTTTGCTCGTCCGATGCCGCAGCTCGTTCCATCTCCTCTTCGTCGAATTCATCCCGGCATTGTCGAATTGATATTTCCATTCTTGAATCAATATCGCCAGCGTGGAGCCAATATTTCTGTTGTCCAATCGATAATTTTCATCTTCGACCGTTCTCGCCCTCTCAGGATTCCTACCCTCCTTGCTGGACCTGCGTTGATTGTTGTGGATCTTTGGGTCATTTGCTGTGGTCTTGGCGCACATCCCTCCAGGAGGGGAGGCGTTCTTGTGGTTAGATGGTTCGTATGGCAAGTGGGGCCTCAGACGTTGTTGCATTCAACGTGGTTTTCATGGCGGGGTCATTCGTTATGCCGGCGTTGGGAACACGGTGGTCAGTGGGGGGGAATGGGAGGAGAAATTAGGGAAAGACGAACCATGATGAAAGTCATGGTTCGTTTTTCATTATGCACTGTACGCGCCTCCAAATACATGGGTTTCCCCTCATGTATCTCCTTCCCCAATCCCTTCATCAAGCGAACATGAACCGCCCACATCCCTTGGGAAAGGGGAGGGGCATGTGTGGGTACGTCCTCGCTTCTGAGGTGAGTTGTGTCATTATCAGTTGGGCCCACATCCCTCAACAGAGGGAAGGGGCCCTTGCCGAGTCGTTGCATGAGGTTGAGACTTGAAAGGAGTGGCGAAGGCGAAGGCAGTGGTGGCGAGATGAAAGAGGATGAACAAAGATCAACCGTGATGTGGTTGATCTTTTTATTTAAACTCCGCTCATCCACTAAAGATTGTGTTCGATATAGGTGTGCATTAGTTCGATAAGAAAATAAAAACTTGAAGTATTTTAGAGGTATTCTAAAGATATATGATCCGAAATTCTGAGGTGAAAAACGCAGAAATAAACATGTTATTTAAGAAATATGCCAAAATGGCAGTACCTACCCCACCTTTGGTCGATTCCCCATTATAACCTCTGTATTATGTAGAAAAGGTATTGCAATATGATTTTAATTGACAAATAAATGAGATTTGGCTACTTTGGACAATGTAACTAGTGATTGTGGAAGCTGCAATGTTCAAAATTCAGTTATGGACCTCAAGTTTATTCAAATAGTTGTCCTAACTCAATGTCATCCATTCCAGCTTCCACAACCAGTAATTACCTTGTCCGAACTATCTAAATTTCGTTTATTAGTCAATTAAAGTCGTATTACATTGCTATTTCTAGATAATACAAAAATTAAAATAGAGATTTGATGAAAGATATGGTTGTTAATGCCACTTTGGCATGTTTCTTAAATAACATGTTCAATTTTGCGTGTTTTTCTTTCAAATTTTGGATCAAGCATCATTACAATACTTCTAAAATAATGTAAATTTTTAATTCTTATCGAGCCATTTAGCGTTCATATCGAATGTTATCTTTGAGCGAGAGCAGAGTTTAAAGTCCACATCAACCCCATCATGGTTGAGATTCGTTCTTTGTCCACCCATCCCACTACCGCCATCTTCACCCTCACCACCCATTTCGCCCTCAACCAAACGCTGCAACTCAGCAATGAGCCCCTCCTCTCTCTTGAGGGATGTGGGCCAAAGTTCGAACGCCTGAACTTGCTCCGAAAAGCCCACCCCGCTGCATCCACCCCTCCCCTTTCCAGAGGGATGTGGGCGGCTCAAGTTCGCTCGACGGAGGAATGAGGGAGGGAGATGCACGAGGGGGGACCCAGGGTATGGGAGGCATAGAAAGTGCGTCCAGAAAATGAACCACGACATTCGTTGTGGTTCGTTTTCCTCGTTTCTTCGTTCATTCCATCCAACTGACCGCCCATCCACCCAACGCCAGCAAACACGAGCCACGACATTTGTCGTGGTTCGGTTTGGCTATACCACACTCATCCCTTCCCACAGACCACCCCCGTTCCTTACGCCGGTGTACATCGAACGCCCATCCCTCCATCCTCGACCTCGCTACTAACGACATTTGAACCCATATATCACCCACCACCTGCACCACCCGCTCCGCCACCAGCACCACGACTATATTATGGACCAATGACAACCCCAATAATCGAGACGGGTTCGACGATGGTCCGGCGGGTTCCACCTGTATCTGGTACCCTGATGTATCAATCCCAGGACTTGTCTGAATGACTTCATCAATCCACACTGGGTATTCCCCACCACCTAAAAAAATAGAGTATTGCCGTTGTGCCGGGGCTGGTTAGGATTAGTAATAGGGTCTTTTCGAGGGCAGGTAGGGTTAGTTAGTATGCCGAGGGTGCCGGATGAGAGGGCGGGGTAGTGTAGGGGGTGGGGCTGTTGAGCAGGGGTTGGGGGCACTAGTAAATATATGTAAACAATGCCAGATGTGGCAGTCGGG
>Ga0307513_10007788_pt1 | contig 13816 bp, 23 predicted proteins | sample 15_EM_MG_FD_202174 | JGI IMG/M metagenome (GOLD analysis project Ga0307513, IMG submission 202174) | Populus trichocarpa ectomycorrhiza microbial communities from riparian zone in the Pacific Northwest, United States - 15_EM | ecosystem: Host-associated > Plants > Roots > Unclassified | place... | reverse complement strand
GGTTTGTGGGCCCGTGTTGTTGGAGGCGGTTCGTTGGCTGCAGGTGATGCAGTTGGTTCTAGCGGTGGGCATTGCAGCATGGACAGGTTGTCGGGTTGGGGTCTGGTTGTTCGTTTTGGTTTGGCTCTGTGCTTATGTATGGCGTCTGCTCAACGGTGGTGGGGTTGGTGGTGTGATTGGGTTGTCTGGTGACCATTGGTTTGACCAGGGTCAATTTGTTTTGGTGGAAGACCCTGTTAACCCTCCAGTGTTCTGGGGTGCGGATTTTGTATGTGAGAGGTCCCATGACCTCTTTGATGGTGTAGGGTCTGAACCATAGGGCTTCTAATTTGGGGCTAGGCCAATTGGTGGAGAGGTCCCGTGAACTGATCCACATGCAGTTGCCTTCCCTTAGGGGCATTTTGTTGCTTCTTCTCTTCTTATCATATGCTTTCTTCTGTTGACCCTGCACTTGGCTGATCCACAGGCTGCACTGTTCATGGAGCTTCTTTAGCAGGGCCAGGCGCAAGGGGGTGTCCCTTCCCCGGGTGTCGCCCATGGGTGTCAGGGTCATGTCGTACCTGAAATTGGCTTTGAATGGGGACATGCCAATAGAGGGGTGGAGGTGGTTGTTGTATGTGAACTTGGCAGTGTGGAGGAGGTCTGCCCAATTATTCTGTTGTCAATTGCAGAACATGCAGATGTAGGTCTCGCCCCACTTGTTATTGTTTTCTACTTGCCCCTGAGTCTGTGGGTGGTATGCAGTGGAGAATCGTTGGTCGATGTTCAGGGCTTTGAAAAAGCATCAGGTGTACTTGGCTGTGAATGTGGACCCTCAGTCCGTGTTGTGTATCTTGGGGATGCCGTGATGCTTCCACACATGTTTCAAGTGTAATTGTACCAGGTCTTTGGCTGTCATGTGGGTGTTGGTGGGAATGAAGTGTGTCATCTTGGTGTCAGATACTGACACCTTGTTCAGGGAAATGGGAAGTCTGGCTGATGAATCAGAAAGTCCGGAGTCCGGAGATCTTGGGAACGTAGGAAGATCTTGTTCTTTGGCGAATTGCGACAGCCAAGGACTTGAGCAACACCCCGGAAGGAGGAGTGAGCTTGAAGGAGCAAACTCTGGGTGAAAGGGAAAGAAGGGACAAGAGATTGGAAGAACAGGGCACATTCAAGTTGATCCCAAACTAGGGGAACACAGTTGCCTAAATAGAGAATCGAAAAGGACAACCACAAAGACACAGGAGTGTAAAACAAGAAGTGTACATAACTGGAACAGAGAAGCAACTACATAGCGATCACGGACAAGAGAGATACAGAATGGCCTAGAGCTAGGGCACATGATGTGGACAAGGGCTGAGGTGTAGAACAAGAGTCTGGAGGGAATGAGAATGAGAACGTAGGAGTCTGAGACCAGAGAACGTATGGGGAATGGGAATGAATAAAAGGATGAATGGAAATGAATGGGAATGAATGGAAATAAATGAGAATGAATAGATGGAGTGACACGGAACATGACAGTGCCCCCCCTTTAGGAGCCAAGCCTCAAGGCAACAAAGAGTGCATTGCCAGGGACATGTGGGTACAAAAGAAGTGATCTGGGATGGAGGTGGAATGACAACTTGGAGTCTCCTGCAGCAGTCATGGACGACATAGGTGAAATAAACCTGTGAGTAAGCCAGCGAATAGACGATGGGTAGCTAACCAGATGTGTTCTTTCCGCTAGGATCCCGTGCACACTCTGCAAGAGCAAGATGAGGTACTGTTTGAAGTCGCCACATGCCAATATGTTGGCCTGCCTCTACTGCCTTGGCAAGGGGAAGGCCTGTTCCCTTGAACTGCTGCCGGCTGAGGAGTCATGCAAGGCAGATGTGGACGGGGACCTTGAGGAGGCAGGAACAGCCAAGGTCACGGCGTTGATGAGCGCAGTGGTCATGGTGCAGACAGCAGAGGTCCTGGAGGTGATGGAGGAGGTCCAGGCGACAGAGGAGGCCAAGGGCAGTATTGTCAAGCCGTCGCCGGTCCCGGAGGAGAGGGCTGAGGGGGACCACATGGAGGGTGTGTCGTGGCAGCAAGAGCAGCTTGAGCGTGGGCTCAGGGAGGTAACTGCGGACTACATGATGCCAGTGGCTGAGGAGGCAGTAGCAAGAGCACTGGGAGAGGGCTCGGACATGGAGGAGGTCCTGGGGGCAAGCGCAATGGAGCTGGAGATGGTCCCAAGGCAGGGGTGAGTCTGACCTTCTTGTCGATTGGGGCAGGTACTGACATGTCAAACAGCGGGCCCTGCAACTGGTGCGCCAAGAAGTGCGAGCCATGCATCATCTGTGTCGGGTCATGAGCGCATACCTGTCTGGTCTGCCAACGGTGTCATGCGTCATGCATGCGGGGCGGCAAGGAGGATGCGGGTCGAGGGCAGACCATGGGTCGAAAGAGGAAGTGGGCGGCCATCGTGGATGTCGTCGTCCTCTTGGAGGGGTTGGAGGAGGAGCTGGTGGCAAGGGCTCTGGTCCCTAAGAGGCTGGTAGCCGTCAGCTTGAAGCCTGTCGCTGTCTCAGAGAAGAGCAGGGTGGTCAACATGCCCCCAGACCAGTGGTGGGACAGGAAGCTGGAGCCGGGTCTGGATGACCACCTCATGTCGCTTGCGTGGTGGGCAGCATCCATAGAGATCTGGCAGCGGGATCAGAGGGAGCTGCGGCGGAGGGTAGTCGAGCTGGAGGCAAGGATGAACAGACAAGAGAAGGGGAAAGGAAAGGAGAAGGAGGATGCAGAGGAGGAGTGAAAAGAAAGTAAAATATTTGAGAAATAGATGTGCACACCCAGACTCCGAAACATACATGCATAAGAGACATAGGAAACACAACAGAAAAGAACAAGAAAATGAGAAAGGAGGTGGGTGTTGAAACCCAGGATAGGAGTATGGAGGGTTAGGCCTCTTTGTGACACTTTCACACCTTCAGGTGTTGGGAAACGGTTGCATCGTGTTCAGGTCCAAAGAAGTCCAGACCAGGTTTGTTGGGATAGTGTTGGTGGAAGTTGTTGGTAGCTTTGTTGGCATGAGTGAGGTCGAGAGCTGAGGGCCAGCTGTACTCTTGGTCAGTTCCTTTGTAGCCCATCCAACGGATGAGGTAGAAAAGTTCACAGGATTTCCAGTACCTGTGGCGAAAATTGGCAGGTTGCTGAGGGTTGGCAAGGTGTGCTATGAGTAGTAAAGTCAGAATGGGGATTGCTCGCCATTCTGGTACACTATTTATACTATTCCTAGTTGTTTGTAACTACAAACATGGATCATAAATCATTGTGCAGCATTACACCGTTAATGATGTAAAGTGGAGTCATTACATAGCTAATGATACAATGAGAAGGCATTACATTGCTGGTGATGCAATGTGGAGCCTTTACATCGCAACTGATGTCACAAGAAGGCATAACATCAGTAGTGATGTCAAAGGGGTCGGGTAGAAGCCCTCCCTCTTGAGAAGTGCAAGGGAACTGTCAGTCTCATGATCTAGTTGTCTGATAGGGGTTCTTTCTGTTGGTGGCTGGTATGGACCGTCCTGGTCTGTTCCCCTCCTCCATGTCACCCTGAGGCTGACTGATATGTGCTTGTCCTCTCCTGAGGCTGGAACTCTCCTCCCTCCTCCAGAAATTCATAGAAATTTGTAATAAATCTGGAAAAATAAGGAAAATCGGCATAAATCATTACAGTACCTGTAGTTGTATTTCGAGTCAGATATCTCGCAGAGTTCATATTCCACATCACCGTCAACCTCAATGGGTTCTGGTGGTGGCAGAGCTCTGTCTTCGAATCGGTTTGGGACGTGGGGTTTGAGCTGAGATACATGGAACACAGGATGGATCCTGCGGAGGTTGTTGGGGAGCGAAACTTGAACAGAGTTCCAGCTGATACGGTCAAGGATCTTGAAGGGACCAAGGTAGCATTCGGAGAGCATACAAGAGGGACGGGTAGTGCAGATGAATTTGGAAAGGATGAATACTTCATTGCTGGGGTTGAATGGCAGAGGAGGAGTCTGGTGAGGGTCAGAGGCTGCTTGGTAGCACTCCTGAGTGAGCTTGAGGGATTCTGCAAGATAGAGGTGAAGTTCTTGAAGGTTGGTAGCAAATTCCCGGGCCCAGAGCAAAGCGATGTCATGCTCTGGATGGATGTCCAAGGCTGGGTGGTAGCCTTTGTTCATGAAGAATGGCAAGACGCCTGTTGAGGCATTTGGCACGTTGTTATATGCGAACTCCACTAGCAGGAGGAGCTCTGACCAATTATCTTGCTGGTAGGAGCAGTAATGGCAGAGGTACTGCTCAAGTGTCTGGTTCGCCCTTTCGGACTGACCATCAGCTTGTGGATTGTAACCTGAGGTAAAGTGTAAATTGATATCAAGCAGTTTTCCTAAGGACCAGAAGAATTGGGAAGTGAACTCAGAACCACAGTTGCAGGTGACATGGAGCAGGATGCCATGTTTCGCAAATACATGGTGGAGGAATAGTTTGGCGATCTTGGGGGCGGTGACCTTGTTGCTTGTTGGGATGGAAATGAGTTGCTTGCTTGCCTGGTCGACCACGTTGAGGATTGCAGTATGTCCGTTGGATGCCGGGAGGTGTTCGATGAGGTTGAATGAGATCAAGTGCCAAGGACAGGGCAGAATTGGGAGTTGTTGGATGAGGCTAAAGGGTTTGTGTCTTGGGGCCTTGTTTCGTTTGCAGGAAACACAGGAGTTTACATAGTCCTTGACGTCTGTCTGGATGTTAGGCCAGGTATACTCCCTACAGAGTAGGTTGAAAGTCCGGTTTTGGCCAGGGTGGCCCGTGGTGATATGATCATGCTTGAGTTGGAGGACACAGGTGTGGACACTTCTGGATTCTGGACAATAGTCAGGAACGTAAATCTGAGAGTCAATTAGAAGGAGGCCAGAGTCGGAAATGGAATGTCAAGAGTCAGGAGGGAATGGGATGGAAAGGAATTGCTCTTGAGTGAACTTGTCATGCTTGAGGCCTTTGAGGATATCGGAATGGAGAGACTCCATGTCGACAAGTTCGATCGCTCTTGCTACAATGGGTTCTAAGCCTGTAGCTTGGAGGGAAGCAGTTAGCTGTTCCTTGGTAAATACGGGGCGGTAGTTCTGTGGATTGACAGACAAATAGTCTGCCTCTCCCCCCTTAGGGTACATGTTGGAATGGCATGTGAGAGCGTCCGGTTTGGCTCCAAGCTTACCAGGACGGAAGCAGATGGAAAGGTGGAAGGCGGAAAGGTACTTGGACCAACAGGCCTGGCGCCAGGTGAGCATCTTCATCATCGAGAAATATTCCAGATTTTTGTGGTCAGTGACAACATCAATTCGGTGCTGAGAGCCTTCAAGGTAATGGCACCAAATCTTGAAACATTCAAAAATGGCAAGTAACTCTTTGTCATGAGTATCGTAGTTCTGCTTGGTGTCCGTGAAGGTATGGGAGTGAAAAGCTATGGGATGGATTTCACCATCAGGAGAAATAGAGGAGATAATACCTGCAAGGGCGTAGTCTGAGGCATCAGTCTTGACAAGGACCAGAGCATCCAGCAACCAATGTGTGAGGACCAGAGCCTCAGTGAAGGCCTGCTTGAGGGTGTGGAATGCAGTGTTGGCCTTGGAACTCCAGTTCCAAGGGGCAAGCTTGCATGTGAGGTGAGTAAGGGGAATGACAATGTCAGAATAGTTGAAAACAAAGCATCGATAGAAATTGGCAAAGCCTAGGAAAGATTGAACTTGTTTGAGGTTTTTCGGAGTAGGCCACTTGAGAATGGCATCAACTTTGGATTGAGACATTGAGATAGAATCAGGAGAGATCTCGAAGCCTAGAAATTCTGTCTTGTTAACGCTAAACTCACACTTCTCCGGTTTGGCAAAGAGCTGGTTTTTCTGGAGGCAAGTGAGGACTTCACAGACATGTTCCTGGTGTTCCTCGGGGTTCTTGGAAAAGATGAGGATGTTGTTGAGGTATATGACGATGAATGTATCCAAGCAGTCAGCGAAGATAGTGTTCATTAGACGCTGGAAGGTGGCCAGAGTGTTGGTTAAGCCAAAGTGCATCATGAGGAAGTCGAATGATCTGTAGCGGGTCTGGAAAGCAGTCTTCCACTCGTCTCCCAGGGCGATCCAAATGAGGTTATACATGCCACAGAGATTGATCTTGGTGAAAACACATGAACTGCGGAGTCAATCAAGGAGGTTGGGAATGAGGGGTAGCGGGTACTGGTCCTTCTTGGTGATAGTATTGAGCCCACGCCAATCGACACATAGTGGAAGAGAGCTGTCCTTCTTCTTGACAAAGAGCACAGGGGCTCCACATGCAGACTGTGATGGCTGGATGAAGTTGCAGGCTAGATTTTCCTGAAGGAATTCTTGGAGAGCCACAGACTCTACTTCGGAGAGGTTATAGATAGGTCCAAACAGCAGTTGCTTACCATCCTCAAGATTGATGTGATGATTGTATGCCGGGTTGTGGTCTGGGAGTTTGTCGGCTTTGCTCTTGCTAAACACGTCAAGAAAATCGTGGTATTCGGAGGGGATTTGATTACGGAGGGATTCGAGTTCTTGAGAATTAAGGGGTTCTGAAGTAGGAGTCATGGCGGAGAGGCTGACTTTCGCGCCATGGAGGAATGCTTGAGGGTCTGAGGGCTTGATCTGAAGTACACCAGATTGTTTGCCACATCGAGTATGCATCTGAAACACTGCTGCATTAACAAAAGATATTGAAACGGGATGCATACCTTGTGACGATGATGAGGGCGCGGAGGATGCCGAAGGGGCTGGAGTTGCTGAGGAGGCGGATGGTGCTGGAGGGTCATGCAATGCCGGAGTGGCTGTGGTAGCAACAGGAGTTGAGGGGACAGACAGTTGCGGAAGGGATGCTGGACTGGGTGATGCCAGAGAGGCAGAAGTTGTTGCCATGGCCAGAGCTGGAAAAATGGAAGGTGCGGCGGCAGGGGGAGGAGACAACAAGACTGGAGTTTGGAAATGGATGCGGCTACTTGCCCAGTCTATCAATGGATTTAATTGGCATAGCCAACTTATTCTGAGGAGTGCAGTTATGTCTGGGTCCAGAGGGGTTACTAGGAATGTGATTGGGATGGTGTGGCTATGATCAAAATGGATTGGAAGGGTGACTTCATATACTATAGGATCAGCAGAAAAAGACCCATCGAAAAGACGTAAGCATAAGGGTTGGGGAAGGGTTCAGACAGGGAATTGATGATCTGAAACTAATGAGGAATTGAGGAAACAATGAGTCGCACCTGAATCTAATAGTGCTTTAATGGGGATATTCAAATAGCTAAGATTAAGGAGAAAAGAATCTTTAGAGTCCAAAACCATGGCACTCAACCTCACCTCAGGAGGCTGAGTGGGCGTGCTACCATGACCGCAAGGGCCCAGCATGCCAACAGGGTTGCGTACTAAAAATCCGAGGCATCGGCAGAAGCTGCCTGCTCAGAGTCCAATTTCTCGGCTTCGGCTTGCACTGCACAGCCCTTGGGTTTAGGCATGTTGAAGGTGCTAGCCGGTTTGTCAGTCTTCGGAGTGTTGGACTTGTCGAAGCTGGGAGGTGGGCAGTCGTCCTTGATGCCATGGCGAAGGCAGAGACCGAATTTCTTATGCCATTCCTTCTCTTCAGGAAGAAGCTTGCCATCCGGTCCAAGGATAGCAGACAAATCTTTGTAGGAGTCGGTTTTCTTGGCCAGTGTCCGTGGCGTGGACGATGAGGTTGAAGCAGTTTTGTTGGGAGTTGACGATGATAGGGGCCTGGAGGATTGGCCGGATTTTGCAGGCGTACCGGAATATGATTTCTGGTCAGGGGACCTCTGCTCAGAGGTTGAGGGTTTGCTGGTTGAAGGATTCTTCCTCTTCTTGTCAACCCAACACCAGTAATGGAGGTTGGCTTTCTGAGCTTCTTCAACAAGAGTATCGTATAGAGCAGGTGGATTGGTCTGGGCCCAGAGGTCCTTGATGCAGTCTGGGAGTCCCCGGTAGTAGAACAAGTGAAGGACGTTGTCCGCCCACCAGAGTTCATTGGCACACTCCTTGAAAGCGACGGTATAGTGGTGGACGTGTTGACCATCATTTATTCTGAGGGACACAAGCTTTTCTGTAGCACACTTGACTCTATCCGGGTCGCTGAAGATAGTTTCGAGTTCTCAGGCGAAGGCGGCCCACAAGGTGACTCTTGTGGTTTGATAGCCTTGCTCGATATCATGCCGGAAGTGGCGTTTGGCAGTGCCGGTAAGGTGCTGTAAGGCATAGATAACGTGAGCTCTGTTGGTGGCATATGTAAGTGGTTTTGTATTGAAAATGAGGCCACATTCAAAAAGGAAGTCTTGGAGTTTGGAGGTTTCATCTCCCAAGAACTTTACCAGAGCTTGCGCATCCATCTCTTTCGGAGGTCTTGGAGGCGGTGCTTGATTTTGCAATGTGAGGGTTTGAAGCGTGGGTATTAGTGACATAATGAGGGCCTGGTTGTTTGCCCATATGGTCAGATCCATGCCAGCCGGAGCCAGAGGCATTGCTGGTGGGTTTTGAGCTGGATTAGATGCCCGGTTGGCTGGAGGGTTGGTGGCCAGGACAGTAGGGGTCGGGTTTGAAGTAGATGCTAGGTTCTGGCTGGGTGTACCTGGGTTGCTAGTGATATGGCTGAAGAGACTGTTTGCATGTGGGGGCGGATCGCACAGGAGTTCTTGAAGTGGGTGGTTATCTTCTGCTTCTTCCTGAAGCAACGGAAGTTCGTCTTCTTTGTGGGGTTGTTCCTGGACTTTGGGTAGGCTGGAATAACAACCAGTTCGAGAGTCACGTCATTGGGACATTGCTGAAATTGATGGCTGCAATATAGTTTGGGATACTGTCAGATACTGACACCTTGTTCAGGGAAATGGGAAGTCTGGCTGACGAATTGGAAAGTCCGGAGTCCGGAGATCTTGGGAACATAGGAAGATCTTGTTCTTTGGCGAATTGTGACAGCCAAGGACTTGAGCAACACCCCAGAAGGAGGAGTGAACTTGAAGGAGCGAACTCCAGGTGAAAGGGAAAGGAGGGACAAGAGATTGGAAGAATGGGGCACATTCAAGTTGATCCCAAACTAGGGGAACTAGAAGAGAATACAGTTGCCTAAATAGAGAATCGAAAAGGACAACTGGAAAGACACAGGAGTGTAAAACAAGAAGTGTACATAACCGGAACAGAGAAGCAACTACATAGCAATCGCAGACAAGAGAGATACGGAATGGCCTAGAGCTAGGGCACATGACATGGACAAGGGCCAAGGTGTAGAATGAGAGTCCGGAGGGAACAAGAATGAGAATGTAGGAGTCCGAGACCAGAGAACATATGGGGAACAGGAATGAATAAAAGGATGAATGGAAATGAATGGGAATGAATGGAAATAAATGAGAATGAATAGATGGAGTGACACAGAACATGACACTTGGTCAGTCAGTCCATGACGACATATATTGTGTCATGTCCCTGTGATTGCGGGAGGCCAGTGATGTGGTCGGATTGGGTCCATTCCCATGGGCCAAGGGGAACAGGGAGTGGTAACAACATGCCAGGGGCTGCCTTGGTGGTGTGTTTGTTCTGGGCACAGGTGACACATCCTTTCATGTAATTGCGGATGTAGGTCATCATGTTTTCCCACCAGTAAGAGCGTTTGACAAGCTCATAGGTTCCCAACTGTCCTAAGTGTCCGGTGAATGGGGAGTTGTGGTATAGGTGTAGGATGTGGAGCTTAATTGAGGGCACATCTGGAACCTATACTTGGTCATTGTGGAAGGGTATTCCATTGGAGATTACAACATTTTCAGGGACCTGTTGGTTCCCCTCTTTTCGGATGAGTTCTCGGATGTGTTTGTCTGAGGGGATTTCTTGGTCCGTGATTTTGGTGATCTGTCCGAAAAGGTACTCTTCTTTCTCCGGTCCCTCTGGAGTGTCCTCCTCTTCTCTGGTGACCATGAATAGGGGTTGGGGTTCTTCCTCAGGGGAGTCCAATGGGGCAAGTTCTTCTTGGCGCGATAGGGCATCAGCTGCGCCATTCTGATGTCCAGGCCAGTATGTGATGGTGTAGTTGGAGTGTGTGAGGAGATCCTGCCAACAGAGTTGTTGGCGGTTCAGAACACGGGGTCGGGAGAAGTACTTGAGGTTTTTGTGGTTGGTTATGATTTTGACAGGGATCTTGGTTCCTTCCAGCAGGTGTCGCCAGTGTTGGAGTGCTTTTACAATGGCAAGGGCCTCCTTATCAGAGATCCTGTAGTTCTGCTCAGCAGGGTTCATGGACCTCAAGTAGAAGGCAATGGGGTGGTACTTCAGGTCTGTGGTCCCTTTCTGGCTGAGGATGGCCCTGTAGGCATAGTTGGAGGCATCAGTTTCCATTTGGTATCTGATGTCAGGGTTTGGGTGGGCAAGTACTGGGGAGGTGGCTACTATGTCTTTGAGTGTCTGGAATGCCATTTCTTCTTTGGTTGTCCATGTCCAAGGGCAGTTGTTTTTTGTGAGGTCATGGAGGGGCCGGGCGATGTCTGCAAATCCCTTGATGAAGTGGCAGTAAAAGTTGCAAAACCCAATGAATTCACATACTCCTTGGACTTTGGAGGGAGGCTTCCATTCACAAATGGCACTACACTTGTCTTCGTCCATCCGGAATCCATCACCAGATAACTCCACTCCAAGGAAATCGATGCGGTCTTTGTGGAATTCGCACTTCTTGGGGTTGAGGATGATCCCTGCTTCTCTGCAGAGTTGGAGGAACCTTCGGACTGCTGGTATGTGGCTGTCCTTGTCGGGCGTGTGTACATTGGCGTTGTCTAGGTACCCTCGGATGGTGTTGACGATTTCGGGTCTGTTGTATAGGTGGTCATTGACAAATTTCTGAAAGTGGGGAGGGGCATTCATTAGTCTGAAGGTAAGGATGTTGGACTGGAAGGGGCCGTCCAGGGTGTTGAAGGCTGTCAACCATTCTTGTCCTTCCTTAATACGGATCTGGTTGTACCTGGACTTCATGTCAAACTTGGAGAAGACTCAGGATCCTTTTACATGGTCCATGATCTGGTCAATGTGGGGCAGGGGGTAGGCATCTTGGATGGTAATGTCATTGAGTTTCCGGTAGTCGATTACTGGGTGTTTTGTCCCATCCTTCTTTCTGACAAAGAAGACTGGGGCTGCAGTGGGGCATCATGCCAGTGTCCAGCATTCCTTGTAACCATTCCTTTAGTATACAGTTTTCTCCCTGACTGAGGTGGTAGGGTTTGGCAGGAGGGGGTAGTTTGGAGTTCTCTTTGAGGTTGATCTCAAAGTTGTATCCCAGTTGGTGCTCCAGACATTTGGACATGGAGTATTCGGCGTTGAAGACATCAAGGAAGTTGTGGTATTCTTCTGGTATGGTTTTCTGGAGTTCTGCGTACCTTTCTGGGGTAGGAGGGAGGTCTTTCTTGGCAGCGTGGCCCAGGGTTATTTCTTGGATGGGTCTAGGGAAATGGTCATCACAGTCCAGACCCCACTGGGAGATGCCCCCTTGTGACCAGTCGAATTGTACTTGGTGGAGGCGGCACCAGGGGAGTCTGAGTAGGACTTTGTGTTCCCCAATAGGGGCCACGTCAAGGGTGATGTCCTCCTTGTGTCTGTGTTGTGTGGTCATTCGGGTCCAGACTTGGTGAGTGACAATGTGGAAGGTTCGTCTGGTCACCGTTTGGAGCTGGAGTTTCTTTGGTTGGGGTGTGGTGGGGATATTGTGGGTGACGACTACATGGGGGTGTATGAAGTTTCCAGCTGCACCGGAGTCTATGAATGCGGAAAGGGGAATGAGGTCCTCTTGTAGACGGACTGGGATGTGGAATGACTCAGTCAGCTTAATCAACAATGTGGAGACAACTATCGATTCATGGGAGTCATATTTTACATGTTCCGTGGAGTCTGTCTTAGTGGCTAGAACAGAGGCATCTAGTCACAGTCCGAAAAATCCTCTTCTTCAATCTTATCCTTATCTTCCTTGCCCTTGATCTCCACAACCTTCTGGACTTCGGAGTAGATGGTCTGGGGGTTCTTACAGTCCTTTGACCCATGCCTGGGTTTGTGGATTTGAAGCATAGGTGTCCATCCATATGTTCCTTCTTTTCCTCTTCAGTCAGCTTGAACTTGGAGTTGTCCACTTGGGGTTTGTCTTTGTCCGTCTTGGTGCTTCCAGAGCTGGAGGCAGCAGTGTTTCCAGTCCCGAAGGTCCACTTCCCTTCCTTGACACGGAGGTGTTGGAGGGCCTTGTCGGTTGTGATGAGAGTGCAGGTGAAGTTGGCGTACCCTGCAAACATTCGTCCAGTGACTGCGCAGGTGAGGTTGGGCTTGAGTCCGGCCTCAATGATGTCCATGCACATGTCTATGTCATCGTAGTGGGCGAGGTCACATTTCTCTTGGACCAGGTCAATGAACAATCAGATGCTGGTGGTCTGGACAACCTTTCCGTGGTTCAGGAGGGCCGCGGCTTTCTTCTGCTCTTCAGGATCTGCAAACCTCTGGTTGAATTCCGCAACGAACGCAGCCCAGGTGGCTAGATGTGTGGGGGGAATGACCTGACTGATGAGCCTGAGCTGGTTGCACTTCCATCCGGCTCTGTCCTTGTCAATGAGTTGGAGGGCGAACCAGATTTGTTGGACATCTGTCATCAGGACCAGGGCAAAGTAGTTGTTACACTCCACGATGAAGGTCTGGGCATGTTGGGTCTTCCCTCCATACTTGGCAGGGGTGGTGGCCTTGATTCTTGGGGGCGCGGGGGCAGCTGGTGCCAGTGCCAGGGTAGGTTGCCCTGCTTGTTGGGCCTGGGCTTGTGCAAGGGTCAGGGCAAGCTGGTGTCTAGCCAAGATGAGTTGCAGGTGGATCCCGTGGAGATGGATGATGGTGGCATTAGCTGCTGCAAGTCTGGCTGTGGTGTTTCTGGGGTTGTTGAGGAAGGTCTGGGGGAGGGCTGGGTGTAAGTAGGGGATGGCTCTGGGGAGGATGGTTAGTCTGATGTTGAGCTGTCCGTCGACAAAGTTGACCTTGTCAATGAACATATTCCATTCCACACCAGTGATGGCAGCAGGGTCGGTGGGGATGAAGGTGGGGATGTTGACAATGGCTGCCATTCTAGTAGACCAGGTGGTGTTGGTATCAGAAGTATTGGTGGGTGCAGTTGGTGCAGATGATCAGGTCGGCGGAGGGTGGTCTGGCAGGTATCTGGGTCTGGTTTGGGGTTTGTGGTTGCAGGAGGGGGTGGAAGACCCAGGTGCAGTGTTCACTGCTCCAACAGAGGGGAATCCGATAGAGTTCTATGCAGGGGGTTGATTGGAAAATGGTGGGTGGGTGTGTTGTGGTGTCTGGGTGTAGACTCAACCTTCTGTAACATGTAAAGGTTTCAGACAAGATGACAAGGGCCCACTGGGACTGAGGGAGACTGTCACATCCCGTGTCACTTCTTCATTTTCCCATTCATTTTCATTCATTCCCATTCATTTCCGTTGTTCATTTCCATTTTCCGTTATCATTTACCTTCTCCATGCATTCTCCGGTCTCAGACTCCTCCGCCCATGTCTCCGGACTCCTCTCCGTGCTACGGGTTCCGTACATCTCACATGTCCTAGTTCTAGATCGTTCCAGACTCATCACGTGTATTGTTTCACTGCTCCGGCGGTTCGCCCTAGCTACCATTTCATATGGAGCTCCGTCCGTTATCACATGTAGTTTGCTTCCGTGCTCCGGACTTGTGCGGCCTTCTCCTTTTCACATGTATTTGCTTCCATTTACTTCCGGTTGTCATTTCTCCTTTACTATTTAGACAACCG
>Ga0307513_10007787_pt1 | contig 13816 bp, 14 predicted proteins | sample 15_EM_MG_FD_202174 | JGI IMG/M metagenome (GOLD analysis project Ga0307513, IMG submission 202174) | Populus trichocarpa ectomycorrhiza microbial communities from riparian zone in the Pacific Northwest, United States - 15_EM | ecosystem: Host-associated > Plants > Roots > Unclassified | place... | reverse complement strand
TGTACAAATTTATATATCAACTACATTTTAGGCAGTGTGATTACATCCGGTTGTATGTATCTACCATAATTGCGGGTCCCATATATGGTCTACAATTGATTACATACATCGTGCACTTTTGGTGATGAAGCCGCTCGTGAACACGTCCGATATCATGGAGGTCCCGAAGCGGTAATTACACCACACGACCGCCTGCCTACGTCGTTTGCCTCACACAATCAAGATCTTGCCTTCGTCATCACTCCAGATCTTGAACCACGTATTGCGACTTCAACTCTTGGATTGCCTAAACCCTATATGCCAGATGAGATTACGAAATCACCTTTACGACTATAGCGTACATTTGTGGTTTAGTTCTTACATCAGTTGCCTTCTTTTCTGTTTCGTGATGATCCAACTGTGTTTCTTTCTCTTTTTTTACACCTTTCTCTCTTATTTTATTTCCACACGGTCACTTGGTGTAGCGACTCTTCTCAACCCATCTTTCCATCATATCATATCTCATCTTCGCTTCCGATCTTATCTTTTTGCGGTTACGACTTTATTCTTTTTCCATCGTTATGATTCCTTTATGATTCCCCTTGATTCCCCTTCGTCTAACCTAATTGTTTTGTAATATGACTCGCTTCCTGACTTGAGTAGCCTAGCTAGTATAAATAGCGGCTTGTATGTACGTACCTTTACCCCAGTGAATTTCAAGAGCTATCCCCAACTTTCCATCAGGAAACCCTGATTTTGTTACAGGCTCTGTATTATGGAAAGCGGGACTGATCTGCTCAAAGTTTGGTCCTGCCGATTCATTTGCCGAGATCTGCTATCTTATTTTTCAAAAATTCAATACGTAAATTCACTATTTACTATTAGTATTACAATTTACATATGATATCTCCCATGCGCCACCCCATCAAAATCATGACAGTTACTGATGGCGGTCCCTAACGCTGTTGAGGCCCTTCGTGTTCGCTATTGCCCACAGTGAGCACGTATATATCACCATTCCCTTTGTTCTCCTTGCGGATTTTTGTTACTAGTGTGTTAATATAGTCATTTAGACCAATGTTGTGAGTATTATAATGGTATATGTATTGATTCTATTGTGTGAGACCAAGAACAGCTGATAGGGAATGGTGCAGGTTTTACCCATTCATTGGGAGATTATAAAGCCCTCTATGGTGTCGGTTGATGGTTATTTGTAACCTTATAAATATTTATAACCCTCCCAGTGGAAGACGGGCATCAGAAGGGGTATGAATGAGGTTATTTACCTTTGGGAGACGAGGAAAGGCTGGATTTCTTCGCAGATCTAACACTATAACCTTTGTAAATTGTTAAAAATAAATTGAATAAGTAGATAGAACATGGGGAAGCAGTTTTTACTGGTACAGTCACTCTAGAAACTGAGGGGTGATATAACATGGGGGTAGGGGTCTAGGTCCCAAAATATACAAGTTATCCTTGATATATTGGGCTACAAATACATATGTAGGTCTTTATGATGCTCCCAAAATATATTTCTTGCTTTGGAAGCGCTTGTGGTGATTTGATCTTGGTAGCATACATCACTACAGCTGGAACAGATAAGGATGTAGAAGGAGATCGGGTTGTTCTCAAGGTCTGAAACTTCCTGAGTACGATCTCCACCATGGTTATATGGTGTAAATTCCCTTTGAGCCATCCGAAGACCGTTGGAAGGTAGGTATATTGATGCATGCCATACCTGACCCTAATGACCTTGTATCAGTCAACTATCCATGTTCCATTCACGTACAAATTAGTCGAATACACTACAATGCGTTATAGTAACAATAATACACAGTTATAATGAAATTACAACCATTGAGGCAACTACGCTGGTAGCATCTCTGTGAAAACGCCGAAAGTTCTGTATTTTGCAGATCACGTCCGCAAAAAAATATTTTCCAACTTATAAAAGCAAATCCACGTAGCCCTAATAAATACGTACAGTATGAAAAAAATCTGAGGGAAATCGGTTGAGAAATGACTGTGAAATCTGAAAATATATTTTTTATGAGGTGATAGCATTGCCTCTTGAAAATAAAAGTTTGATATCTCTGATCAACAACCACGCACTCGATTCTGGGCGGGTTTTTTCTGTTCGAAAGGTATTATTCCCCTCCACACCTTTAAACCTTTATCGTAAAATTTGGTTGACATTTGGACTAGTAATTATCGAAGTACTGTAGAAATTTAAACATCTTACCATGTCTCCCAAAGGTAAATAGCCTCATTCATACCCCTTCTGATGCCCGTCTTCCATTGGGAGGGTTATAAATGTTTATAAGGTTACAAATAACCATCAACCGACACCATAGAGGGCTTTATAATCTCCCAATGAATGGGTAAAACCTGCACCATTCCCTATCAGCTGTTCTTGGTCTCACGCAATAGAATCAGTACATATACCATTATAATACTCACAACATTGGTCTAAATGACTATATTAACACACTAGTAACAAAAATCCGCAAGGAGAACGAAGGGAATGGTGATATATACGTGCTCACTGTGGGCAACAGCGAACACGAAGGGCCTCAACAGCGTTAGGGACCGCCATCAGTAACTGTCATGATTTTGATGGGGTGGCGCATGGGAGATATCATACATATGTAAATTGTAATAGTAAATAGTGAATTTACGTATTGAATTTTGAAAATTAGATCTCGGCAAATGAATCGGCAGGACCAAACTTTGAGCAGATCAGTCCCGCTTTCCATACTGTATAGCTAGTCTCTTGTAGACAGTCTTTGATGTATGTACATGATGTGCCCTATGGATCGCGATATATGAAACCTAGCCCTACTTACAACTGATTGCTTATAGCAACTGATGTTGTCCACCAGGGGAAATCGACAGAAAATGGGAATCAGTGCTTAAGCTGGCGCTAGAGTGCGTCGCTAAGGTTAACGAGAAGGTTACCAGTATCGAAGACATGGAGAAGAATTCTACCGAAGCGTTGGAGATGTTAACAAACAGGCAAGTTCTACTCCTGCGGCCGAACTGTGGTTTTTTTGCGAGCTGGTGATGCGCTGACACCGCGCTGGCCGTGTCCAAAACAAACAAAACAACGGCGCTCGCGAGTGCGTGACGTGGCGCGAAGGTTGCGAGACGGTTTCTAAGCAGGAGAGGGACGATGAGGAGGTTGCACCGAGGTGCGCAAGACGAATGGGAACGGTTTCGAGTGCGAGCGAGGTGCGAAAACGAAGGGGGAACTGTATTCTCTTCTTGAATAGACTAACGTACATGAATATAAGTAGTCTAAAGTGTAAAAACTGAGAAATGCGAATGGGGAAAGATGAAACAATAAGAAAAAACAAGAAAGGGAAGTAAAATGACACTAAAAACTAAAGGAAATGTAAGAAATCCGAAGAATGAAGAGCTTGGAGGCTCGCTCCGAAGCGCAAATGGCTCGAAAATGCTCGGAAATGATGTAAATAGGTCGCCGCAGGTAGTCGATAGTCGTCGCTAGTCGTCGCTACCAACCGCTAGTCGTTCGCAAGTCGTCGCAATAAGCGCCGGCAGCGGATTGCAACTGGATCGGCGGTTTGATCGGCGGTTCGCTGCGGAAATTAGCTGGTGGTACGTCGCTACTTGTCGCTAATAATTCACAACTGAATCACAACAAGCGCTCGTGGTTTGGTACTCGATAAATCATTCGCCGATCGGTCGCCGTCAGCGGTTCGCTCATGTGACCAGCGCTTTGACCGGCGCTTAATCGGTGCTTCTCGCGATCGTAAAATGTGCCAAAAACGCGATTTCCGGGGGCAGAGCCAAGCCATGCTCATCACTGGATATACTGATCCTGTCGTTATTAGCGTCCGTTCTATTCCTCGCGTCTCCGGCTTCACAGGGGTAGATCCCAGGAGCTCAGATGAACTCTAAGTCATGGCCCGCAACCGTGTTGTCCATAATAAACTTCAGAGTTTCTTGACCCAATGATTATGCAACTATAGCGCCATTACTCCCAGTCACTCTACCACTGTCACCGTCGTTGAGAACAGTGTCGTGCTCATCCAGCATTTCAACCTCCTTTACAAGTGTATGCTCACCCCAAGCTCACCCATCCGACTGTAAAATTACAACGTTAGTCACTGCCAATAACAACAAAATGAATGTTTAAAAGAAATTTGAGCACAAGTTTTGAAGTTGATAGTATGTATGTCTGCGACTGCTCACCCTGAGCTCCAGGTCGTTCCCTCACGTCGTGATCGTGGCGCTTCGAACCGACCTCAATCTCGATGCCAACAATTGGCATTGGGTCCTTTGCCTCACCCTCTCACTCGAGACCCTCGACGTACTCCAGTTCCCGCCCAGGCCATGCACTGAATGGATCCACGGCTACGCCATTGGAATAAGGAGGCGCAGGATTTCTAGATGTAGAGTCCAGAACAACATTCCCCGGTCCAGCTCTACTACATCCTTTACATAAAATATCAACGGGTACAGTAAGATAGTTTATATCAATAGACAAGTACGCATGATGTCCTGAACTTTCCAATGCAATTTCTGTTCAAGTGCTAACACCGGGGAATCTGCCATTTTCTGGCGAGAACTGAGAAGGCGGGTCTGATGTAAAGTCACGGTCAGCGAAATATTGGTGGTCAAGCTTCTTAGCGCGCGAATAAGTAAATATCATCTCGTTTGCCAATCCTTCTTCCCTATGATCATAATTTAAATAACTGGAACCAGCTTCCTTTATTGATTCTGTTTGATGGGGGTACCTTAGTAATATCATTCCCAAAACTGGGTTCGAGGGGCGCAACGATACTTTGTTACTTCATCGAACGAGGACGACAGATGCCTCGTGAGCAGGAAAGGCGCCACAACTCAGCACACTCCCATGGATCAAATCTGTTATCGCAAAGAGTCCGAAAGGGCGGCTTAATTTCCCTCAAATAAGCCTGCCACCTTCACGTCCATCGGAAAAACTGCCCAAAGATCGTATTTCCCAAAGAAATTTTCAAAGGTGGCATCATTACCCGACATAGATAAACGACAAACTACGGGTACATGGGATCCAATTGGAACAACGGAAACTACAACTCGAAAAGCTCTTTCCATAACTCGTTCAAATGGAACATCGTAGCCAAATGCCCCCCATTGACAGACCTATAATGGCCATTCTTATAGTTCTCCGCAAGCCACTTCGCCATCGCATCTGGGGACATAGTATCCCCCTCGGAGGTAACCAGCAGTATCGGGCGGGCGTTATGCTCCTCGTCGAGCATGTTCGGAGCGAACCCCCAATCCCCATGAATGACATCCGCCGTCTCTATGAACCCTTCCCAACTTTCCTGCACGCTTCGCATAATGTTCTGTCCGAACTCGCGCTCAACCTGGCCCTCGACCTTTCCTGTCTCCTCTCTCCATTTCGCGAATTCGGCCTTCTCCTCCTCTCCCATCTTGTCGAATACGGTCTGACGAACGAAAACTTCCGCCTTCTCCGGGGTATTTAATTTATTCTTGAACACAACCGAACCAAGACGTTGGAGGAGGTTGAACGGGATATACTGGGACGGCGGTCCGATCCCGATATAATTCGAAATGGTCATCGATTTGGTGTAATCCTTGTGTAGCTTGAAGGGCGAGAGCGGTGCCAGAACCATGCAACCGACGACATTTCGTCCAGATGGGAATACATCGAAGCTTGCTCCATACAACATCTGTGCAGGAACAGTTCCGAACGAACCTCCGGCGATATATATCTTGAGCCCCTCCTTTACAGGGCGAAGGTGGTCGATCAGAGCAGTGGTATCCGATGCGAGGCCGACATGGAATGGGATGTCCTTGCTCCGGGGGGAAGATTTCCCCCAACCAGCAAGAGTTGGAGCTACGAAGTGTACGTCCTTTTCCACCAAATATTTCTGGAGAGTGTCCACGGCCCCTACGCCGAATACGCCATGGAAGAAAATGACGAGGGTTGAGCTGGAAGGGTTCCCGATCTCCGCATAGGCGAGACGGCGTCCACCAGGGAGGTCGAGGTATTTCTCTTCTGCTGTAGGTGTGTCGGTGGTCATGTTGTGTGGTGGAATGGTTGATGCATGAAGCAAGACTGGGAAGATATATGATTTAAATCGGTGCTGCGGAGGTACGCAGTAACGCAGCTCTTTGACGTCAAGGTTGAAAGTAGCTTAATGGCTCGGAAACCACAGTTCAATGGAGCAACTTGAAGTCCGAATGCGGACCTCTGGCCCTGTTCTGGCCAGCTAACCAAGGTCCCGCCTGAGGTAATATTCGAGTCATTTGGAGTCAAGATCCACGTGGAATCGCGCATCGAGAACTTTATACTTCACTTTGCCCCCTACTCGACTGGGTGCCTCAAGGATGCCTTCGAAGTAAATTAATGAAGAAATTGTCAAAAAGCATTCGATCCAAAAACCTGGTAAATTTTCTTGATAACCTGCAGATCGACTTGACATCGACCGCGGTTCTCATCTGAACTGATACAAGTTTTGCTGCATGGGGTCCAAAATGCTGCGGTGCCGCTGGAGTGAGAGATCAATGCATAACCGCCAGAATTCAACAACGATCAACAACGCCGAGCGTGTTCTGCGAAAGTTCAAAAGTTACTTCCAACTTCATCCTTCGGCTCGTTATCTCATTCTCCGGGGGCGATATTTAGATGCATTTGTATAATTTGACCTTGCAACCACCGACCGCGACGACCCAAGCCATTGTCGGCAACTTTTCAGGCGCCAGACAGCAAGAAATCATCGTTTCGCATGGGACAAGATTAGAACTCCTCCGACCAGATGCACAGACGGGCAAGGTTGCGACCGTCATCGCTACCGACGTTTTTGGATCCATTCGATCGCTCGCTGCCTTTCGGTTGACCGGTGGAACGAAAGGTGAGCATATTGTGCGTATATTCAAAGCTTTCTTGGTTGCTCATGTTTGTTTTTCTTAGACTATGCTATTGTAGGATCGGACTCGGGACGCATCATTATCCTGGACTATGACCCCAAGACAAGTAGCTTCGTGAAGCTGCATCAGGAGACGTATGGAAAGTCCGGTGCGAGACGTATCGTTCCTGGCCAATATCTTGCCACCGACCCCAAAGGAAGGAGCGTGATGATAGCGGCGATGGAAAAGTCGAAATTGGTGTACATTCTCAATCGTGATGCGGCCGCCAATCTTACCATTTCGTCACCGTTGGAGGCGCACAAAAACGCGGCTATTATTCACCATATTGTTGGGCTGGACGTTGGATTTGAGAACCCCATGTATGCGGCGCTGGAAGTGGACTACACAGAGTCTGACCAGGACCCGACGGGGGAGGCGTTCAATAATGTGGAGAAAGTGCGTCAACGAATTCCTTTATACTGAACCGCGTGCTCACTAGTATTAGATGCTGACATATTACGAACTCGACCTCGGTCTGAACCACGTCGTCCGAAAATGGAGCGAACCGACCGACCCTCGTGCTAATTTGCTCGTGCAGGTGCCTGGTGGACAGCTCGCGTCGTCGGACAGGTTCGATGGTCCTTCTGGAGTGTTGGTTTGCTGTGAAGACCACATTATCTACCGACACGTTGATGCCGCTCAGCACCGTGTCCCCATTCCACGGAGAAAGAACCCGCTCGAGGATCTTTCGCGTGGACTCATCATCACCGCCGCTGTGATGCACAAAATGAAGGTAATTCTGTTCAAACGATTTCATAGTGCTAAACTGGACTGAAAACGTGTTTTCCAACCAGGGCGCCTTCTTTTTCCTTCTGCAGAGTGAAGATGGAGATCTATACAAGGTCACAATTGAACATGAAGAAGAGGAAGTCAAGTCGCTAAAAATCAAGTATTTCGATACTGTACCGGTGGCCTCCAGCCTCTGTATTCTCAAATCTGGTTTCCTTTTTGTCGCAAGCGAGTTTGGCAATCAGTCAGTAATCATTCCTTTTCTTGCAATCTAGTGTTGACATTATAATTTCCAGCTTCCTTTATCAATTCCAAAAACTCGGCGACGATGACAACGAACCTGAATTTAGCTCCACATCATACCCCTCCTTCGGCATGGCTGAGCCGTCTGTTCCCCTCCCTCGTGCTTTCTTCCGACCCCGCGCTCTAGAAAATTTGGTCGTCGCTGATGAATTAGAATCACTGGACCCCATCATCGACTCGAAAGTCATGAACCTGTTACCCAATTCCGACACTCCTCAGATCTTCGCAGCGTGTGGAAGGGGTCCACGCAGTACATTTAGAACTCTAAGGCATGGCTTGGAAGTGGAGGAATCTGTGAGCTCCGATCTTCCTGGTATCCCCAACGCAGTCTGGACGACGAAGCGAAATGAGGATGGTGCGTGAAATTCACTTTTCTTTGAAGGGTAGATTGATAAAATGATTTTTTAGACCCTTACGACTCGTACATTATCCTTTCCTTCGTCAACGGCACGCTCGTTCTCTCTATCGGCGAAACCATCGAGGAAGTCCAAGACACAGGGTTCCTCTCTGCGGCACCCACCCTCGCGGTGCAGCAAATCGGCGCCGATGCGCTGCTGCAAGTGCATCCTCAAGGCATCCGGCACGTTCTCGTCGATAGACGCGTCAACGAGTGGCGGGTACCCCAAGGAAAGACGATTGTGTGTGCGACGACGAACAAGAGGCAGGTCGTGGTGGCGCTGAGTTCGGCGGAACTCGTGTACTTTGAACTGGATCTGGATGGACAGCTCAACGAGTATCAGGATCGGAAGGCGATGGGAAGTACGGTTCTTGCGCTGAGTATTGCGGAGGTGCCTGAGGGCCGGCAAAGGACACCTTATTTGGTGAGTTTCTTCTGTATTTTTGTTATTTTTCTGACCCCATCCTTTGCGTTTATAGGCTGTTGGCTGTGAAGATCAGACTGTCCGGATCATCTCACTAGACCCAGAGAGCACCCTCGACACCATCAGTTTACAAGCGCTGACGGCACCACCTTCATCGATCTGCATCGCGGATATGCTCGACGCCAGTATTAACAAGGCACAACCAACCATGTTCGTCAACATTGGTTTACAAAATGGAGTCCTCTTGCGCACCGTTTTGGATCCTATCAATGGGCAGCTAACTGATACACGGACACGGTACGTAATTATCTCCTTTTTTCTCCATTCAATTGCGCAAACGTTCTTATATTTTCTCTGAAATCAGATTCTTGGGAACACGCCCCGTCAAACTCGTACGAGTGCAGATCCAACGGAATCCTGCCATCTTGGCGCTTTCTTCGCGATCGTGGCTGAACTATACTTATCAAAACCTCATGCACTTCACACCGCTCATCTACGACAACCTCGATTACGCATGGAGTTTCTCTGCGGAGCTCAGTCCAGAGGGGCTGATCGGTATCGCTGGGAGTGTTCTTCGGTATGTGGTGACGGCTGTCAATGAGGCTCTTTACCCGAATTAATGTTTGCGTTGTAGCATTTTCCAGGTGCCGAAATTGGGTATGAAACTGAAGCAAGACTCGATGCCACTCTCGTACACACCGCGCAAATTTATCACCCACCCTGGGAATAATTATTTCTATATGATCGAAGGCGACCACCGCGTGTTGTCGGAGGATGCTACTGCTAAAAAGCTGCAGGCCTTGGTATGTCATTTCCCCCCCGCTGCCTTGATCATTTGTCATATTTACGCACGTCCCTCGATGCTTTTTCTAGCGCCAGCAAGGCAAAAAAATCGACGAAGAAGTGATCAACCTGCCTGCAGATCAGTTTGGGCGACCGAAGGCTGCTGCGGGTACATGGGGGTCATGTATCCGCGTCATTGACCCCATCGAGGCCAAGACCATCAGCGTCATCCACCTAGAGGACAACGAAGCGGCATTCTCGTTGGCTGTCGTTCCGTTCTCTGCTCGGGGTGGCGAGCTGCATTTGGTGGTTGGTACTGCTGCGGATACGCATGTTTCGCCGAGGAGTTGCTCGAGTGGGTTTTTGAGGACGTATAAATTCGTGGATGAAGGGCGGGGGTTGGAGTTCCAGCATAAGGTTTGTACTGCCCCCTCATGCTGCATTTAGCAAATGAACTGATCTTCTTGGGTGCGCTTTAGACTGAAGTGGATGATGTGCCGTTGGCTTTGTTGGCGTTCCAGGGAAGACTTGCTGCTGGGGTTGGAAAGGCACTGAGGATATATGACATTGGCAAGAAGAAGCTCCTTCGAAAGGTTGAAAATAAGGTGCGTTGACAACCTTGATGCATTAGATCCTGTGTTCATACTTTCCCTCTCAGACTTTTACCACTGCCATCGTTTCCCTCGCCACCCAAGGCTCGCGGATCATCGTTGGCGACATGCAAGAATCAATACAATTCGCCGTCTACAAGGCCCCTGAAAACCGACTCCTAACATTCGCCGACGACTCACAACCACGCTGGATCTCAGCCATGACAATGGTGGATTACAACACCATCGCCGCTGCCGATCGCTTCGGAAACGTCTTCATCAACCGGCTCGACCCCAAAATCTCCGACCAGGTCGACGACGACCCAACCGGTGCCGGCATCCTGCACGAAAAAGCCCAACTCATGGGTGCCCCCCACAAAACGAAGATGCTCTGCCACTTCCACGTCGGCGACCTCATCACGTCGATCCACAAAATCTCCCTCGTCGCCGGCGGGCGCGAGGTGCTGCTGTACACGGGTCTGCATGGGACCATCGGTATCTTGGTGCCGTTTGTGTCCAAGGAGGATGTCGATTTTATATCGACGCTCGAGCAACATATGCGCACGGAGCAGGGTCAGGCGAGTTTGGTGGGCCGCGATCAGCTGAGCTGGAGGGGTTATTATGTGCCGGTGAAGGCGGTTGTGGATGGGGATTTGTGTGAGACTTATGCGAGATTGCCGGGGACGAAGCAGCTGGCTATTGCTGGCGAGTTGGATAGGACGGTTGGGGAGGTGTTGAAGAAGCTGGAGCAGTTGAGGGTGACGGCGAGTGGGTTCTGATCTGGGTCTTGTTTGTATTGTTTTTTTTTTGTACGTAATGATGCATTTTTCTGTGCTGCATCTCCCGTTTGAAAGCGCCTTTAAAATTATATAATCAAATTGCTTTCTTTATTTCTCGAGTCAGTTTAAAGATGATCGCCAACGTTGGCCACTGAGTTTCAAGAAATAAACTTTTTCTTCTTAGTGGATGGGAGAAATGAATAGAACACTGAAAAAAATCCGAAAGGATGAGGATTGGTTTATTTCAAAAAGTAGAATACTCTAAACAACACTTTTTCTACGCCGTTTAGAGGCCCAGCTCATCAGCGTAAGGAAGGGTGGACTCTCCGATCGTCACGTATGTCGGCTTGGTGCTGAGGAGGGAAGCAGCAGCCTGAAGGAAGAAAAGAGAAATGATAAGCGATGTTTTAACCCGATAAAGGAAAGAAAGACACGAACCTTGGAAAAGGCAGCAGCGTTGACGGCGTCTAGTGATGATAAAGTAGATTCGATGGAGGCGTCAGCACCACCGAAGATCTTGGAACGAATGAGCTTAAAAGCGAGAAGAGTAGTTGAGGAACCATACCTTGGAGCCCAGAACGCTGATGAGACCCTCTCGGGTGTCGACGGTGGTAGCGGCGGTGAATTTTGCTTTAGCCACGGCAGACTTGAGCTCTTCGGGCTTGATACCTTGCGCGGCAGCCTTGAGAGCAGCGACGGCGGTTTTGCCAGCTTCCTTGACATTGGCTGGTGTTGATCCTTGGACGAGCAGTCCAAAGAGAGTGGCGTCGGAGTAAGGAAGGTACACTGGTTGCACCGAGGTTCCTTCAGGGAGAGAAGAAAAGGGGGAAAGGCCCTTGGACCACTTCACGGAGGGCGTGGGCGAGAGGTAGGCAGAGAGCGCTGCAAGCTCGGAGGAAGGCGCGCCTGTGGTTCCAAAACCAATGAACACGGTTTGCGGTCCACCATTGCCCTCCAAACGGGTCTCTCCACCGAAGTATTTTGAAGCAGGGGCGGAGGGTGTGGAGGAAGACGCAGCCTTCTCAAACGCTTTCTCCACGAGGCCGGTGAGGGTGGCGGTGTCAATGCCGGTTCCAACTACGGCGATGTTGCCCTTGGAGAAGGCAGAGGCGGCATATGACTTGATGTCGGCGACAGTGAGGTCATTGTGTGCTGGGGCAAACAGTGATTGACCAAGGCCGTTGCGGAAGGCGAGTCCGTGGGCTACTTCGACAGCACGCGTAGCTGGGTCGTGGGCAGCAGCTTCGGTATCTGAGGCAACTAAAGGAGCGACGTATTCCTCAAATTCGTGTCGAGTGAACTTTGCGGAGGTGACAAATGAGGTGAGGACATCGACGAAATATGGTCTATCAAAACGAGATGAAAGAAGAGAAAAGAAAACAGAGAAAATGCAACGCACGCATCTTCCCGTAGAAACTCGGCGGTCAGAGCCAGGTGCTCCCTTCCAAGGGTCGTATACAGAACACCTCCATACAACTCACTCTCGCGAACTGTTCCGATCGCCGAACGACCTGTGGTGCTCTGTTCGCGTAAAATTATGGGTCTACGACATCTCTAAATAATCACAATAACGCACCTTGAAGGCAAAGTTTTTCAGGGCATTCGCAACACCCTCCTTGGGCTCGAACCGACTGCCAGCTTTTACCAGAACTGTGACCGACGTCGTGGGTTGGTGGTGGTCAACAGCGGCGACTTTGACGCCAGTCGTGTCGACAACGGTGGCGAAGGAGCGCGCAATGCGCTGCACATTGCGCGACGACGCTCTAGCAGCCAACATGAGGAATTTTGAGAAAGGAATTCGAAAATATGGTCAACGACTGTCGTGGTCACGACTGCCTCGGAGTTTGCCTGCTTTCCGAGTCCGTCCGTACCTGCCGTTTTTGGACATCCATCAGAACCTCCATGAGCCATTCGAGTCGAGTTCGACTCCTTGAACGATGAAGTCTACTTGATTAATGTCCAGGTTACATAAATGTTCGAGCCTTGCTAGAAACTTGGATTTGCTTGGGATTTGCAGGACGAGGTCCGAGGGTGAAGCTATTAGAAAAGTGGCAAATAACGGGCTAAGGAATAACGGATTAAAGAACCAAGATTCAATACATTGTAAATAGGTTTGTAAGAGAGAGATTCTGGGTTGCGTTCGAACATCATGTCCTACAACCCTGGCAAAACTGGAACGCCGATGAATAGAGATGGGGCATGAAAATGCGATCATCGACTAAAATCAAGAGCCCTCACATATATATTATATAATAGGTGGCCGCGAAACGCTTATGGCTGTTCGACCCGAACGTGCCAGGTAGGCTTCCAAAGGCCGTGCAACTGTAATAATAACAGCCCGACCCCCTCATTCTGCACCAACGGAATAACAATAGAAGGGCACTGCATCTTCAGGGTTCGGCGTCGACAATCAATGGTCTTTGGGTACGATCGTGTCTATTAGTATTAAGAGAATTATCGATATCACTGTAAATGGCAGCTTAGATGAGCTGATGCCAAAGATCCGGTGCTTGGAGGGGAGTAACGTGCACTGGAAAACTGTAGAACAGGGTAGTAGTGTCGTACAGGTGAATGTTGGCGTTCTGTGTCTAGACTAGATGCGAACCAAGTGCATAGCCTCTCATACTTAGCTTTGATAGGTCATCTGCAGATCTGCCTGGGAAGTCGGAGAGATCTATGAGGCAGTAGGTGCCCAGTATCGCTGCAGACGACATCATCCCAAAATGCTATGGTTGGACGTCGGCCCTCCATTTATATTTTTGTAACTTTGGGAAAGGTGTAGATGTGCAACATGGTGGTAATGAACATGGTTCGGAAGACGAAGAGAGCCGGGCGAAATACTTTCCTTCTTTGATGCGCAGTGCGAAAAGTGAAATTGATTCCAAGTTTT
>Ga0307513_10007786_pt1 | contig 13817 bp, 16 predicted proteins | sample 15_EM_MG_FD_202174 | JGI IMG/M metagenome (GOLD analysis project Ga0307513, IMG submission 202174) | Populus trichocarpa ectomycorrhiza microbial communities from riparian zone in the Pacific Northwest, United States - 15_EM | ecosystem: Host-associated > Plants > Roots > Unclassified | place... | reverse complement strand
AAAGACGGGAAAAATTGCCGACGAACGAAAAGAGGAACAATAACGAAAATCCGAAAGACATGGAATAGAAATACCCCTTGTCGAACCCTATTCCCGCAATGAGACTCCCGCTAAACTCTGATGGAAAGAAAAAGTCAGGGTGATCTTGTTGACATAAGGTCGGATGTCCAGACGTACGTAAGAAGACTTGGAAGGATCCTATCCAACCAATCGTAGAAGGAGAATAATTGGAAAGATGGACTCGTACGTAATAGTCTTGGTACACTCCGTATGCGTTCGTCAAACCGAAGGTAGAGAACATCATGCACCACCTATACCCGAAAGGAGTTGTCAGTGCTTGGAATTTCATTCAGGGTCATTCAACGTACGCCCCGAGCACCGTGCCCCATGCAGCAAGGCCTCCATCAGTGATAACATGAGGATGACGAGGTGGTGATCCTTTTTCTGTATCATCGAGGCTTCCACTATCGACGACAGTCTTATTTTCCGACAGTTCGTTCATATTGGCATCCGCATCACGTTTGTGATTTTTCCCCACCGCGGACGCGCTAGAGCTAGAATGCGTTTGTAGGTCCAGTCCAGAGGTCTCAGGCATGAGGGCTTGGGCCGATGTAATGAACGCCGAAAGCTCATGAGATGTGCTTCCACCCCATGAGGCTTTTAAACCTCCGTTAGCCGCCCGTGATTGGCCGCCCGTGAGTCGTAAGATGTGTAAGTTGTGCCGGTTTCCTTGCCGTCAACTCCGTCACGATCGGAGATATAAATAGCGCTGCATAGGCCACTTATTCAGCGAACCAACCTCCAGTCAGGTTTTGGACTGCATGCCGAGATGCAATGGAAATACTCCACCAAATGGCTGTGTTATATTTCTGCTTTTCGAGGTTCCCACATAGAGAAATTAACATTGTGCGCGGGCCTTTTCTTTCCTGTCACTTACTGAGTTGCTCTGAAGGTGATGTCAATCAGGTTAATCCCATTGATCCTACTCAATTAGAGAGTCAGGTTATGCCCGTTCCGTCGGTCGTTCCGTCGGTGTAACACCGCTGGACATATATTTTCCTCCCTGATGAGAAGGCTGTTAGAATTTCCGCTGGGTCGTTAACTCGGACGAAAACAATCGTGTTTGTTGGGGCCCGCTACAACATGTAGCGTTACAATAACGAGAATACGAGCTCTTATATACCCGATGTGAGACATGATCAGCCCGGACGCTCGATATGAAATCCCAAATAAATCCCAAATTCCGACAAAGGCAAATATTTGGTCTCCTGTATTTCTTCCAACCAAGGTGTATTATGGTTTTTTCGCATGACACCTCGACTGGAGGAATGCGGAAAAAGTACTACACAGTGTGTTCATCCCAGTGACAAGGCAGGAATAATCGGGTTTCAGGAAAAACAAGCATACCAGTGGCGTGACATCCAATTGGGACCCCGCTGATTGGTTGAACTTGACCTCCTGTTCCTGTTGGGGTTGAACCAGCGATGCTGAAAGGCATGATAATCAGTCATCGATCACACAGACAGTACGGGTCACCAGGGTGATATTATCATGTCGTATGGGTGTTTCCCGTGCGTGGAGAATAAGGGGTGCGACTATAATTTCAACGCCTGCCTCGACCTTTGACAACACAACCTTCCTTGAATCTCCAAGTGATGGAACCGGAGTCGGCTCAGATCGTTGGGTCTACCCAGCTTCTGAGTATGGTTGAGTCCAAAATATGTTTGTATTACGGATATACTGCAACAAGGCCGATAATTGCCACAGTAGTCTGATTACTTTACAAAATTGATTCATACAGCGCAACTATTGACGATAGACCCTTCATAGCCCTTCTAAGTCAGCCTCCCATGGCCGAGAGGATGCTAGATTTCGTACTCAGGATCACCCTAACTGAGCAAGTATACTACACTTTCACCGATTCTGATCGAACCTATTAATATTGGCTGATTATTTTTCACCATATATCAATCTGGTACGAGGACCTGCCACCTTTTCTGAGTTGTTTTCTAATTCAACAAGGTCATTTCCGTCTGGTAATACGGTCACATTCCACATGGTTATTTACAAGTACTTAATCTGTCCTGTAGCGAGCGCATCGAAAGCAATCATAGGCGATTATTCTTGGAAAACGGCTGAACTTGACAGGCTGAACCGAAGAGACCGGCAAAGGCTTGGAGTTCCTATCAGCACAGTAAAATATCGTAAGTAACTGAGTGACCCTGGCGCCGGTTTCCACATTCCACTCCGAGTACGAATACCAAACTGAAGGAGCATAGGACGCCCGTCTCGTATAAATATTATCCGTATAATATTTTATAATCCTTCGTTATTTTAACAATATATTTTATCAATTGCGTCGGCAAGCGTACCATCACCCGACGACTTTTGTGCTCGCTCGGACCTTCTGTGTTCCTCGTCCCTATCACTGAGGTCTTCCCACAGTTCTTCAGACATTTTCTATAAATTCGTCGTATATTCACTCGGCATTCGCCCTACATTCGCCCTTGGCATCGGGTCGTCCTTCGTATTCGAACAACACATATCCAGTGAACGATATGAGTACCCTCACGCGCGTCTAGCCGCTATCTGAGGGCACCGTGTGATATGGTGGACATGGTCTAGAGTAGCTCGACTCCAAATCACTTCTTAATCCTCAACCACCACATTCTCGTTCAACGTTGACCAACACATCACCGCGCACTTACTCCACTTAACCACACACACACACACACAACACCACCATGGCGGCTCCTTGGCCTCTATGGATGACCAATTCATTCCTGTCTGCCACCCAGCCTCAGTTCGCCAACGATGAGAGCGCCTACTACGGACCTTACAATCGACTCTTGTACCACCTTTTTGGCATCGAAGGCCCTTTCGAAATCATCCCTCAGCATTATACCCCCCTGAGTTCCCGTGATGCAATCGACGTTGTGAGGTTCACCGTGGAGTTCAACAATCATCCCGTGCTCTTTATCGGAGTCAAGCCGGCATCGTACTTCCTCCTCGACTCCAATCGCAAGCAAGCGGATGATCAGATGCGTGATAGCTTCCGCGAGCTTCGCGCTAACCTCGTCACGCCCCGCCTCCCCGCCATCAGCGCGTTCGGCACTCGCATCGCCTTTTATGAATACATTGCTGCTACGAAAGCTGTCACCCCGCCTGCGATATTTCTTAACGACATGGCTCCAGCGGACCGATGGAACTACGACATTCTTGAGGCCGACGGCATTGCTCGAATGCGTCAGGTGGTCCAGGATGTCAAGGCTATGTGCCAGGCTCTGGACGATTGATGTTCATATTACCTACACGTGCGACCTTACCTTCCCCTTCCCATCTGAAGCACCAGCTGTTATGCTCAATTTCGTTCTCACTTAGATGAACGAGGGCTTTATCAAGCGGCCCACAAGCCCAAACGGGGAATTTAAAGACAGAGAATAATGTAGGATTCGAACACAGACGACAGCGGTTTGAGACTTGACAATGAGACCAATATATCAATGTATGAATGATCGGCCCGGGTTCACAAAGGCATGCAGGCAGTCTTGCATGCTGTGATAAGATAATTCGGGCAACGTGGACGGCTGTAGCGTAATGTCGGGTATAATGTATAGTGGCGAAGTCCGTTGATTTGACTCTGTCTTCTTTTGAGCAAAGTTGGCACGGCGTAGTCCCATATCCCCATACTTAGAAACCCCGACCCCGACCCCTGCAATAAAGATATCAACACGATGCATTCAGGAGAAGGAAGTGTAGAAAGAAGACGCACCGTCCCCTCGGACGGGTATACGGGCTATACCCGTACGGATGACCTCTACCCCGCCCTCGCCCTCGCCCACGACCGCGGATATTAAAACCTGGTAAGTTTGTCCGCTTGGGTACGACCTAGGGCACAAGCAATACGAAATAGGCGGTTAAATTGATGTTGCAATACCGCAGGAGGCGAACCGACCTTGATCAATCTCCCTCGGAACAACGACTCGTTGAGCACCATGGCGGCATCCACAAATGCAGGGCTCGCAAACTCGACGTAGGCATACCTATTCGCCGCAAAAAAATTCAATCAACGCGCGCTTCTACAAACAACCGATGACGAAGGCGAAACGAAAAAAGGTGCGCACCCTTTTGGATGCCCGGTGAATTTGTCCAACAGAATGGTCACGCGGTTGATAGTCCCACATGCGGAGAAGTGCGCTTGGATTTCCTCCGGGGTAGCGCCATAGTCGACCTTTTTTTGGGGTTCAAATTTCACGTCAACGTTCTGAGCACAGAAGGGGGAACGGGGGGAGCATTTGGGGAAGCATATGGAGGATACATACGTTTCCGACATAAATGCTCCGTGCATCAGGGTCTTCGTCTACTCCACCATGTTCAACGCCTTCGCTCGTGTCCATGTGGACCGTTCCTTCAGCGGTGGGGCTTAGAGTTGCAGATTTTGCTCCACTTGTTATGGCTGGCGCCCCCATCGCTACTGCTGCTGCGGTGGAAGCCGGTGCTGTTGAGGGCGTTGACGCCGTTGCGGTAGATTTCGTCTCGGCAGACGGTGCTCCTCCAGATTCCGCGTTGAGGAGTTCTTGCTCCATCCTGAGAACTTGCTGTCGCATTTCCTCGATTTCCTATTCTTTTGTGTCAATCACCTGGCACAGCGTGCTACTGGAAACTTTTTACCCGCTCATCGTCATCTTGGGCGGTTGAAGTATTTGTAGGCATGGCTGTAGTTGATGCCATATTTATTTTTATCTAGAATTTTAGAGTTGGGTCTATGGGATTCCAGAAATGAGCGAGGAACCGAAAAGGTAAATAAAGCAGTCAGCCTGTCCCGTGACTGTTCCCGGATGGACGTGTATTTGCGTCTCAGAGTCTCAGAGGAATGACCCGAATGGATAATAACAGACAAGGGTAACTAGTGGTTTTATTTAAATAAAGCTGGAAGAGCTGGCAGAGGAAGCTTGTCTGCGGTTGAGGAGGATGACTGGGACTGGTGGATGGGGCAATATTTGGGTTGCGGCTCGATGCCTGAGTGTGTAGATTAGATGACCCTCTATCACAGTGACCCACCGGAGTCTCGTTACTTGCGAGTGCCAGTTTCCGAAAGCCATTTGGAAGCATACAGCTCGATCCACACAGCCAGATCGTACCATTTGCACTGGGCTGGGCAGTCTCTTCAATGGTCCCTCCGCGCCGCGGCTCCCAAAATGGGTGAGCCGGTGTGACCTCGGTGGTGGTCATTCATCACTTATCACTTGATCACCTACGAGTGATTATTTGCAAGGCCGTCTTTCGAAGCCCTCCTTCCTACCTGCGGCCCGATGCCCCGCCCAAATCCTTGCACAAGGCTAGCCGGCCGCTGGCTCCTGGCAGGCGGCGTCTGTCTTGATGTTCCTAGCTTATTTTTCATCTGAACTGCGCTTGCTTAATCGATCTTGACGGCACCTGGCTTCGGCTTCGGGGGGCAGATGTGCCTCGAGAACCACCAGTCCTCACGAGATACTTGTCTTACATAATTTTATATTTATGAACTTGGGTTGTGCTGTGATACGCGGGCGGGGAAGAAGACGAGGAAGGTGAGGAAGGCTGCGCGGGGAGCCGGTCTCGGAAACCCGTCTCTCAAGTTCTCAAGCTCTCAAGCTCTCAAGCTCTCAACGCTATGACCAACGACGGTCGAGGTGGCTTAGTGATACAGGTATCAAGTAACCAGGTTGATCATGTCTCGGCAGCTGGTCTTCGCGTGACCGCCGCTCCGCCATTCTCGCAAATAACCTCAATCCGGTGACCAAACTTGGTCTCCGCCACGACTGTCTCTTACCAACCAAAGCCAATCTAGCCGTTAACGTCCTATTCGTGGCCATCTCCAGTCTGTCCCATTTCTGCTGCCACCCTGACACCCACCCCAATTTCCCTCGTAAACCACAGTTTACGCCATGACGGCTTCAGCGACCAAGAAACAACGTACAGACAACAGTCCACCTCCAATAGATGGTACTAAGCCAATCCAATTGCAGCGACGACGAGTATACCGCGCTTGCATGCCCTGCCGGTCTGTCTTACTCGATCGACTATCCACCCTCCTCCTATCCACCCTAACTTAAACTACAGGCGAAAGAAGACAAAGTGCTCTGGAACAACGGTCAGTTCAAGCCCTCTTCCTCTGTGATTCCCACTAACGCCCTCGTCGATCTGCACATAGCCTGTCTGCCCGCAGTGTCATGCAACCAACACCCAATGTACATGGATGGAGACAAAGGATAGGGCTGCTCTCAGTCGACAGTATGTACTCATCGCGTTGCCTTTCGTCTATTTCTTCTTACCCAAGTGCAACATCCAGCTATGTCCAGGAACTCGAAGCGCGCCTACTTTATATGGAGCAACTCTTTAAACAACATGCACCTCACATCGAAGTGTTTCCACCAGAGGGTTCAGGTCTTCCATCGGAACTTGCCCAAACCGCCCCTGGTATGATCAAGACGTTTGCGCCGGTGACGACCTCTCAGTTAGAACTGAAGCAAGAAGAACTGGACGATATGCCTCTCATGCATGACAATGACGACGAGGATGCGCCTCTCACGGAACACTTTGGACAGATGGCTTTGGACCCCGAAGGTCACTTGCGGTGAGTACCCAGAGAACTCGTACCAGTCCTCCTCGAACCATTAATCACTCGCCGATGCACCCAGATGGATCGGAGGCTCCTCGACGATGACCCTCATAGAGACTTTTCGCAACGAGACCGCTGTATCTGAGGACGGTTCGCCCTTCTCGGACAACTCTGTGCCCAACATCAATGTGCTTTATTTCCCAGCTGGACTGGGTTATGGCAAACTCCAGGCGCTTCCTTATGCAGAAGAAGTGGAGTACCCAGAACGCGATCTTGCTGATCTTCTCGTGGGTGCACAAGTTTCACAGGAGAATTCTGATACTCATTTGTCGTTAGGTACAAGCTTACTTTGATAAATTCCACTTTCTTCTGCCCGTCATCGACAAACTATCCTTCCGACAGCGCTATAGTCAGCTGATGGACAATCACGGCGCCGGGGAGCAAGCCGGTTTCGTTGCCGTCGTGTTTGCCGTATTCGCATGTGCAGCTGGCTTCGTTGGTGATCCCCGCATTCGCGCCAATGGAGTAGGCAAAGATAGACGGGGCACCGCCATGATCTTTTACGAACGGTCCGTACCACACGTCCTCGATGGCATCACGCTCAAACTAAATACGGCTTCCCACGTTCGCTTATCTAGCTCGATGATGCTGTATTACATCTCTGCCACGTCAACTCAACTCGCGCACGTCCAATGTTTCGCGCTCTTGTCTAGTTTCCTTGTCTCGCTCAATCGATTGCCCCAAGCATGGCTCTTCGTCGGCCAAGCGGTACGCACAGCTCAAGATCTCGGCCTGCATCGATCTTCACGACCATTGGCGATGTCTCCAGTAGACAAGGAGACGAGAAGGAAAGTTTGGTGAGCGCTACCATCTGTCCACTCCCCGCATATCTCTTGGCTCCACTCGTGCTGACAGATTTCTTGTGGCTTCTCGCTCAGGTGGTGTGTCTACGGGCTGGACCGGATGCTAGCAGTTCAACTGGGAAGACCACTCGGAATCGATGATATGGACATTGACGCCGAGCTTCCTCTGCCGTTTGACGACGAAGATCTTCCCGCGTACTTTGAGGACAAACATGCCGACCGTACAAACACCGGGCCCACGCTCATGCAAGGCTTCATTGGGCTTACACGCTTGTATCGCATTGCTGGCAGGGTTCTCCGACATATCTACTCCCTAGATAAGCTGAAAGAGCAGGTAGACGAGCATAAGATGGCGGAGCTGAAAGTCGTTGTGGAACGATTGGATGCCCAACTTGACAAATGGTGTCAGGACCTTCATCCGAGCTTCCGGACGAGTCCCACCACCCCACAGATGGTGTGTATATGGATTACTCCCGCTGTCTTTGTGTTGCTGAACCTTTCTTATGGACAGACTTCCCTGAGTGCTGTGCTCTGTTCTTCGTATTATGCGGTCCTAATCACTCTCCATCGAAGTTTCATCCCTAGCAGACGCGGTATTGCCTCTGCAATTGGATCAACCTCCGTCCCCAAGGCTATTGCTGCCAGCCGATCATGCATCTTCCTCGCTACCCAGATGGGTGCAGTCATCCCACCTTCACACCACCTCGCAATTTTCATCCAGTACCTCTTTTCTTCTGGCCTAATTATCCTCCTCGTAGTCATGCATGCCACGCATAAAGGTGCCGCGGAGGTTGCCATGTCTGAGGTGGAGAATTGTCGTTCGGCGTTGGAAAGGCTCGAGCACCAGTGGCCCGGTGCGAACAAATGCAAAGAGTTGCTGGTAGAACTCTCTCAAGTGACCAGGGATAGTCTCGCCAAAGGTGAAAAGGCCACCAGGAGGTTTGCTCCATCCGAAAACGCGAACACCGTGGCATCTACAAATAGAGGGTTCTCCATCGCTCCCACCACCCCAAAGATTAGCCAGACGTCCAGCTCAGGGAGTGCAAGGCAATCCGTTTCTCCTCGGAGTAACGATGGGTGCACGTTCAACTTCAATTCGCCCACTGGGCCCGCTGCTACGATTCCCCACCTTTCGTCATCACCCACCGCCCCATCACGCAAACGACAAAGAGAAGAAACGCCAGAGCCAAGGTCCTCGTCCAAACGGCCATCACATAGACCACAGCTCTCAGCACCTGGTAATATACAGGGGCTAGCACTTAGCAATGTTTCGGGAGGACCATTTGCACCATTCCTCGGTGCTCAGGCGCCGGTATATCAACCCCAAGGAGCGTGGCAGCCACAAGTGCACCCACAGGTGGCTGTGCCACTTGACACTGATCCACCACCTTTCGCTTATCACGCCCCACATGGTCCCTCGGGTACCAGCCTCTCCCCATTGAGTAGGATGCATCTGCAGTTTGCATCCAATACGGCCACAGGGAACGAGATACCCATGTTTGACGTTGGTGCAGCCCCTCCATATGATATTACCTCGTTGCCGCCGTTCTCAGGGATGAACGAGCTATGGACCAACTTTGGTGGTGAGAGTGACCACATGGACCTTTGGAGCACAATGCCTGATGCGTTTAATGGTGCTCCGCCCACGGCTTTTGGACTCGGTGAAGAAAGCTTGTTGAATATGAATGGGGAAACTGGAGCTGCATGAGAGAAGGGGAAATACGGAATGGAAAACGATCTACCTTACGTTTATATGGGACTAAATTTTCGTTTCTTTGATCTTCGGTGTTGGAATACCTGTGCTTGTATCGAGAAAATTATGAACCCAAATTTGAGTTAGGTGGTTAGACAATGCGAAGTATATCTTTGGCCCGACCACCATGTCACACGTACGAACACGGTCCCGGGGGATTTTTGAAACTTCAAAACTAACTCTGCGACGCAGGTCGCACCAGTAAATCCACGCCCGTTCTTGCAGGAACTCACAGGCAAAATGGTGGCGGTTAAGTTGAAGTGGGGACTCGAGTACCATGGGTTTCTCGTCGCTACTGACGCGTATATGAACCTTCAGGCACGTTTCTTTACGCTATTCTCCTATTTTTGGTGGATCAACGCTAACGTGTTTGTGATCTCCTTCGCGCTTTCCCTACCACTCCTCCGATGGCCTCACTCTGTACACCTAAACAGCTTCAGAACACTGAAGAGTTCCAAGATGGAAAGTCGAATGGCGCGTTAGGTGAAGTGTTCATCCGGTACGCTGTTTCTGTTGCCTCGATGAATTGTGGATGTCTGACCAGTGCGTGTTGAAAGGTGTAACAACGTTTTATACATAATAAGTCTTCTCGATTCCTATCCTTGATCGCTCCTGGGACCTGACTCGCCCATTTACAGGCAAACAAGTGGCAAAGACGAGAAAATGGAAGATTGAACAGCAGGTTCACCACATCATTTTCACTAAATTCTCTGCTGTCCCTTTGCGTACTTTGCATATTCCTGTATCCCACGCCGCTCCTCTTCGCCGACACTCGTGCTCACAGATCGTCAGACAGTTTGAAAAGGGAAACCCCCCCCCTGAGGACAATAATACTGGACTACACCATGGTGTTGACATTGGCGTGAACTTCCTGGCCCGCGCACCTTGTTTTGTCAAGCTACGTTGCAAGACTTACAAATGACCCCTTTTGCTAACTCAAGAACAACCCTGGAATATATCACAGAGAGCATTGCACCAATTATATGACATGTCTCATGTCATCCCACCTGCTCCGATGACCGCCCGGGATATGCCACTACACCTTTCTATTCAGGGGAGGAGGTCCAAAGAGCTTTGACTCTTTCAAGCTGTCCTAATTTTGTCCAGTCATTGACACCCAATCTGGCTCTTTCACATTCTCCTTCTGTGTGAATTTAAATATCCTCCCCGGACTTCAACACCATCGTAGCACACTTGCTCCTTCGCATATCTTTTCTGCCCTCTTCAGGGAGTATCGTGAACCGATACCTGATATCTGGTACCCGTATAACACTTCTAACTATCAACTCATTAGACTGAGAATGTCAAACTGGCATGGCTTCTTCCAGTGTAAGCCCCAGCATAGGGCTTGAGTGAAGGCAAAAACCATCATAGGGCAAGTGATAATCTTTCTTCAGCTTGAACTTCCAGGTCGGGGGTACAATTAATGAAAGGCAATAAAAACGATACCAGGACTGCTAATCCAACACAACGGAAAGAACACGTGCGGGTGCGGTTGCGGGTGCTTCGATCACCTTGCGCACAACACTAGGGCAGGGCAGAGTAGTTCTCGAGTAGGCGGGCGGAGACCAGCGGCCGTTTGAAAATCTGCACTGGCACGCTCACCATCATACGACATCCTCAGCGCTACTAGGGGGGGAGTACTTTTGCAGAGTGGTGTCGGGGGCGCGAGCCGAGGAGGAAGGGCTGTCAGTGACCTTCACCTCGATAACTTCGACTTTCACGTCGATCTTGCTCCGTCTGGGTTCGCCGCCGTACCTGGAGAGCGGAGAGACGTACGAAAGGAATGTGGGTAGTTCCAGTCCCGCCCCAGTGACAGTGTCGGTATTTTTATCCTTCTTCTTCTCGTTGATAGAGAGGAAGCTCTCCTCTCCGCTGGCCGCAGGTGCATAGGGGTACCTGGCAATGTCAAGAGTACGTGGCGGGGGGAAAGAGGCAACGTGCGGGATGGTCCCCCAGTCCGTGTTCTGGGAACTGGCGCCGCCGACCTTTTGCTGCGCACCCGAAAGCGAGAATGCGGGTTTGCCTTGTGCCGTCGGCTGGTGGTGATTGCGAGCGATAATGGAGGGGATGCTGGCCATGAATGATGTGCTATTGCGGCAACGAACCGTGTCAGGTGATACGGATGTGTGTAGTGTGAGACGATGGCGGACGTACTCCGCGTATACGTCTTTGTCCATGTAGTCTTGCAGACGACGGAAGAGACGGGTCGCTGCGATAGTTCTGGTGGAGCTCGGTCAGAAAAGACAGACTTAACGAGGAAAATGGACTGACGAAGTTACACCGGCAGGGACAGTCGCGACGCTAGAGCCACGAAGCGTGTTAGCAGGCAGAGGTGCGGGGTGTGGATCATCGATCCAGGTGGAACGGGGGCCTCACACATTCATCGCTGCTGTGGGTGCGTGAGAGTTGTGACATGCTGAGGGAGAAGGGCGGATGCGTACCACTGAGATCCAAAGCATTGAGTACCTGAGCGCGGGACCGAGGTACAGCAGTTAAGAACGCCGAAGATAAGAGGACAGAAAAAGGTGAGGACATAACATACCGCGGGAATCGCGTTGACGGATGCGACGAGGGTAAAGTACGCAATTCCATCGGCGAAGAGCATCTGCCAGAGGCCACCTCGACCACCTCGACCACCCCGACCACCGGGGATCATGAAGCGCAAGCCGGCGACGGTCACGACGAGGATAACAAAGTCAAAGGTCATCGCTGCCGGGCATTCATCAGAGAGGGGTGTTTGACGAGCAAAAACGGACGGACTGTACATGTAGAGTGCATTGAGAACAGCAGGGGATGCGCCAGTGACGTCACACTCGCCCAATTGGGGAGCCCATTCTGCCTTGACCTGGAAGGGAAGAGATGATCGGACGGACGGATGTGTGGAGGCGCAGTGGGGACATACCGAAGTGATACCTGATGTGGAATGTGGGGTAACGGTGAGTGGGACAAACGGGTGTTGTGTGGCTATGTTCAACTGACTGTAATAGAGAAGGCCCCACTGTCCGGCTGAGAGGAGGAGCATTGGGGCGGTGACATAAGGTGAACGATTCCATACGGCGATGGTCCGGATGAGCAAAAGCGTGGAGCACGCGCCGATGGTGGTATTCCCCGCCCACTGGCTAAAGGCCCATAGGGCCTGACAGTTGATCGGAGAATCCACCGAGAGGGCAATGAGCCTATAAAATGAATTAAACCGTTTGGGGGCTCGAAAGACGTGTTTTGGACTTACAAGCCAAGGAGTGCGAGAAGGAGGGTGTATCGGCAGAGGAAGTAGAGGACTGTGAGAGCCGAGTGAGAGGAGAAAGGAAAGGACATCTGTCGGGCGTACTGTGAGGCCAATGAAACTGGCGCTTGCGCGAGACTAGGGCCTTCTCCACATGCATGGTGTTGACAATCTCCCAAGCATAGATACCAAAGAGAATGAAATTGAGCTTCTTGAAGATAGCTGGGGAACACATGAGTAGATTGGATGAGTGGACAGTGGGCGGTCTATGCGTACTGGCCACACGGAGCAGCTCGTCTGGGCTTTTCCAGTTGGACATGTGGTCGGCCGTCTAAGACAGTGATCGAGGGGGAGGAGGGGAGATGGAGTGTCAACTTGAGGACCTGAGGAGGGGAGCTAACTATTAAAGAGAGGGGTCGAGGATGACGAGCGGATGGATGGAATGCAAATGTGAACGTTCCGTGTGAGCCCAACCTGTGAGGTGGGCAGCTCCGGTCCCACTCTTCATACGTATGTAAGATGCAAGATAATAAAGATGAGAGGGTAGAGGGGTCAAGGATGACGAGCGGGTGGATGGAATGCAAATGTAAAGGTTTGCGAGTGGGCCTGACCTATGAGGTAGGCAGCTTCGGTCCCAGTCTCCATGGGGTTGAATACGTATGTAGGATCTAAAATCTACGTAAGATGTAAGATGCAAGATGTAAAATATAAATGTAAATGGTCGGACTGCCCCGGCTGTGGTTGGCGACGGCGACGTATAGCGACATATTCGAACGAAATATTTCTGGGATATGTCCAGGTGCACCCAGGCCTGGTGAGGGTGGCAGCCCCACTTCCTTCTTGTGGCGCCACTTGTATAGGAGTCGTCAGTGTGACCCAGAGGCTGTGTGGGGGGGTGACACTCGTGAGTACTGTTATCTGTTATATTATACTCTATACTGTTATACTCTTCATGGTGACGACTCCCACAGAAACAAAGCAAGTATAGCCACCCTCGCTTATTGACATTGACGCGAATTTCCTGGCCCGCGCACCTTGTTTTGTCAAGCTACGCTGCAAGACTCACAAATGACCCCCTTTGCTAACTCAAGGAAAACCCCTGGAATATTATCACAAAGAATTGCGTCAGTTCTATGACAGTGTCTCACGTATCCCATCTGCCCCGATGACCGTCCGGGATATGCCACTGCACTTTTCTAATCCCGATCTGGTTCATTCAGGGGAGGGGGCCTAAAGACATTTGACTCTTTCAAACCGTCCTAATTTTCTCCAGTCATTCACACCCAATCTTGCTCTTTACATTCTCCTCCTGCGTGAATTTAAATACCCTCCAGACTTCAACACCATTGTAGCATATTTGCTTCTTTGCATATCTTT
>Ga0307513_10007785_pt1 | contig 13819 bp, 11 predicted proteins | sample 15_EM_MG_FD_202174 | JGI IMG/M metagenome (GOLD analysis project Ga0307513, IMG submission 202174) | Populus trichocarpa ectomycorrhiza microbial communities from riparian zone in the Pacific Northwest, United States - 15_EM | ecosystem: Host-associated > Plants > Roots > Unclassified | place... | reverse complement strand
GATCACGATCCGGGCGGGCAGGTCGCCGAGCACGTCGAAGCAGGAGCGGAAGAACTCGACGCTGCCCGCGTGGAGGGTGCCCAGCGAGACCAGCACGACCGGCTCGGGCCCGTCGAGATGGGCGGCCAGCTCGGCATCGAGCTCGCGGTGCCGGGAGTCCGGATCGATCGTGGCGCCGAGGTAGTGGCACGTGGCGTCGATGCGCGGATCCGGTCGCTGCAGCCAGCGCGGGATCGGGAAGAGCGTGACGTCGCCCAGCGTCGGGAAGGCCGGGCGCGGCGGGAACACGTCGGCGCCGAAGCGGCGCACCACCCGTCGCTTGACCGCGACGACCGCGGGCACGTCCCGCAGGGTGGGGCCGAGGAACCGCAGCCACTCGCGGCCCGTCTGGGCGCGGAACGCGTCGGCGCCCACGAACATCGTGGTCATGAACGAGACCGTCGGCCGGCCGAGGCTGCGCGCCACCATGTGACCCCAGACCGCGTTGGAGTCGTGGGCCACCGCATCGGGCGGATCGGCGCGCAGCTCGTCGAGCAGGAACGGGACCAGCGTCTCGGTGGCGGCGAGGAGGCGCGCCACCACCCGTACCGAGCTCCGGCCGGTGGCCTCCGCGATGTCGCCGGCCGTGATCGTGCCGGCCGGGTACGGGCGGAACTCGGCGCCCGTCCGCTCGACGACCTCGCGGAACGGCTCGCCGGTGAAGTACGTGACGTGGTGCTCCCTGCGCACCAGCTCACGGATCAACGGGAGGCTGGGGTTGACGTGGCCGGACGCGGGCATGCCGGTCATGACGATGCGGCTCATCTGGTGGTCTCCTGAGAGGCGATGGCGGCGTCGAGGGTGGCGTGGAAGGCGCGGTACCGCGCGATGACCTGCGGCGCAGCGGCGGCCAGTGCGTCGGGATCGGGTGGCCCTGCGGGCCCCACGGCGGCGTGGACGGTGTGGTGCAGTGCCGCCGCGACCTGCTCGGCGGACCCGAGCGCCGGCCGGTGCAGGTGGAACCCGGTCTGCACTGCGCCGGCGATCTGGCACTGGGTCTCGACGTCCAGGTCCGTGCGCAGCAGCCCGTGTGCCCGGAGCAGCCGGAACAGATCGCCTGCGAGATCGGCGTTCCAGCCGTGCAGCGGAGCGGTCTGCCCGTCGTTGACGAGCTTTCCGAGCATCTCCCCGTCGCGGGTGTAGACCGCGAGCAGGAGCGGTCGCTGCTGCACCGCGAGGTAGGTCGAGCGCATCTGCTCGGCGATCAGCGCCGCTGCCGGATCTCGCTCGATCGCGGCGACCAGCTCGTCGATCAGCCCGAGCGACTCCCGCATCAGCACGCAGACGAAGAGCCAGGTGCGGGACCGGAAGTGCAGGTACACGGTGCCTTTGCCGACGCCGGCCTGCCGGGCGACGTCGTCGACGGTCACCCGTTGGTATCCCCACCGCAGCACCAGCTCGGCCGCGGCGTCGAGGATCCGTGCGCCACGGTCCGAACTGATGACTGGATCTGCATTCTCAGTCATCAGTCACAAATGTACAGCCGGACACAGCACAACGCGACGGCAGGCGCCCTCCCGGCGCCTGCCGTCGCGTTCTCATGCTGCAGCGATCGTTGTTCAGTGATCGCCGAGCAGGACCGTGTAGTACGCGGGGTTGCGGTCCGTGTCGTTGTTGCCGTACGCCATCTGGACGGAGAAGGTCGTCATCTTCGGGTCCAGGAGCCAGCGCTTGGCGCTCGCGTTGCCCTTCCAGAAGGCGAGCGCGGACTGCCACTTGGAGCCGGCGATGGTCGTGTTCCCGTAGGTGACCTCACCGAGGTAGCCGGTGTAGCCGGAGCAGTACTTCACGCGGGTCGGCACGTCCATGCCACGGGAGTCCTTGTGGTCGGCCGGCATCAGATTGCGGTTGAAGGCGTCCAGGCTGTTCCACATGGCCGGCCGGGCGAGGGTCCGCGAGTACTTCAGCCCGGGCAGGGCGTTCTCGGCCCGGTAGGCGTTGACCGCGTTGGCGAGCTCGATCTCCCAGTCGCGCTGGTCGAGGGCGAGCCCGTCGACGTAGGAGTTGTAGCCACCGCGGCCACCCGGGTTGTAGGCGCACTGCTCCGGGTGCACGCCGTCGGTCGGCGCGGGACCGGGGCCGGGACCAGGACCGGGGTTGTTCGTGCCATCCGCGCCCGGGTAGGCGAGCTGGCCCAGCATGTTGCCCCGTGGGCTGTACCGGCACGAGACGTAGGAGTAGGTGGACGCGCCCTTGGCGATGCCGCAGCCGATCTTCGTGGTGGTCGACCACACCATCTGCGTGTAGTGACCGTAGGGCTGGCCCTTGTAGACCTTCTTGTCCGGTGCGGCCAGGTATGCGGCCTTCTCGTCGGACCACTGCTTCATCCCGAATTCGGCCGGCGTATTGATGCCGAAGTTCCAGGCGAGATTCTCACCCTGGGCCTTGCTGTCCAGTTCGGCGTCGTCGTGCTTGGTTTCACCCTTCTTGTCCGCGGCAGCGAGCTTGTCGGCATACGCCTGCGCGTCGGCCGCCAAGCCGTCATCCCACGACAGGTGCCCGACCTTCACCTCGTCACGGAACTTGTTGTGCGTGTTCAGGATCGTCTGCTTCGTCTGCTGGTCAACCGCTGCCACCAGGAGGGGTAGCTGGGGGTTGGCGAGGCCCGCCGGTGCGGCCTCCGCTGCGAACGCCGGCCCGGCAAGGCCGCAGAGGACCGTGGTCAGCACGGTGCCCGTGACGATCCGGGAGGCACCACGGACGAAAACGTTGTTCATGGAAGTCCCTTTCATCGAATGTCTCTGAATCGGCCAGTGCGGATCGTCTGACTCTGCCGAGAATGAAACAGTCGAACTTTCGGGCTGTCAGCCCTGCTACGCGGCAGGTCGCCGGCTCGACACCTGCTACACGGCAGGGTTGACAGCCGATGGACGGCTGCGAGGCCGAGCAATACCCACTACGCCATTTGCCATATCGGCGCCGGCCGCTACCCGACTCCGCAGTCCGGGTGTCAGCCGGCGCGAGTGGAGGGGTCGGCTCGAGCCTGTCGGCTCCGCTTTTCATGATCGACACGGGTGAGATTCACATGGTGGGGGTTTTGCGCCTCCAGAACCCCCGTCACGTCCATCTCGCGCGTGTCGATCATGGAGGTGGCACCGACGGACACAGCCCGACCCCCCGCCCAGTCCAAAGCCGCTTGAAACGGGACCACGCACCCAGCGGTTCGTGCTGGCCTGCGCAGAGACGCGCGCACAGGATTGCGGCAGTGGTCTGGTCGGATCGCGCACGCCCGCCTGCCACCAACCCGCCCAGCCTCTTCGTCGCGCGCATCTGCGGTGCTCCGGCACGCACCGCCGTGCTGGACCAAGGCCCGCGCCAACACCCGCGGCCAGGCGCCGCCGTCGCGCGACGACTCGGCATCATCTCCCGAACGGAAGTGGCGAAGCGGAGGGCACATGCCGAGGTCCGATCTGTCCAGAACCCAACGGCTGGCGACGAGGCTGCTCCCCTGGTGGGCGGACGCGATGGAGGCCGAGTCGCGCGAGTGGCGCACGTCCTGCCCGTGCGGACACGAGTTCTCCGTCTGGGACGCCGGCGGTGTGCGGTTCAAGGCGAGCGGCACGACGACGACGGTGCTGCGCTGCCCGAGCTGCGGTCAGACCTCGTCGATGACGGTGGCGCGCCGGGCCTGATCGACGTCACGCACCGTGTGCCTCACACAGGTTCCACCATGTGTGAGGCGTCCACGGGGTGCGTGAGGTCAGGCGGGAGCGGGCCGCCGACCGCAGCCGACCGCGCCGCACCGACCTCGGCCGCCGCCCGCACGATGATGGCGCCGAGCTGGGGGAACAGGTCCTCGTGCACCCGGTCCTTCGGCCCCCAGATGCTCAGCACGGCCAGCGGCCGCCCGGTCCGGTCGAGCACCGGCGCCGACACTCCGAACAATGACGACTCCAGCTCCCCCGCGCACACTCCGTAACCGCGGGCCCGGGTGACGGTCAGCTCCGCGGACAGCTCGTCGGCATCGGTGATGGTGGTGCCGGTGAAGGGCAGCAACCGGCCGCCGAGTGCCTGCCGCAGCTCGTCGGGAGGCAGGAACGCGAGCAGCGCCTTGCCCGTCGAGGTGGCGTGCAGCGGCACCGAACGGCCGAGCCAGCTGGCGGTCAGCACCGCGGTCGGGAGCACCTCGTCGATGTAGGTGAGCCCGCCCATGCCGGGCACGGCCAGCGACGCGGTCTCCCCCGTCTCCTTGCAGACCCGCTCCAGCACCGGGTGGGCGACCGCGATCAGGGCGTCGGGACCAGCGGCGTTGCCGATCTCGGCCGCGGTCGGACCGATGGCGTACCGCCCCGTGGCCGCATCGACGGTGACCAGCCCCCTGACCTGCAGCGTCTTGAGCAGGCGCCACGCGGTGGCCCGGTTGAGCCCGCAGGCCTGGGCCAACGCCGGCGCCGTCGCGGCCTCGGGAGCGGCCACCGCGACGGCCAGCATCAGGTCGATCGCGCGGTCGACCGACTGGATCCGAACCGATTCCGCCGGCGCCTGCCCACGTGCGGCCATTCGAATTCCTCCGATTGACGGGCCTTGACTCTATCTCTATGTTCGCATCATTCCGAAGGGGTTCGCATGATGCGACGACAGACCTCACCACCACACGTCGGATACCCGGGGACCCAGGCCGTGCCACGGCGCCGGTTCCTGCAACTCGGTGCGGCCGCCGCGGCGGGCATCGCCGGGCTGGGTGCGGCGTCGGGTTGCGCGGCGGTGCCGGGCAAGCCCGATCCGACCGCGCCGCAGGTCCGCGGCGGGATCTACAGCCACGCCGCCACCGGCGGCGGGCTGAAGGATCTCCTCGACCCGCACTTCCCGGTGACCAATCCCGACATCAGTCGCGTCATGCAGCTCTACGAGCCCCTCCTGCGGTGGAACGCCGACTACCAGATCGAGCCGTCGATCGCGGAGTCGGTCACGCCGAACGCCGACAACACGCAGTGGACGATCCGCATGCGCGAGGGCGTGGAGTTCCACCACGGCAAGACGCTCACGGCCGAGGACGTGATGCACTCCCTCGCCGTGGTCACCGATCCGAAGAAGACCGGCTCGGGCGGCACCGAGCTCGCCGGCATCCTCGAGCTGAACAACTCGAAGATCGTCGATCCCCGGACGATCCTGCTGCAGCTGAACTCGCCGTACGCGGTGCTCGACCAGCTGCTCGCCGAGTACACCGTCGGGATCATCCCCACCGACTTCCAGCTGGCCAACCCGGTCGGCACCGGCCCGTTCTCGTACAAGCACTTCGTGCCGGGGCAGCTCTCCCAGTTCCTCCGCTTCGAGAACTACTGGGACGGCCCGGCCTGGGTCGACGAGCTGTTCATCTACGACTTCGCCGATGAATCGGCGAAGGTCAACGCGCTGCTGGCGGGTCAGGTGCAGAGCGCCGACAACCTGCCCAACTACCTGGCCGACACCCTCGCGAATCAGGGCGCATCGCCGCTGGTCTCCGACTCCGGAGCATGGGTGCCGTTCACCATGCGCGTCGACGTGGCGCCGTTCTCCGACGTGCGGGTGCGCCAGGCCCTGCGGCTCGTGGTCGACCGGCAGCAGATGATCGACCAGGCGCTGAACGGCTTCGGGATACTCGGCAACGACATGTACTCGCCGTTCGATCCGGCCTACGCGAAGGACCTTCCGCAGCGCGTGCAGGACATCGACCAGGCGAAGAGCCTGCTGCGCCAGGCCGGGCACGCCGACCTGAACATCGAGCTGGTCACCTCGTCGGGGGTCGGGGCGGGCGCCGTCGAGTCGGCCAACCTGTTCGTCGAGCAGGCCCGCCAGGCCGGCATCACCGTGCAGCTGACCAAGGCCGACTCGAACACCTTCTACGGCGAGCGGTACCTGAGCTGGAACTTCGCCCAGGACTTCTGGAACACCCGCAACTACCTCCCGCAGGTGGCCACGTGCGCGGTGAAGACGGCGACCTACAACGAGACCCACTGGGACGACCCGAGGTTCAACGAGCTGATCAACTCGGCCCGCCGGGAACCCGACGAGGCCAAGCGCAACACGCTGCTCCACGACGCGCAGGAGATCGAGTACAACGAGGGCGGATACATCATCTGGGGCTTCAAGCGCCAGCTCGACGCCTACTCGAACCTCGTGCAGGGATTCACCCCGAACCGGTACCTGCCGTGCTCGAACTTCGGGTTCAAGCACGTCTCCTTCGTTCCGGCCACGTGAGGCGACGATGACCGATCTGGCGACGCCCGACACCACCACCACACCGACACCCACCCCCGTCCGCACGTCCAGCGCATCCGCCTGGCTGAAATGGCTGGTCAGACGGCTCGGACTGGCGCTGCTCACACTGTGGCTCTGCTCGCTGCTGGTCTACTTCGCGACCGCCGCGCTGGGTGACCCGGTGCGCGCGATCCTCGGCAAGGACTTCGCGACCAGCCCGGAACGGGTCGCGACGCTGCGTGCGGAGCTGCACCTCGACGAGCCGGTGATCGCCCGCTACTTCGACTGGCTCGGCGGCCTGTTCACCGGCGATCTCGGCACCTCCGTCGCCAACCGCCTGCCCGTCGGCGAGCTGGTCGGCGACCGGATCGTCAACTCGGCCGTGCTGGTGCTGATCTCCGCGATCGTCATGATCCCGATCGCGTTCGGCATCGCGCTGATCTCGGCCAACTACCGGGGCAAGCGCACCGACAGCGCCATCCAGATCGTGATGATCACCCTGGCCGGGCTGCCGGAGTTCGTGGTCGGCATCCTGCTGGTGGCGTTCTTCTCCACCACGGTGCTGCACGTACTACCCGCCGTGACGATCGCGGGTGGTGGTGCGCCGCCCTGGCTGAAACCGGCATCGATGATCCTTCCGGTGCTGACGCTGGTGATAGCGGTGGCGCCGTACGTCGCCCGGATCGTGCGCTCCAGCCTGCTCGAGGTGCTCGACAGCGACTACGTCGAGCTGGCGCGGCTCAAGGGCGTGCCGGAACGGGTCGTGCTGCGCAAGCACGCGCTGCTCAACGCCATCGTGCCCGGCATCCAGGTGATCGCCCTGCAGCTGGCGTGGCTCGCCGGCGGGGTCGTGATCGTCGAGTACCTGTTCTCCTACCCCGGGATCGGGGCGAGCCTGGTCGACTCGGTGCGCAACAGCGACTTCCCGGTGGTGCAGGTGCTGGCGATGACGATCGCGGGCGTCTACGTGGTGGTCAACCTCATCGCCGACGTGCTGTCCATCCTGTTCACCCCGCGAGCGAGGACGGCGATCTCGTCATGACCGTTGTGACTCCGTCCATGCTCAGCCGCATCGGCCAGCAGCGCCGGCTGGTCGTCGGCCTCGTGATCACCCTGGTCATCACGCTGCTGGCCATCATCGGGCCGTGGCTGGCCCCCTACGGCGAGAACGAGATCGTCGGCAAGCCGTTCACGCGCGAAGGCGGGATCCTGGGCACCGACTACCTCGGCCAGGACGTGCTGAGCCGGGTACTGGCCGGTGGTGGCTCGATCCTGCTGATCTCGGTGCTCGCCACCCTGCTCGGCATGGTCGTCGGGATCATGATCGGCGTCATCGCAGCGTACGCCGGCGGATGGCTGGACGAGGGCCTCATGCGGCTCAACGACGTCGCGCTGGCCTTCCCGCAGATCCTGCTCGCGCTGCTCGTGCTCTCGGCCGTGGACCAGCCCGAGTGGTGGATGATCGTGCTGCTGGTGGGCCTCTCCCACGCGCCCCGCGTGGCGCGGGTCGCCAGAGGCGTCGCGATCGGCATCGTCTCGCGCGACTTCATCACCTCGGCCGAGGCCCTCGGTGAGAGCCGCCTGCGCGTGATCATGGCCGAGGTGCTGCCGAACATGAACGCGCCGCTCCTGGCCGAGGCCGGCCTGCGGCTGACCTACTCGATCGGCATGGTCGCCGGCATCGGGTTCCTCGGCTTCGCCACCAATCCCAGCGCGGCCGACTGGGGTCAGATGCTCAACGAGAACCGGCTGGCCCTGCTCGTGCAGCCGTGGGGCGTGCTCGCGCCCGTGATCGTGATCGGCATCTTCACCGTCGGCACCAACCTGATGGCCGACGGCATCGCCCAGCTGGCCGGACGGGGAGACTGAGATGTTCGTCGATACCAGCCAGGCCGGGTGCACGGTCACCGATCTCCGCGTCGCGCTCACCGGCCGCGGCCTCGACGTCGTCGACGAGATCAACCTCGAGCTCCGGCCCGGTGAGGTCGTCGGGCTGGTGGGCGAGTCGGGCTCCGGCAAGACCACCGCGGGCACCGCACTGCTCGCGTACGCCCGCCGCGGCGCGTTCATCGAGCACGGCTCGGTCTTCTTCGAGGGCCAGGACGTCCTGGCGCTGTCGTGGGAGGAGATGCGCCCCATCCGCGGCATGAAGATCGCGTACGTGCCGCAGGACCCCGGCGCTGCCCTCAACCCGGCCATCCGCATCGGGCGCCAGATCGTCGAGCTCCTGGAGCTGCACGGCATCGGCACCGCGGACGAGCGCATGGAGCGCGCGCGGGCCGGGCTGCTCGAGGTCGGGCTGCCCGACGACGACGAGTTCCTGGCCCGCTACCCGCACCAGCTCTCCGGCGGACAGGTGCAGCGCGTCGCGCTGGCGATGTCGTTCCTGCCCCGGCCCAAGGTGCTGGTGCTCGACGAGCCCACCACCGGACTGGACGTCACCACCCAGGGCATGGTGCTGCGGACCATGGCCGAGCTCTGCCGCGCACACCAGGTGGCAGCCCTCTACGTCACCCACGACCTGGCCGTCGTGGCGAGCATCGCCGACCGCGTCGCCGTCATGTACGCCGGGCGGATCATCGAGCTCGGCCCGCGCGACGCGATGTTCCACAATCCCGCGCACCCGTATACGCGGGCGTTGCTCGATGCGATCCCGCACTTGTCGCAGGCCCGCGCACTCGTCGGGATCCCCGGCACGACACCCGGACCGGGCAGGCGGCCGTCCGGCTGCCGGTTCCACGACCGCTGCGAGTACGCGCAGGACCGCTGCAGCGAGTCCGATCCGCCCGACGTCCAGGTCGGCGAGGACCACACGGCGCAGTGCCTGCGCATCGGTGAGATCGGCGACTGGGACATCGACCGCGGCAACGTCCCCGACACCGATCCGTCGAAGAGCCGCGACATCATCCTGACCGTCTCGGACCTCGACGTCTTCTACGGTCGCAAGAAGGTCGTGCACGGGGTCAGCTTCGACGTCGCCAAGGCCGAGGTGGTGGCGCTGGTCGGTGAGTCCGGCAGCGGCAAGACCACCATCTCGCGGTGTGTCGGCGGGCTGCACAAGCAGTGGACGGGCGAGCTGACCTTCGACGATCGCCCGCTCGGTGCGGGCTCGCGCTCGCGGACCGTGGAGGACCGCAAGCGGATCCAGTACATCTTCCAGAACCCGTACCTGTCGTTGAACCCGCGCCTGACGATCGAACAGATCGTCTCCCGCCCGATGGAGCTGTTCGGCATCGCCAAGGGCGCCGCGGCCAGGGACAAGGTGGTGGAGCTGCTCGACGCGGTGGCGCTCGGCCCGACCGTGCTCAAGCTGCAGACCAACCGGCTCTCCGGTGGCGAGCGGCAGCGGGTCGCGATCGCGCGGGCACTGGCGGCCGAGCCCGATCTGCTGGTCTGCGACGAGATCACCTCGGCGCTCGACGTGTCCGTGCAGGGCTCGATCGTCGCGCTGCTGGAGGACCTGCGGAAATCCCGCGGGATCAGCATGTTGTTCGTGACCCACAACCTGGCGCTGGTCCGCTCGATCGCCGCCCGGGTCCAGGTGCTGTCCGCCGGCCGGCTCGTCGAGTCGGGCTTCGTCGTGGAGGTCCTGGACTCGCCGAAGGACGACTACACCAAGCGCCTGCTCAGCAACTCACCTGCCGTCGACTGAGGAGTACTCCCCCAGAAATGATCGGATCAGCATGAACAGCAAGGTCATCATCACGTGTGCGCTGACGGGCGCGGGGGCCACCGTCGGCAAGTCCGAGCACGTGCCCGTCACCCCGGAGCAGATCGCGGCCTCGGGCATCGAGGCCGCCAAGGCCGGTGCCGCCATCGTGCACGTGCACGTGCGGGACCCGAAGACCGGTGACGGCACCCGTGAGGTGGCCCTCTACCGCGAGGTCGTCGAACGGCTGCGCGACAGCGGCGTCGACGTCGTCATCAACACGACGGCGGGCATGGGTGGTGACCTGTACCTGAACCCCGAGGACCCGTCCGGGTTCGCCGAGGGCACCGACCTGGTGAGCGGGATCGAGCGGCTCGCGCACGTCGAGGAGCTGCTGCCCGACATCTGCACCCTCGACTGCGGCAGCCTGAACTTCGGCGAGGGCAGCCTGGTCTACGTCAGCACCCCGGACATGCTCCGCGCGGGCGCCAAGCGCATCCAGGACCTGGGCGTGCGACCCGAGCTGGAGATCTTCGACACCGGGCACCTGTGGTTCGCGAACCAGCTCGTCGAGGAGGGGCTGATCGACGCCCCCGCGATGTACCAGCTGTGCATGGGCATCCCGTACGGGGCGCCGCCGAACACCGCCCTGCTCGCGGCGATGGTCGCGCAGATCCCGGCCGGCACGGTGTGGTCGTCGTTCGCCATCGGGCGGCTGCAGATGCCGTGGGTGGCGCAGGCGGCACTGCTGGGCGGGCACGTGCGGGTGGGGCTGGAGGACAATCTGTACCTCGGCAAGGGCAACAAGGCCACCAACGCGCAGCTGGTGGCGAACGCGGCCACCATCATCACCGCGATGGGCTCGTCGGTCGCGACGCCGGACGAGGCGCGCGAGATCCTCTCCCTGAAGCCGCGCTCATGACCGGCCGGGTGGATCCGACCCAGGTCCGCACGGTCGCCTGCATCGGCGCCGGGGTGATCGGCGGCGGCTGGGCCGCCTACTTCCTCGCCCGCGGGTTCCAGGTGCGCGCCTGGGACCCGGGCCCCGACTTCGAGCAGCGCCTGCGCACGATCGTCGCCGCCGCCTGGCCCGCGCTCACCGAGCTCGGGCTCTCCCCCGGCGCCTCGATGGACAACCTGGTGGTGGCGGACGATCTCGCCGACGCCGTCGGCACCGCCGATCTCGTGCAGGAGAGTGCACCGGAGGAGCTCGGGCTCAAGCGGAAGCTGCTGGCCGACATCGATGCGGCCACTCCCCCGGACGTCGTCATCGCCTCGTCCACGTCCGGCTACGGGATGAGCGAGATGGCCGTCGATGCGGCCACGCCGCAGCGCTTGGTGGTCGCGCACCCGTTCAATCCGCCGTACCTGATCCCGCTGGTCGAGGTCGTCGGCGGGGAACGGACTTCTGCCGACGTCGTGAAGTGGACGTCGGAGTTCTTCCGGCACATCGGCAAGTCCGTGATCACGATGACGCGCGAGGTGCCGGGTTTCATCGGCAACCGGCTGCAGGAGGCGCTGTGGCGCGAGGCCCTGCACATGGTGGCCAACGGCGAGGCGACCGTCGAGCAGATCGACGCGTCGATCACCGAGGGGCCCGGCCTGCGCTGGGCGTTCCACGGGCCGATGCTCACCTTCCACCTGGCCGGTGGGCCGGGCGGGATGAGCCACATGCTCGATCACTTCGGGCCGTCGCTGCTGTCGCCGTGGACGCGGCTGGAGGCCCCCGAGCTCACGCAGGACCTGCGGGACCGGGTGGTCGCCGGGTGCGACGAGGAGGCCGGGGAGCGGACGATCGCGGACCTCGTGCGCGAGCGCGACCGCAAGCTCGTCGGCGTGTTGCGCGCACTCGGTAAGGCGTCGGGGTGACTGCTGAACTCACCTGGAACGAGGACGTCCGGCCGGAGTGGATCGACTACAACGGCCATCTCTCCGAGGCTTACTACGTGCTCGTGTTCGGCCACGCCACCGACGCGTTCATGGTCCACCTCGGCATGACGCCGGAGTACCTGCAGGAGACCGCGACGTCGCTGTTCACCCTGGAGGCGCACGTCCGGTACCTCGACCAGATCCCGCCCGAAGCGCACCTGGAGGTGCGCTCGGCGGTCATCGGGGTCAAGGGCAAGCTGGTCTGGCTGTGGCACGAGATGTACAGCGAGGGCCGGCTGCGGGCGAGCGAGGAGGTGCTCATGGTGCACGTCGACACGAGCACCGGCCGGTCGAGCCCGATGCCGGAGTCGTTGCGCGGCAAGGCCGAAGCCCTCCTGGCACCGGTGCCCGAAGGCGCGTCCCGCCGGATCGCGGTGGCCCGCACGTGAGCGATGCGCACGGGCATGGCCACGGCCATGGGCACGGCCACGGTTGTGCAGCAGACCATCATCGCGGCGAGTACACCGAGCGCCAGCGCGCCGATCTGGACCTGGTGCTGGCGTTCAACCATCGGCTCGCCGACGCCGTTGACGCCTGCGTCGACATCACCGACACCATCGCGGCACTGGACCCGGACCCGTTGCGCTACATGTGGGTCGACGAGGGCGACGGCCAGATCCCGGCCCAGCTCACTGCGACCGCCGTGGTGCTGGACCGGGCGCCGCGGCTGGCCGGGCACACCCGTGGCACCGTCCGGGTGCTCGACGGCAGCCGCAACGCCGCCCGACCGACCGTTGCCACCAGCGGAGCGACGACGGTCATCGGCTGGCTGGAATGGCAGGAGGGGCTCGGCGACCGGTTGCTCGCCGACCTGCGGGGCGAGGTCACGACCGTCGTCGACGGGCCCGAGGATCTCTTCCGCCCCACCGCTGCCGTCACCACCGACGGCACGCCGTGGATGCTGTTCGGACGTTCCGTGGAGTCGGTCGTCGGGGTCTGGGCCAGCCGGTTCGCCGACGGCGGATGGACGGCGCCGGAGCTGGTCAGCACCACGGACGGGCCCTCGTTCAACCAGGAGGTGTTCGCGCACGCGGACGGCAGCCTGCACGTGTGCTGGCAGGGCCGCGTCGACGGGCGCTTCGGGATCTTCGCCCGGCGCTGGTCCGACGGTGCGTGGGGCGAGCCGCTGCACGTGAGCGCCGGGGTCCAGGACAACGTGTGGGACCCGACGCTCACCCCAACCGCCGACGGCATGGCCTACGCCTGGGCCGAGTACTCCGGCGGCAGCTACGCGATCGCCCTGCGCCGGAGCGGGCCCACGGGGCTCGGTGTCGTCCGCCGGCTCACCGGGGGCAGCGACTACGCCCTGCACCCGAGCCTCGCCACGACGGCCGACGGACGACTGTGGTGCGCGTTCGACGTGATCACGGTGACCGGCCACGGCGGCAGCGGGCCCACCCGTCTGCGGCCGCGGCCGGAACACGGCGTGCCCTTCGGCGAGCAGGACGGGATGCGGGAGCCGGGCGCCAGCGTGCCGCCCGAGCTGCTGCCCGAGGTGAGTGCCGGGATCCGCGTGATGTGCGTCGAGGACGAGGAGTTGGTGGAGCCGCCGGGCGAGCTCGCGCCGGGGCTGAGCGTCACCCCGTCGGCGATGCCGCGGCTGCTGGCGACCGCGGACGGTGGCCTCGTCGTCGGGTACCGGGTCCACCGGCAGCTGCCGCTGATGACCTACTACTGGGAGGCCGCGACCCAGGTGCTCGGCCCCGACGGGTGGCAGCCGCCGACGACGTTCACCGGCACGGACGCCACGCTGGAGGAGGTGTCGCTGGCTGCTTCGGAAACCGGCGTTCTACTGGCCACGCAGGGCGACGGGCGACTGGACCGGGCGCTGCACTGGACCGAGGGCTTCGGCGGCCGGGAGTGCCCGTACCTCGCCGACCACCACGGCTCCGTCATCTGGCACGGCGTGCACGGCGCCGGGCAGGTCGTGGTCGCATCGCTGGCCAGTGCCGGTCCGGCTGCAGCCGGTGGCACGCGGAGCGCGCTGCTCGTCTCCGACGGGCGGCAGGAAGCGCGCCGCTGGAT
>Ga0307513_10007784_pt1 | contig 13819 bp, 7 predicted proteins | sample 15_EM_MG_FD_202174 | JGI IMG/M metagenome (GOLD analysis project Ga0307513, IMG submission 202174) | Populus trichocarpa ectomycorrhiza microbial communities from riparian zone in the Pacific Northwest, United States - 15_EM | ecosystem: Host-associated > Plants > Roots > Unclassified | place... | reverse complement strand
GAGTACATTGTTATCGTCAATGCTCTCTTCTACTCCAGTCTCGGGGTCATGCTCCTGGCAGCGTTCATTGCTATGCTCATCAAAAGCTGGGTACGCGAATTCGACCGCGGCCTGCGGGCAATGTCTCTCCCCGAGCAACGAGCGAAGACGCGTGAATTCCGCTACCTCGGCATGGAGCGCTGGAAGCTGCCAGGAATGGTCGCGGTACTACCACTGCTCATCCAAATATCCCTTGGTCTATTTTCCATTGGCCTCGTGCTTTTTCTTTTTCACATCAGTAAACCCTCATTTGGTATCACTATGGTGATTTTTGGTGTTGGGGCTCTCTACTATGCAATAACAGCATCCATATCGATCCTTGTTACTTCCTCTCCTTTCCGCTCTCCCCTTCGGCGCACCTTGGGCGCGGCGTTTCGACATGTTTACACCTTTTTTTGTCCAGGTATTAATGATTTCTTATCATCAGATATGGATACAACCCCACCGTCAGCTCTAGGCCATTTGCGCCGAGGCACTCAAGTTTTCCTTATGAAATTGCGCCCCTATCTAGAGAGAGACTTTGTATCGCCGATTAGTGCAACAACCATGGATGAGGTCCAGCTTTCTATTGCCGCTTCGGCTTTGCAGAGAATTCATGACAGTGCGCCGAAATCTCAACACAGCGAACCGCTACAGTCGTCGGTGTGGCAGATCGCAGGTAGCTCCACACTGCGCCTCGCACCATTGCTCAACCTGCCTTTTTGGATTTTTCACAGAAGTAACAATCACGAGTACCTCTTGCGCCTCTCTCCAGACAAGATGGTCGCGCTGGTGGCAATTTCATTGCGCGCGGGTCACCTATGGCACATAACTCGTCTCCGCGCAGCTAAATGCGTTCTTCAGCCTATAAATCCCTCCGGGAGTCCCTGGGATCGACTCGTATATGTGGTCTTCAATCTTGTCCCTGAGACGTTGGACCACGCTGACATGATACAAGCAAAGTCCAATTACCTGATAAGCACGTTACAATGGAATAAACTTCCTGGAGAGGAAACCATATGGCTCTTAGACACGCTGTCAGACCTTCGTAGCCGCACGTACGGAGGGCTGGTGTACCTAGGGCGGGAGTTCCCCTCTTTCACTGGGATCTGTCTGGGTATCCTTTCGTGTCAAGCTCCAGAATGGTCTGATGAAACCAGACCTGACATCGTGTTACTTGAAGCCGTGGTAGCATTCGCAGCCATATCCTGTTCTTCAGATGGAACATATCGGCGGAAAATTCTCAACAACAGTCGTCAATACCCATGGCTGCTACTTAATCTTCGGAGCCCCGAACTTTTCAGCAATATGATTGAAGACACGACGGAAAGCTGTCACAAGCAACTCATCTCGCTTCTTTTCCTGGTCCTCTATGCCCTCATGCGGCTGGGCAAAGAACATTTAGCAGCTCAGCATTTTGAAATCATTACCGCACAGGGTGATTTCCGTCTCTATACCTCGGCCCTCACTGCCATCGCCCCAGCTATTGGAGACGATGGACTCTCCATCATCGGAAGGATGCTGGTGGCGCCTCGGACACAGAGCTTAACATCAATAATCGGGGATTTGATTTTGTTCGAAAAGCGCAACTTTCAGGAAGAGCTGCTTCAAAACTATGACCAACGACTTGGAGCCAGTGAGAACCCAGATCCAAACATTGTTGCCATCCTGTTGCTGCTTTCCAAACAACTTCCCTCATCTGTGGTTGACCAGCTTCACGACCTCGATCTCACATTGGAAAACCCTTGGTTGAAGCGGGCTGCAAGAGTCATTGCACGACTTGACATTCCTGATGAATCTAGCAAGCCCGTGGAGTCATTTCCTGACCACAAGGTGCACAGCATGATCGCAGCTCTGTCCTTGCGACGATACGTGGAAGCTAGGCCCACCCGGTATACAGAATCTCTCCTATTGGTTTCATTCCTGGGGTCAAGGGAACTTTCTGTATCCGCCATAGCCCTGGGGTACTACATGCAGACTGTATTGTCCCATTCTAGTCCCTCGGTGCCATCTCCTTCCTTCGATCACGCTGTCCGTGCCGTGTTCAACCTCTTATTGCCCGATCATCAACTGCAGATGGGATGGAACATCCTAGATATGGTTGTCAATGGGTTTGAAAGGCTCTCAGTCGAATGGCGACGGACCTTCGCCGGAGCCTTCTTCACCCTGTCGCGCCAGCCGTTGCCAAAATTACGTGGGGATAGAGAGACAAGCACGGCAGAGAGCGAGCTTGAGAAGATTCTTACATGGGAATATTTCCACGAAGAGGAACGAGAATCTGAGTTCACAGATTCAGGTTTCAGTGGATTAGATTGGATGGTGATGGTATGGTCGCTTCATTTATCGCAACAGTCTGAGACGGTGGTGGAAGGGTCAACCAGTGGAGAATCACGACCGCAGGATTCGGGTGCGCCCATGGTTAATGAGGGATTCGTCCTCTGCGTCCTTTGCAAGCTTCTCGATGCGGCTCCATGTCATCAAATCATTCCGATCACCCCCAAGCTTCGTGAATTTGTCCAATGGTTTGACCATGCTGAGCTCTCTGAATACTATGGCAGGATCGAAGCACGGATAGAGGACGTAGGTCGCAGGCGCCAGAAATACCAAATGTCCCATAAGTTACATGGATTCCATTGTGTGTGGGATATTTAGGCAAGGTCTCAGACTCCTTTGAAGGGTTTGGTGCCACGAATTTTGTTGTCCTAGTTCTGCCAGAACCTCTCAGGAATTGTAATCAGCATCCGAGCGGTTATGTTCTCTTGAAAATATCCACAGGTTAAACATCGTTACTGACAGTGTAGAGATATTGTTCGCCACTGACCGAGGGTGACGCTGTTTGACGTCAGACCCAATCTTTTACAGGTAGCAGAAGATGTGCTATATGGAGGACATTGTGTCAATTTTCACTCTGGTTGAGTGCAGGGGCTGGAGTCATCAAAATGCGTCGAGTACGGAATGAGTCGACTGCACCATGAGCCCTGAGGGATAACAGGGATGAGGATAGTGGACAAATTTATTACCTTCGTGGTGATACAGGCCAGCGGGTCATGGATATGCGGTGTCTGGCTTTAACCTTTTTGTACAGATCCTTGGTAAAATGGCAGCCAATCTTTTGGATGCCCTCAAATTCATCTTGATGATCTGACCGCTGTGGAGCATTTGGTCGGATGTGAGGTCGTATCTCAACGTTGTATATCTGTTGGTACCTTCCGCATTGGCATCCACTAACTATCCACAGTCGGGTACAGATGACGCCAGTCGCGGATTTACACCCTCCTCACCTCCATTCTCCTCATCGGCTACACAGCGCAAAGTGCAACTATTGGGTTCCATCAGAATGAAAATGGGCTCGTGTTTATTCCCTCACAAGGTTACAAAGGTCTTCAAGGGGCGACATGATTTTGTTGGTCGCCAAAGGCATGTTTCCTTCAGCACCTATGGGGCATGGTATCTTCCAAAGTTCCAGTTTTCGCACCTCGTTCAAGTTGTCTGCACTCTCATCCCCTCCTTCGTCTTCTTTCGCCTGCTCGATGTCGACTCTCTTCTTGCCACCGGGAAATCTTCGTCCTGGGAATGGACCTTGACCTCATTGGAAAATACATTACCGGTATCCTAGTCAGCATCTTTGGTGCGGATTGATCGAACAAGCACCACCTTTTCATTCCTGCACTCGAGATCGGACACGTTATCGAGGGGATAAATGCGTTCTACATTCTCGTAGCCGGAAAGGTTCCTATCAAAGTTTTCTATATCGTCACCGAGTCCGAAATTGGCATGAGAAATGAATGGGTGTGGTGATCCTTGAGTGTGACCTTGGCTTTCTGGCTCTGCTGGGTATGTCATTAGGTAACTCTACCCGACTTATTTCTCCTCGATCGTCCCAGCTGTATTTCGATACCGACTCTTGCGGGGTCGTCTGCAATGTATTCCGCCGTCATCTATCATGTGGACACAGACTAGCATGGAATTGCACTGAACAACTTATTTCTCATGACCGCGTAGCTCCACCTTCCATTATGCGCCAGCATCGTCATCGTAGCTGCCGCCCTTCACAAGGTGATCCTCAAGCTAAAGCTGGAACAAGGTCTTCGCTGGTACTTTGGATTGCCCGAGATCTGGTGCGAGGGTCATACTTATTAGCTCTCCGGGCATGTCCGTGGCGACCCTGACATTGGCCGGAATGGGCACAGCCACCTGACTGTCGGTTTAATCAAATAATCAGTGGTACCCGCTGGAAATATACTTAGCATATTTTGGGCGGTCCCTTCTCTTTGCATGGCACGGAAGCGGGTGTCTGGGCGTTTAAGTTTATGCTATATGCCCCAGCGAATGGTCATTTTATCAACACGGCCCGTCCTTGCGACCCAAGTGCACTGCAGTTCCACACCATGGCCTGCAGACGCACTATGAACGTTCTGATATCTCGTACTCGTTGGAACCATGTTGCAGGTGATGCATGGTAACATGCGGCCTAGTGACGCACGGCCCACTCGCGTCACAGTAATTCCACAAGTGGCTTGACTACGGACCTGTGTGGACACCAAGAGCTTCTCTTTCCAGCTACGGAAGGACGCACGGATCGACAAGTGTACCGTTGTCATTGGGACGCTGCTCAACTCTGCGGATGTAGTGGGTGGCACCGCTGAGGAAAGAGACGACCGTGCGCTGGCCCCTCAAGAGGTAGAATCCCTGTGCTACCTTCCATTTAAGGGGCTGGATTTACGGTGATGCGATTATCGATCACCTTCCCTAACTCAGCTCGATCCGTCAACGGGCTCAGTCCAATGGGTCACGAGAATATCTGCGTGTTCATAATGCACGAATGATCGTCCCCGAGGATCTGATACCGGTAGAATATTAAATGACCGATACGCTCGGCGTGGGTCATAGTCGGGCAAGCACATGTATAATAGAGATCGAAGGCTCCTTATCTACATACGAGAATACCAGTCTATTTCTCCCTATGAGCACTGTGCCTATTTGAAAACCAAGAAGAGGGGTGAGGGGAGGAAGTAAATATACATTCGACGCAAACGAAACAGACAGGGGCAAGCAAGTCGCAATCAGTTAGGATCCTGGTTGGTGTATGGATGGAATCGCATGAGCATGTGATGGATGAGGAGATGAGCAGTGGTTGAGGTTGATGCGACGAATTTTTTCGAGAATAGCAAGAGACAAGGCTTCGGAGGTTTCGCTTTGTACGTAGGGGGTGAGAACAATATAATACGGTATATGAAGCATCTTGATATATATGTACGCCTCAAGCGCAAGCGCAAGAAGTCAGTCGCAGTCGCAGTCGCAGTCGCAGTCGCAATCTTTTGGAATGGGTGATATTCTTATTTTATTCAAGACGAGTTCAATACGCAAGACGAGTTCGCATCTACACCCCAAGGAATAATGAGTATCTACCGTCATGCAAGGGAAAAGATGAAGAGTAGATTAAAAACGTACCGCTGATCCAGGCCGCCTCTTGTCATCCCCAAAACTCCTGCGCCGAGTACTCCCACAGTGAGCAACCTTCGCGCGTTTGCGCTCATCGGCACTAGACACAACCTCGTCATCGGTTGCCCCCTCACCCTCACCCTCACCGCCACCACGACCATTCTCATTGCGGTAATCCCACACCAGCTGGTCTCGCTTCCTCTTCCGATTGCTGCGCGCACCAGCCTCGACCTCAACGATAGAGTCCATCGTATTGTCTTCAAGGATGGGCGGAACGCTCGCAGGGCGTTCGATCCCCGCCGCCGCTGGGGTCGGATCAGGATGCGGGTGCGAGTGCGGCTCTTCGGTCCTAAACCCACCGCTCTGGCTGATGTTCCCGTCCAATCCAATCGTCGCCTGCTCCCCCACCGCGCGCTTTACGCCTTTCCTCGGTCGGGTGGCAGCTTCGTGTGCAGCAGGCATGGAGGGCACGCTGAGCTCGGGATCCTTGAGGAAGTGCGTCTCGAGCTCTTGTTCGGTGTAAAAGAATTGTGGTGTGTTGTTCGAGTCGGGCGTCTGTGTATATACAGCCAGGTCGAGGGGAGGTGCAGCTGCCGGGGCAGGAGGGGCGAGCGCAGTAACCGAGGGAGGTCGGAAGTACCCATTAGCATTTCCATTCGCGTCCGGAGTGGCGGGAGTGTACGCATTCCCAACTGTAGATACGCCATACCACCCGTACGGACCAGGGGACGGTTGGGGTGTGTACGGGTTCGCCGAGACGTAGGTGGGCAGTGAAGGGGCCATGTATAGCGTGGGCGAGGCGGGTGGTGGCGTCGGCATGGCATAGACGGCGGGCGAGAACGTCGACGGGAAGCCGGGGCGGTACCCATACACCCGCCGTGTTTGGGATGTCGGGTCTTCGACTATGCCGGTGCTCGGCACATAAGGCAGCTGGTGCTGCGGGAAGTACTCGTTTGCGAGGTGTGAGGACGGACGGCGGTGTTGGACCGGGCTGTTGAATCGGGTTGGGGGCTGCAGAGGCTGCGCCACCATCCCTGCGGTTTGTCGGGCACACTGAGGGTACTCGATCTGTACGAGCGTGGGTCGACGGACGTGGACCGGTGAACTCGGCGGGCTGGCGTATGCGTACCCGGTCTGGGCACGGTGTTGGTGATGATCGAACAGGTGTGGTGGTAAAGGCCTAACAGGTGTACTGGGGAAGTGAGGCATTGGGCGGTCAAGGATCGGAGTTTCGGATCTCCGAGCATCCTCTCTCTCCACCTGCTCCACCTCTTCCTTGCGTTCATCAATCTCCATTGCCTCGAGCAACTCTAACACCTCCATTTCCTCCTCGGCACACGATCCGATGCGTACACCACCGGTCATGACGCTCGTATGCCCTGCGCCAGGGTAATGCACCACGCCCGTGCGGACATCGATAAGCGGGACATTTTCGTACATGGGTCCTTTGACCTCGCCCACTCTCATACGGTCTCTTTCATTCGCTGCTGTTCTGCGGCCACGGGTACCAGTGATTTCGGGGTTGGCTTTGAAGGGTGAAACAACAGCGGCCAGAGAGGGATGCACGATGGCTTGGATGATCAGCGCTGCGGTTGGAGGCGGTGGGAAGAGGTAGTACAGGTATGGATACAAGTCTGGGAAGGGGCGGAGTTCTGGGCGCGGTGTGAAGTTGTGCATTCTTCCTAGATCAGTGAGATCCTGCCCTTGGTTGTGCTCGTGGTCTCGTGTCGCTGGTGCCAGCCGCGAGGCAGAGCCGCTTAAAATTGAGGTGGTGGGTAAGCAGGAGCTGAAAGGGAGCAAAGAGTGAGTATGCGAGAAGAGAAGAGTCAGAGGGTGACCAAGAGCCATATGCGCGCGTCACCCTGCCACATCGCAAGCCACACTCGCGTCAAAGGCTGAGTGGGACACCCGGAGCGGCCAGCGCAAACCAGCAATGGATGAACATGGCTAGAAGCAAAGCGTGGAATGAGATGGGCTAAGGGTTACGCGTACGGCCAAAGTCAAAGTCGGCGCCAAGCGAGGAAACTGGACAACCGGGACAATAAGGTGGAGTTGAACTGAACGTACCCAACTCGGTCGTCGCGCAAATCGTTTATACCACCAAAGAGGGCTTCATCTCCTCCGTCATGGCGATCTGCTTCAAGGCCGGAATGATGGATGATAGGCGGTGCGCTCGCGGGACGCGGGATAGACTCTGTGGAGCTGCCATTACTGACATTTGGCAGTCCTTCTGGAGCCGCCAGCTGCGGTTGACTCTGACTATGAGTCATCTCGTTCACTGTTCCATCGTCTACTCGTACTTCCTCTATAGTGACTCTGGGCCCTTGTTCTCTCTCATTAGGATGGGTTGTAGCGTGGACATGTAAAAGGGAAAATGGACCCATGACCTCATTTACGAGAGCTGTTTGGGTACTGATGAACGGTTGCTTGTGTCCTTGGGGGTGAACGCAGTAAAGGTGAGGAATTGTCGGGTTATATACCTCAGGGTTGAGACGCCGTGAGTCGGGATAGGGGTGAAGTACTGACTCGGTGAGGCGGGGGTTTTGAGGTGAAGGCCGGGTGAGTGGTGAATGGCGCGTACGCTTGACCATGGAGCAGCTTTTAAGTGGAGGGGCGAACCAAGGGTGAGGGTGTTGAATTGGTGGTGACACTGGCGTACGGGGTGCCTACTCAAGCGGGGGTACGCGGGTGAGCCAAGCTCCAATCCAATACTCTCTACTCAAAAGGGGGCAGGAAGACAAAGAGACGTACAGAGTCGTCAGAGCCACTCGGGGACGACGTGACCACGCTACTGCCACTGATCTGGCGTCGCACATGCGACGGTCGCATATACAACTCGGGTGAGCTGGCCCCACTGTCCATCTTCGGCATATTTGTACCTCCAGCACTTTTCGTGCTCATTCGAGCGCGTGACGCGAGGATTTGAGTATGAGCGTGGGACGACGAGTCGGGCACGAAGGTGGAAGTCGAAGTGGACGGTGGCAAACGTGCCTCCCGCCTCGGAAAGGGGGATACAGGCGGCAGGACGCGTGAGGGTGCGTTGTGGGAGGGTGAAGAGAGCTCAGTGAGGTGATGTTTGTTGTGATGTTTTTAAGAAGGTGACGGGCGTTCGAAGCGGCTTTCCTGGGGGGAATGCAAAGGCGTGGGGGAGTGGAAACGGACGAGAAAGGAGGTATGTTGTCTGTAAAATATATCAAATAAATGTGAGTGGTGGTCGTGAATGCCAGCAAGGAGATACTCACATATTTTTGGTACGAAATATTCTCGACGAGCGCTAGGCTTACAAAAACAATACAAGAGGGTAAGTAACGTGCAGATAGTCGTCGACGCTGCTCGTTGGAAGCAGCAGAGCGGCGAAGACGGCGGCTGTGAGGGTGAGGACGAACAAGTGACAAGGGACAAGCCAAGGTTCGGGATCAATCACTTGCCTTTCTGACACTGCAAATTACTCCCACACTTTGCCTTGTTCCTATTGTCTCAATCCAATTCAGTTTCCCAGCATCCCAGCCATCGCGCTTTCAAGCTCAGCTACTCCGCCCTTATTGTCCACCGCGCTGCCCAGAGCACCTCGTTTCCGCAAGATCGCGGCGTGTAACGTCACCTAGAGCACATATACAAACACATATTCCTTAATGTCAAGGCAGAACGGCAGATGGCTAGGGTTAGAGGATGTCATACCACCACCTGTCACCTCCATATTTGGCCACCTCTCACTCCCCTTCCTGAACCCAACTCTGGCACCTATTAAACTCTAGATTTTCATCACCCTGTTCAGGCGGTGACCGACGTGAGGGTCGTGTACTATTAAAGGGATTGGAGAGTGCTCAGAACTATTCGACGGGGTTATGTCGTACGATGTTGATGGCCCTTCGATACGCATTCCGTATGTCCATTTGATTTAATTTGATTTATTTTTTATCACCATAAGCACCGCCGGCTTAAACACCTCAACCAAGAGTGCAACCAAGAGTTCGCAAATCTGCTCTTGGTACCGACGACTGTTCCACGCTCCTGATGAGTTCCATATTTATCCTATCGTTGTCTCTCGTGCGCTCCCAGTGGGCCGATGCTGCACCTGTAATTCCGGAACACCAGTCTGGTCGAATTCGATCCACTTGATCCTACTCTCTATATTACTGCACCCGCATCTACACTCGATCAGGGTTGCTTCCGCAATCAAACCCCTCCATGGATGGCGATAACTCTCTGCATGCGAGAGTAACTAGTATTATTTCGCCCTGGAAATCCTCTGTCTTTTCATACCTAGTGAACCAAAGGGATAGGATCGAGCGGTAGAACGCTCTATACTTGGTTTATTGCCCCCTCGTCGGTGTCTCGACATTTGATACGATATTTTTGATTCCAATATGTGAGACTGATCATGAAGCAAATCGTATTCTACCGAACTCTCCGCCCTTGGACGCAAATTACATTCAATGGAATGTTCAGCTTGTCCTATCTGTCATAAATTATTTCTGCTGTGTCCTTCCAGAGATTTGATGTTGAGCCTTGCACGACATTAGCGCATATCATGCTACGGTGGATCAGCCCTTCGCCGGGTGGTCCCAATACGCCGTCCTCTGGATTTCGACTCCTATGCGGTGCAGGAGGGTGGTCAATCATATACCATTCAGGTTACTAGCCCATCGTTGCCTGCTCTTGTCGAGTTAACTGGTCCTACTCCAAATAGAATACACGGCTTACATATCCATGTCCTCCCAGAGCGTTCATTGAGCACACATGATCTGTGCTTATTACTCTCACATGCGGTTTTAATGGCCCTAAGCCATCCACCCTCCCCGTGACTGGTCGATCACCACATGACCGCTGGGTGAGGCATGCTGCACTTAAGAGGCTATAATCACGACAGCCCACCCCGTCAATCAATTTGTTCTTATGCCTATTCCCTCTCTCCATTTATATTTATTCTACGTGCGCCACCGTCCACCGACCCATCCTGATGTGGTCCGGTCTCTGCGCACTCGGTCTCCTGCCTCTGGTAGCTGGTGAGACTTGATACATCTCGCTGGAGAAACGGGTACTGCTTCACATTTTCCTCCTTGGAAGAATACCACCCCTCCGTGTAAAACTCCTTGTTTATTGGTACATGCTACACGTATTGATACAAACGGAGCACATGAAGCCTTGTATATCCCATGAGCATGCAATTTGGCGCTATCGGCCACGCAGCCTTCGGGCTGCGCTCCGGGCTAGGCTGCGCTCCGGGCTAGGCTGGCGCTTAGAGGGTTGGGTTATTTAAGACACTAGAGGAAGCACTACAATCGAACTTGAACTGGCTACCTCCTCGATATCTTAGGCATGTCAATCGGTACTCTCTACCTTGCTTACCCAGAACAATCAAAGGGTCTTCGTGTATGTCGAGTTCCTCGCGAGCGAATTTCGTGAGCTCGCTGATGACTTATATGTTCGGTGCTCGTAGATCAAGGCCGCTGCAGCTGTTGGTGGCCTCACACTGGATGAACCTACTGGATATATACATTATACTACGAACAAAACGCCCGAGTTCACTGCCAAATTCTCATCTGGCAAAGTCCCAGCTTTCGAGGATAAAGACGGTTTCTGCCTGTTCGAAGGCAATGCAATCGCCCGATACAGTAAGCATAATTATCTGCATAGGTTCTATTTCGAGAATCGAAGAAAACACCTTGACCCTGTCTTAGTTGCGTCTCTGTCTCCAAATACCACGCTACTGGGAAGCAATCTGAAAGAAGCCGCCTCAGTCGACCAGTGGATCTCTTTCTTCGATACCGAAATAGATGCGTGGCTCATGCTCCTCAAGCATATTCGTTCCAGGGGAATACTCAACAACGCCTATGATGCAGAGGTCCGGGGCCGATTTGCCCGCCCATTTGAGACCGTAGAAACTCACCTTTCTAAACACACCTTCCTCGTGGGCGAACGTCTTTCTCTCGCCGATATATCGGCTGCCACCGTGCTCCGAACGGCGTATTCGTTCCTACTCGGGAACGCCGAGCGGGCCAAATATCCGCACACTTTCCGCTTCTACGAGACTGTAATCAGTCAGCCCAGTATCAAGGATATACTCTCTGGTGGGCAGTTAGCCGAGATGGCTCAAGAGTATGTCCCACCAATCAAGGCGCCTAGCGAGGAAAAACCAAAAGCCGAGACACCGAAGGCCGAGACGGCGCGGAGAGCAGAGTACGAGGAGGAAGAGCCCCAAAGGAAGATCCCTCTCGATGACTTACCAAAGAGTAGCTTCAACCTCGAGGAGTGGAAGCGCGTTTATTCGAACCTTAAAACTCGTGGGGTCGGTGGCTCTCTAGAGTGGTTCTCTGAGAAGCAAGTCATACTGCAACACTCTCTGATCCGATCCATTGACGACCATTCTACAAAGGTTCGACAGAGAGGGATTCTCTATCTGGCGTGTGGACTTCAAGTACCCAGAAGACCTTACGCAGGTATTCATGAGCTCCAACCAAATCGGTGGTTTTTTCAGTGCGCACAAATTCTCTTACTTATCATATTTTGCTGGCTTACCCATCTCAATTTAAATTACATAATCATGGTAGATCGCTTGGAAGGATCTCGCAAGTACCTCTTTGGCTCGATAGGCGTCCTTGGGACGGCCAACAACTCTCTCATCTCGGGTGCCCTTGTCCTTCGAGGACAGGACTACAAACCCGTAGTTCAAATCGCCCCTGATTGGGAGTCGTACGGGTACAAGGAGCTCGACATCAACAGTAGCGAGGAAGACAAGAAGTTCTTCGAAGCTGCCTTAGCGTGGGATCTGTCCATCGATGGCAAGGCGTGGGCTGATGGGAAGAACGTGAGCCACTCTACTTTGGCAGTCAATAGCTAGTTTGACGCCCTCTGATAACGCTCTGGTGCCTATAGTTCAAGTGAACGGCAAACGGCTAGCGTTGATGCACTGTGCTCCTCGAGGTAGCACCTGTTCGCTGACTGCTGCGGTGGTTTCCCAGTTCCAATCGCGAAGTGCCCCGGTATGAGCCTTCGCTTGTAATACGAACACGTAATCGAAAAGAAGGGAATATATTTTCATGCACCGAACGATACCTCCGGACAGTGAAGACGTGATTTCGACCCTTGCTGCTCAAATTATTTCCCGTTAGACACCTGAGAGATACCAGACTCCCTTTCAATATGTTATTATTCCTGTTCATGACCTCTGATACCACTTCATCCTTTCCTGATATGGTACGGATAACCTCCGAGAGCGCCGATCAAAGCACTCCATAATTTGCCAGCATTGACAGGACTTCCTACCATACATATCAGGTGAACACAATGTATGCTAGAAGTCCACAGATTCTGTCCTCGGCTTCTGGTTCTGATGGTCCGAGAAATAGTTGTTTGACTAGAGGCGGGCTGCAGAGGAGTGTCCAATTGCGTCACAAGGAATTCGCTGAGTAATGAGGGAGAGAATAACATGATTCGATATTGGAAGTTAGGTGGCCATCCACAAATGGTATGGCTAACCTGCGTGCTCGTGCAGGGCCTGACCCCCAGGTGTCAGGGTTCCGCGGTCCCGACCGTCTTCTGCGATAGCTTGAATGAGTACTGCTCAGTAACGTAGAACCTTCGTTGTGCTCATTTTGGGCTGAGTGCATGTTCCGACCACTGCGATTAACGACTGTCAGGCTCGATGATCGCTGGAGGATTTTTTAACAGATCTAAAGACATCGCATTTCGATTGGATATTATTTGTTCCATACTTCTATTTTATGGGCGCTCCCTCGGATTCTGGACCGGATTCTGGATACTGCGCGCGAGGCACGATCGCGCCTGCCTCCTTGTACAGTAGCCCGGACGCTCCGGACTGCCTTAAAACTAGATAGTTTTATTTCAAGTTATGAGTAGTCCTTCAAGGTAAATAGGAACTAGCGCCGGGTCTATTGAAACGCTCCGTTTACGGCCAGGCTCCTTTCCACGCGGGCGATCTACTCCAAGAAAAGGCAGCCAGTGACCCATCTGCACATAATCCACGTGTGGTAGGTGTTATACTCCACATCCCAGATATTGGTTTTCCCTTCAGCCATCGTCTATACTACCATGTAGGGAATGACGAGAACTGCGTACGGGGCGGAGAGAACTTATCCCACCTAAGTGTTCGTGACACGGAGAATAGACCAAATTGGCAGGGACATCACCTTCGTTGCAGAACATATGCGACCGGACGTACAGCCCCGTTCCATCCTCCAATATGTTAAGTTATTAGGAAGCGAGACTCTAAGTCCGCTATTGGACTGACTGGCGCACTTTTATTTCTAGGGTGGGCATCCCCGGCAACAGTATCCCGATAGAACGCCACAGTAAGGAACTTTAACTTCCCTTCGGTTGGTCACAACCTTATCTGTAC
>Ga0307513_10007783_pt1 | contig 13819 bp, 2 predicted proteins | sample 15_EM_MG_FD_202174 | JGI IMG/M metagenome (GOLD analysis project Ga0307513, IMG submission 202174) | Populus trichocarpa ectomycorrhiza microbial communities from riparian zone in the Pacific Northwest, United States - 15_EM | ecosystem: Host-associated > Plants > Roots > Unclassified | place... | reverse complement strand
TGACAAATCCAAGAAGATGGAACCAAGATTTCCATGCTACCGCAATTCCTTACTTCAATTTGTTGAAGAGAATCGCAAATCAGTTTTGCACTACAAATTCTTTCCAGTTCTGGTAACCCCCTCAATGCCAGAGATCTTAACTTTGGGAGTTTGAATTCGGTGTTGTTGGTGCAGCTATCTTCACTCATATCCCCTTCTTCATCTGATCTTGTTCCACCAATTATCTCCTTTATCTGCCAACATCTTTCAACTGTAATCCTTTCTAGGTTTACGAGGGAAATCCAAGAAGATGGAACCAAAATCTCCATGCTATCGCACTTCCTTACTTCAATTTGTTGAAGAGAATCGCAAATCAGTTTTGCACTACAAATTCTTTCCAGTTCTGGTAATTCTTCCAATATCAGTTCTCTTAACTTTGGGAGTTTGAATTCGGTGTTGTTGCTGCTTTCTTCATCTGATCTTGTTCCACCTATTATCTCCTTTATTATCTCACAACACTTAATTCTAATCACTTCCAGGTTTACGAGGTTTGGCAGCAAGACAAGAGGGAACAACTTCTTCATTCTTCTACATCCAGAGCAATTGAACTCTTTAAGACCAGAAAATACACCATTATAAGATGGCAATGGTGTTGGAGAAGGGCAGAACCAAGAAGATGAAACCAAGCTCTCCATGCTATTGCAATCCAGAATGTGGATGACCTCCAGTTCAATTGAATGCTCTAATAGAGAGGAAACATAACATGAACAATTAAAAATAATCAGTTTTTGAATGTCATTTGGGAACATGACTTGAAAATCTCCATCTCCATTATTACACAAATTAGCCAACTGAACTGTTTTACTTTCGCCATTATCAAGCTTCATTTCAACATAATCATGTAATTTTTTTTGGTATTTTTTATCCCATGGTCCTACGAGAATATGGTATTTTTTTAGGAATCCGGTCTTATCTCGAGAATTGAGATACTCCACAAAGTCAGATTGACCTTCAAAATGGCATGCTAAAATTTCCAACTCCCCCAAGCATCCTACTTCCTTTCCTGTTACTAGATAGCAGTTACGATCAATCCACCTCTCTAATATGAAGACTTGCAGGTGAGAGAGTTTAGGTAATATCCCACTAGGAAACTCCTTTACACCACATCTATCAATCCTCAGATACCTCAGGTTGGATAGACATTGCATGCCTCGAGGCATCTTTTCAAGTGACCAAGTAGCAGAGAGATCTAACCTCTTCAGTACTCCGAGCTTTTCTAATGATGGTACGTGCCTTAAATAATGGCAATCTTCGAGTAGTAATGCAGTGAGATTCACTAGTTCAGAGACAGAATCAGGCAATTCTGTGATACTTGTACAAGACAGATCAAGAACCTTGAGCCCATGCAATTGTGTGAAAAACGAATCTGCAATAAATTGCAAATGTCGATTATCAGGTAGCAATAGAGTTGAAAGATTGGGACATCTTGGTGAATGCCCAGAAGGAATTTCCTCGAAATAACAATCCTTCAGACAGACTCTCACTAGATTCTCTTTCCACATATCCACATCTGGTAATCCTCCACCACAAACCCCAACCATGACTGGAGATTTCGTTTGGAGTATTTGATGGGCCATGTCCCTAATCAAGTCATGCATCTCCACACATTTATGATGAAAATGATCATAACAACTTTCCAGTAAACAGACTTTTTCAAGTTTATCAAGCATCGTGTGGCCCTCGTCAAATGCTGCATGCCTGCTCCTCATTTCTTCAATTATTCCCTCATCGATCAAATAACCTATCAGCTCCTCCCTTTCAATCTTATGATCTTCAGGAAAAAATGCACAATACAAGAGACATTGTTGTAATGCTAAATCATTTAACTGATCATAACTAAATCTCAATAACGGGAATACATCATCTTTCATTTCCCTACATTTTGATTCTTTCAATTTCTTCAATGTATTCCTCCACTCATATGGCTCCTCCACTCCCCTCATGCTTCCTGCCATTGTAATAATTCCCAATGGCAAACCAGCACATTCCCTTACAACTTCCACAGCAATTCGTTCCACTTCTGGAGAAAGTTCACTGTCATGTCCAAGTCTCTCAATAAACAAAGTCCAAGCTTCTCTCTCCGAAATAGGCTGCACTTTGATGGTGTGTTGGGTTTTCATCTCTTGACAAACCTTTGCTGATCGAGATGTAAGTATCAGCTTGCATCCCTCCTCAACTTGGTCAGGAACTCCCAGCTTTTGTAGGTCAAAAGCCTTCCACAAATCATCTAAAATCAGAACCCATTTCTGTTTCTTCATTAATTCTTTTTTCAACGCGACCGCTCTATGCAGCTCCTCATTTTCACTGGAAAGATCTAAATCAATACGTCTTGCGAGACTTGTCTGCAATCTATCAATGCTGGTATCTTGTGAAACAGTAATCCAGTAAACATGAGTGTCTGCACTTTCTAGAAGCTGATTATGTATATGTGTCACCAATGCCGTCTTTCCCACTCCGCCCATCCCATAGATGCCAATGATTGAAACTTCATTGAGCATCAACAAAGATGAGATAGTCTTCTTATGTTCTTCGAATGCTTGACCCACCATTTTTCTCGTTGGTAGTGCATCTCCTTTAATCTCATTTGTGTTGCGTGCAACCCCTCCAGAAGAGCTAGCTCCGGCGCCAGGCTGCACTAATCTTCCACGATTGTTCTCCACGTCCTCCTCCTCCATTAATGAAGCAGTGATTGCATTAATCTTAACCCAATCTTCCCCTTCTAATTGTTGCACTAGATCTGTTCTTCGTGTTGCTTCCCCTGTATTATCTTGTGCATCAATTATGAGTCTCCTGGAATGCTGACTAGATCCATCACCAGTGTTTTCCATGCCATTTTCCGCTGAGTTCGGACAAATTCTCTCTTCCTCCGCACGTTGTTCCATGCCATGAACTCCCACTTGTATCCTTCCAGCATCCCCTGCCAAACTGTCAAGTTCTGCATTGCTTTGTTCCAACACTTGAACCAGTACTGGTTCTGTCCTGACTCCAACCATGTTCTGCACATCGTTCATATTGACATCATCGTTTACTGATGGAGAACAGAGTTGAGCATCTGTTGGTCGGGATGAATCTCCTCGAGGCTCATCTGCTTGATTAATTGATGGCCTCTCATGAGAGCCACCTCTCTCCAGCTGCACAAGTTCAGCCCCTCCAATCAAATCATTTGCCCATGCATGTTCTCCAGTGAAAAAAGGTCCTCCTTCTTGTGCCATCTCTACATGTGTCACTTCATTGTTCTGTTCTTGCGTTGAAGCTGAAATTGCATTAGCGACCTCGTTACTGCTTGAGCCCGCAACAGTTTTAAGTTTCTTTTCTGGAGGGCTATTATTCACTGCATCACAAGCTGCATCTCGAACTTCTTCTGGAACATTTTTACAAATTTTAACACCACGCCCTTTCACTCCTGCCAAATGCAATTTGATCCTCGTAACGGAAGTACCTTGGGAAAAACAATGCCCACAAAACGTACACGTCATGCCAACACCACCACCATCCATCTTTTCAACATATTCCCAAAAAGGATCATTTGGTCGACTCATTTTGATCAGTGGCTCTATAGAAAAGAAAAAAAGAAAGAGATATGTCAACACGATGCCCTATAAAAAAATAGAAATTCAAAGGAACTTTGAATAAAAATCAAAGGAAGTTACTCTTAATGGAGGGAGTTAACATCAGAAAGTTGTATGTTCAATTAATAGAAGGAAAAAACCAATGAATTATGGACCAATCAAAACAAAAGTTTAAATAAGAAATAATTTTAATTTTTCAACAACAAATCAAAACGGTTTTAATGATGTACATAATGGAAATTGAACTGAATCCAAGCCTCTTTTTCTTTTTGTTCCTTACAAAAGTTTTAGATTTTTTTATAAAATTAGCATATTAAATTAAAAATATTAACCGGGTTCAATATTGTTTTTTCTTAAATTAATATTCAACCTTAAAAAAAAACCCGTAACTAGATCATAAACTTAATCAAGTTCAATATTTTTTTTATCTTAAATTTATAACAAACCTTAAATAAAAATAAAAAACAAAGTGAACAGTGTTACTCACAGTAAAACATGTAAGGTGAATCTAGACTATAAACTCAAATAGATTTAATATTTATTTTTTCATAAATTTATATTCAACCATAACAACAAAAACCCATAACATAGAACACGAAGGATTCAATATTTATTTTTCATTAAATTTATAGCAAATCTTAAAAAAATAAATAATATTATCCATATTAAAATATAAAAGGATAAACAGTACAACTGCATAATTTTCAACAAACATATTTTAGTTTATTTAGTAATAAATTATTATATATATTATTATATAGGTATATAAAGAAAAAATTGGAAAAACACTGTAGACTTGCATAGTGTTTCCCACGTGGTTTAAATTATCGGTAATTAGTTACGTCATGTGCATGACAACTTGATATATAATATATATGCTTCATATAATTTCGTAAGAGCACATAAAATCATAATATTTATCTCTTTAACATTAAGTTTTTTTTACAGAAATAATCTTAATTTTCACCATAAACCCTATGGCTTGCAAACATTTTTTTTATTCTTAAAGTTAAAATTAGTACATAAAAATTCAAAGCAACAGTTCATCTCAAAATACTAAATTGACATTCATTAAATATATATTAAGAAAGTCCTATTTATATTCAACCTCAATATTCATACAAAATCTATAGCCTAATTTAACAGTTGATATTATATGATTCTAAAACTTGATTTATTTAAAGGGTTTCAATTAGTTTTTTTTTTCTATGTGATTCATAATATAATTTTTAATAAATCTAATCAATAATCTATATATATAAAAAAAACAATCCGTAAATTTTATGGAAAATCAACAATTAATTCTACTAATTTATTTAATATCTAAACTATTTTATTTTAATATCTATCCAAATATATACACATGATCTCCTTGGGTGTTTTTATATCATTTTAAAAATTTTAAAAAAAAAATTAATGTAAAGGAATTAGACTTCATTCTCTATTTTTTCCCATATTACAAGCCTTTGTGTATCTAAATATCTTACATTAAAATTTTTCTTATGAGTAAAAAATTCAATTATTCACCTTGATATTGTTATCCTACAACAACTTGTCCTTTACTTAAAAAGATTCAAGCAATAGTTGCAGGTGAAAAACAGGAACACCAACAAGACGAAGAAGATGAAGTAAAAATACTTTACCTGGATTCGAGATGTCCTCCAAGAGCTGCCTTGCCTGATCAGTATTCAGAAAAAAAGAGCAGAAAGCACGGGCAAGAGAAGAGTATATGGATTTAAGAAACAATTTACTGGGAACAGAGAATGGTATAATGAGATGAGATGTGGAAGAGATTGTTACAGTAATAGCACAGAGAGAAGAGCGGTTCAGGAGAAAACAAGAATGGAGGGGAAGCAAAATCTCTGTTTGATTTTTTCTTTTTTGTGTTTTCAGTACAATGGTCAACAATAGCTTGGAAGAGTTGTTGTGGAAACTTTGCAAAGGATCTGCAGAAAGAAATATATTAGAATGATTTTTTTTATATTAATATATTGAAATAAAAAATGTTAACGCTTGGACCCGTCAATGTTTTATCAATTTTCCAGTAGAGTCATGACATATTGAATTGCGTGTTTAATATTTAAATATAAATTTATTTATTTATTTATTTGATAATAAATTAAATAATTTTATTCATTTTATTTTATTTTAATTAGAATTATAATTTATATGTAAAAAAATATATTAAAAACTTAATGAAGCTCGGATATTAAGAATTATTTGTACAAAATTAAAATATAATGATTAATAAAATATAATTTTATTATAAATAAGTTTTAGAAATTAAAGAATAGAATATAATTAATAAAAGAGATTAATATTCTAATATATTTCATATTTTAAGCTTCTTAAAAATAAAAAAAAATATATACAATGATTAATAAAATACAATTTTAAAAAAGTATTTTTCATATTTTAAGCTTCTTAAAAATTGTAAGCACGCATAATCTTTATAATATTGTTAGGAATAAACACAAGAAAATGATTTATTAATTAAGATGAAGGGAACTTGAAATACAAAGTCCTTGGCGTTTATAGGAGGAGAAAAAAAATAAAAGGTTACGTTTATTTTTTTCCACAGATGATGAAATACTTATTTTAATTAGGCACTTTCCTTCACTACTTTCTCGAGATCATTTAGTCACAATTAATAGCAATTTTAATTAATTTTACTAATTAGTAGGCAATAAATTTTGGTGGATCATGACTTCCTAGATCAAAATACTTAATTAAATAACATGCAAAAATTATGACCCTCGGTAATTTAATAACCTGTTTTACTTGAATGAATCAAACAACAAAAAGATAAATAGTTTACCTGAACGCTTCTGGCAGCAAAATGAGGTTCTTTAAATGTCTGGTTACTGGTTCGCTTAAACAATCAGTAAAGAAAAGGGATCTGAGAGAAAAAAAAAATATTATTATTCACCTTGTAATTGTTATCCTACAACCTGTCCTTTACTTAAAAAAGATTCAAGCAATAGTTGCAGGAGAAAAACAGGAACACCAACAGACGAAGAAGATGAAGTAAAAATACTTAACCTGGATTCAAGATGCCCTGCAAGAGCTGCTTTTCCCTGAGCAGTAATCAGAAAAAAAGAGCAGAAAGCACAGGCAAGAGAAGAGTATATGGTCTTAAGAAATAATTTACTGGGAACAGAGAATGGTATAATGTGGAAGAGATTGTTACAGTATTAGCACAGAGAGAAGAACGGTTCGAGGAAAAACAATAATGGAGTTGAAGCAAAAACTAATAATGGATATCCCTTGACTTGGAAGACTTTGGTAGCAGTAACCTGTTCGACCTCAATAATGTGAACGCGTGGACCCAGTTGTTTGTTAACATGTGGACCCAGTTCTCGTGGAAACTTTGCAAGGGATCTGGAGAAAGAAAAATATTAGAATGATTTTTTTTATATTAAAATAATAGAAAGTATTAAGAAATAAAATAAATATATTTTTAAAAAGTATATAAAAACAAAAGTTACACATAGAGAGTATTTTTTTTCCGGACGTGGTTTTAATATTTTGAAAAAAGAATTGAAATGACGTATGGAAGTTAAAGTATCATGGGAAGGAGAGATTATTTTTAAATCCTTTTAGTTTTTATTAAAATAATAATCAAACTAATATTATTTAAAAAATAAAACCAAATTAAAAGTGATTTAAAACAATCGGTTTTGGTTTGGTTATTTTAGAATAAAAATCAATTTAAACTGATTAGTTCCAGTTTGACTCAATTCTTTTCTGTTTGACTTGGTTTTTTCCAGTTTGGCTGAGTTTTTTCTAATTTGACTCGGTTTTTTCCGATTTGACTTGGTTTTTTTCCGGGTTGGCTCTGTTTTTTCGGTTTGGGTTCGGTTCGATTCGGTTTTTTCGGTTTCAAACTTATAAAACCGAAACCGAACTGGTCGGTTTTTTAAAAATTCTAATCGATTTAATCAGTTTTTTTTTATGATTTGGTTTTTTTAATTATTTATTTTATATATTTTTTCAGTTTAATTGGTTTTTCAATTTTTTTTCACCTTTAATTATGATTTTTTTATATTTATTTATCAGCACCAATAGTATTTTGACTACCTCGATCTCTTTATGCTCTACTGGGTGTGTACTGATTTTCTCACCTCTAATTCATCCATCATTAGCTTTTTCTATAGCACACACAACAAAATTAACGATTGCCATCGTTATTGAAAATCTTCTCAACAATGAGAACGTACTCTGTCTTATCTTCCTGGATTCACATTTTATTAACGATTTTCATCGTTCTTGAAAAATAATCTATAATTAATTCTCCTGTTTTCATTCTAAGCATTTCGAACTCTGAACGAAGTGTTTGAAACTGCTGCCTCTTAGCCCTATTGTACCTTGATATTTCTTTTTCATGGAATCCCAAATATGCTCGACTGTGTCTTTGCAAAGAATGGTTTCCAAAATTGAGCAGTTGAAGCAAAATCTCTGTTCGATCTTTTTCTTTTTTGTGTTTTCAATACATTGGTCAACAATAGCTTGGAAGACTTTGGGATCAGTAACCTGTTCGACCTCAATAATGTGAACGCGTCGACCCCAGTTGTTGTGGAAACTTTGCACAGAATCTGGAGAAAGAAAATATCAGTTTGATATTTAAAAAATATATATTTTTTATTTAAAAATAAATTAGAATAATTTTTTTTATTTTCGATATTAATATATTAAAATAATAAAAAGTATTAAGAAATAAAATAAATATATTTTTAAAAAGTATATAAAAACAAAAGTTACACATGGATGAATTTTGAGTATTTTTTCCCGGGCGACGCGATGAAAGTGAAAGTATTATGTTCAGCACCAATTGCATAGTTATTAGTCCCGCCTGGGATTGACCCGGTCTTTTTAATTTTATAGATTAACTCGGGTCAATACTAAAAATAAATAGTAATTATTTATCACCCGTCGAAAGTTATCTGTTCTGAATCTGATCGTTGCCCATCCATTATGAGGAACTCCAACTGTAGTCTCCTCAGGTGGATCAACAAGATTATATCTTGAAGGATCCTTAGGTCAAAATTCCCAGATCCCCATCCAACCACGTAAAAGCTATAGCCATGTAAATGGATGGGATGTTTATCAGCAGCTAATACATTTGTCCCTTGAAGAATGATCTCAACACTTGCATTGTACTCCAAAACCCTCACCTCAGTACCAAAACTTGGTGTCAAAAGGTGGGGTGGGAGATTCTCAGCAGTGTAATTGAACTCATTAGGAGGCTTACGAGGAAAATTCCTCCAGCAACCCCATAATAGTAAGCTTGAAGGATATCCAAAGATGGAGGAGTTACAAAGCTAATGTTATTCATACTAGCTGCAAACCTCTTACCAAAGGGACCCGCGCAAGATTTATCAGTGTGTATATATATATAAACCGGGTCTCGTCCGGGTTCGCTTGGGCCGTCCGGTTTTTACCGGGTTGTTGCACTGACCGGTTTTTTAATAAACCTGGACTGGTCTAGTCACCGGGTCGACCGGATCCCGAGTCGAGCCGCGGGGCCAGGTTTGAAGACTGGAACAGAGCCTTTTTAGATTTTTCACTTTGTTTTCTTAACTCTTTTTTTTTATCAATTGAATCATTTCTAATTGTTTTAAATTTATTGGTTAGGAATAAAATTAAAAGATAGGAACCAACTTAAAAAAGACACTGAAAATGGATTGTAGTTTTAAAGTTGACGTTAAAAATACACTTTAATCCTCCAGTTTATAAATTTAGACTTTTTCGGTCCCTTATTTTTTTTAAATTATTTTCAAAGTTTTTGTTTAAATTATTTTAAAACTCTTTTATTTGCATCTAGAATTAATTTGATTTGTGGTCAATTAAGATCCAATAAAAGTTGAATCGGAAAGAGAATAAAAGGAGGAAAAATCATTAGTTGGGTTAACTTATTATGATTGTATCAATTACATATATTGTATATTTTATATGTTAATTTAGGTGGATATAATTTATCGTCATCTTTCCATTTCACTTCCTGAGTTCTTTTTAGTTCTTTGACAGTTTTTGGTTTTCATATTTAAACTATGGTTAGACAAAATTATAATGATGAAGGTGTTTTTTATTAAAAACCCAGATTGCTATTTGAGTGAGGCGTGCCCACTTGGTCAAACAAGTAACACCAATTTATTGTTTTTAAATTTATTAACAATTATAGTTGTCAATTAATTTATTTTAATATGCCAGTCTAGTTTTTAATTATCATTTCAAATATTTCATCGCATACAGTAAAAAATTAACATTGTTGATATTTTTAATGCAATTGTTTGCTTTTTATTTAACCCTCCGCAAAGCCCACGCTCAAAGCTTAGTAGTTTTTGTAGTTGAGCTAAGGACTACGACTCCATTTAACATTTTTATCCATTTATGTTTTTAAAATTTTTTAACTTTAAATTAAATTTTGTTTTAATATTTTTATATTATTTTGATTTGTTAATATCATAATGAACTTTTTAAATAATTTTAATATATTTTTAAGTAAAAAAACTTTAAAAAACAATCTTTATTACACTCTGATAATGTTTAATATTGTAGTAGCAGTTGCTTTTTAAAATTTTTTTATTTAAAAATGTATCAAAATAATATATTTTTTAAAAAAATTTATTTTTAATATTAGTATATTAAAATAGTTTAAAATACTAAAATATTAATTTAAAAAAATTAATTTTTTTAAAAAACATAATTATACCGCGTAACAAATAGTCTCTGCAACTCGCATCTATAGCTTTTTACCGGGACCATTATTCCCAGCCCTCCTCCCAATTATCAATCACAGGTGCCAAAAGATAAGGGCGATTTCATCTACAGTTATTAAAAGGATCCTATCCTCGAGATCATGGAGCCAATTCAGGTTGCGTTTTCTACTGGTTTTTATGTTTGTAATGAAACAAATATAATAAGGCATCTAGTAATAAATTAAATAATGTTTTATATTATGATAAGTATTAAAAAATTAAGTTTGAAATACAGTTTTTATATATATTTTTAATTGAGTTTTTCCCTGTTTGTTTTTGCGTTTCAAAAATAATTTTGAAAAAAAATAAAATTTTTTGTTCTTTTCTTTACTTTAAATTAATTTTTTTTTGTGTTTTTAAATTATTTTGATGTGCTGATATCAAAAATAATTTCTAAAAAATAAAAATATATGTTATTTTAATGCATTTCCAATTATAAGTGAAAAACATTTTGAAAAGCAATCGCAACCATACTTTTAAACACAATTATACATGTTTTTTTTCTATACATAAACTTTAATCATAATTTTTACCAAACTCATATCTAAATCCAACTAACAACAATTAACCATACTTTTTTAAATTTTATTTTTTTCAAACCGTAACTATAAAAAGTTACCTTAAAAACACTAAAAAACAAACAGACTCTCAGTTGCAAAATCATCAGACATTTCCAAGGCTAATCTTGATTTAGAAACCATTAATTTGCTACTTTCTCTCGGTAACTTTCATGTTCTTCTTCGGTCCTCTCGTAACTTCTTGAAAGGTCTGCTGAACATAGCAAAAAGAGCTAACTTCTTCCAAATGACTGCTGTTTTAGCTCTGTATTAGGCATTTATTTATTTATCTTAGAAACGAACTATTTGATGGCTATGTTAGTGAAAATATCATGCATGGTTGTCTCACATGAGCAAGAGTGTCTATAACATTACACAGATTAAAGTATTCTTAGTCATCATATCTTAGAACCAAAATGAAACCCCACAAAGCCATGCCCAGCAGAACTCACAATGGACTCCTCCATTGTAGAATGCTTGCAAACTGAACTGTAATGCAACAACCATGCATAAATGAAGTTGGAATTTTTGGATTTGTCATGACTGATGTTACTTAGACACCGTTCGGTGTTGGGTTAGTTTCTACTTTTCGTCCAACCATGAAAAAAAAAACTATTTTATTATTAAATAATTTCAGCTTTTTATATTGTGATTTATACATATTTTGATTTCAAATCTTGGTTTTGTAAGAGTTGAAATAACTTGTTTTTCATTTATGAAGAACTGCTTTTCATTTATTTGTATGAAAAAATATATTTCACAACAATTTTAACTAAATTTTTCTTAAAATCTACTTCTTCAAATCACAGCTAAAAATATATATTTTTTAAAACCATAACTATAAAATATCACAATATCAAGACATATACTTACTCTTATTTCCGTGGATAAATTATGACTTTGCATGTAAGAAAGCAAACCATTCATGTGAAGATATAACTAGTGGGTTGCGACAATTTTTTTTTAGAAGGGTCAACTATTTAAAAATGGTATTAATATTAAATTAATTTTTATTAATTAGAATATATTCTTTATTGTAGCCTGAGTTCTTGGTTTTGAACAAATCGTTCCCTATCCATTCACTTGTTAGGTGTTAAAACGTACATTCATTTAGAAAAAAAAAAATCCTGATTTGGAGAAGAAAAATGAGAGAGTATACCTATTCATCAATTTACCTAAATATTTAAAATAGGTGAAAATAAAATCTTTAATATTTATTCTACCATAATTTCTGGGCTGTCAATATCCATTATGATATACTGAAAGCCCGAGATTCTTTGAGAGTAGGCCTAACCTTAATTGGGTCTAAGCTGAACTACTAAATGCGAGTTGACTTTTGACCTAGCCCATTATACATGAGTTTTTATTTCATAACAATGTTATCTTTTCACTTTTAATGTATAAAAATTCTAATAAGCTTCAGGATAATATTACAAAAAAACAAAAACATAGAGTATTAAAATTAGGGATGGCAGTTTCAACTTAACTTTGATAGTTAGAATAAAAATTAAAGGTAAAAATTCATCATAAATATTGGTCTAGATTTTAAATAAATAAATAAATAAATTAAAAATTACATATATATTAAACCAATTATATACTAAATAATTATAAATTTTAGTGTTTGTATTTGATTAAAGTAATTTTTCATAAAAAAATAATATCTTTTAAATTACAGTCTTCGGTTCCCATCAAGCTGGGATTAGAGAGTAGAGACAACGTTCACAACATTCGGAAAACACAAAAACGTGCCAGGTTTCTTCTCTCTTTCGGTCCATTCGAAGAAACAATAAATACCCAAGAAACGTAGTCAAGAACCACCACCACCACCTCCCCCTCTCTTTCTCGATTTACATTCCTCAAATCAAGTCCTCTCTGTAAGCTATTTCTCTCTTTTACTCTGCTTTTTTCTCCTTTTGTTCTAGTTCTTGACTTATTTTGCTCAAAATTTCGGTTATGGCGGGAACCTGATTTTGGTATAGTCTTAATGTTTTTTTTTCACAATTTTTTTGGTTATGGAAAATGGGGTTTTCTTGTTTTGTTGTGGGGCAGTGAAGAAAACTATAAAAAAAAAAAAAATTTCATTGTTTTTATGATGAATATTGGCAAATGGGTTCTCTAAAAAAAGGTTTTTGAGTAGTCAAAGTGAAGATGCTTAAATTCTAGGTTTTTTTTTTTTTTGTTTCAGGTTAGTGGGTTGTTTCTATTTATTGTAAAACAAGCTTGACTGTAATGATTTGGATCAATGTGACACTTTTTCATTTTTTTGTTATGCATAAATTTTTAGAATTGAGTGACTTGTTGTGCCCTTTTGTTTCTAGGGTTTCCATGGGAAAAAAAACAGATTGTTTAGGATAATTTAGTTGAACTTGGACATGAAAGGAGGTTACTTTGGGGGAATGTGTGAAAAAGACGTGAACTTTTGTTATATTTTGATGTTATTTGATCTGGCTTTTCATTTGTTTGTAAGTTGGAATGAAGGAAATAAAAGTGTGATCTAAAGAATGAATTTTAGTTGATAATCTTTGAGTGGTGCCTTAATTTGAAATTATTTTGTGTTATTGCTTAGGTGTTTGCTCATGGTGTATTTTTGTGCAGTTACAAAAATTTTGACTTTGGGGACATTTGCGAGATTTTGAGGTTTCTGATCTGGGTGGGTTCCAACAATGCCATTATTAAAGAAAAAGGCGTTTCCCTTGTTGGAACCGCCTAAGGACTTGGATCCTAATGAGCTTGTATACCAAGTTCGATTCACAAAAGAGATATTCCGAGATTATCAGTATCCTTCTTTAAAAATTATTGAAAGTAATTGTATAGAATGTTTTATTGGATTTGCATGGTGAGTTAGTTTTTAATCCTTATAGTTTCTTATAGACCCTAGAAAACTCTGTTTTGT
>Ga0307513_10007782_pt1 | contig 13823 bp, 8 predicted proteins | sample 15_EM_MG_FD_202174 | JGI IMG/M metagenome (GOLD analysis project Ga0307513, IMG submission 202174) | Populus trichocarpa ectomycorrhiza microbial communities from riparian zone in the Pacific Northwest, United States - 15_EM | ecosystem: Host-associated > Plants > Roots > Unclassified | place... | reverse complement strand
CACCTACCTACAATAAAAGCTCTACTCGTGCTCCCCTGCTGCTGCTGTTGCACCACGCCTGTGGTCCCTCCTGCAAATCACAGGTTCATCTCATAAATTTTCCTCACTCAATGATATATTTTATAATAACCATATCAACAACCAATAAGTCTTTCTTTTAGTCATTTCTTAATATTTTACATTTTTCTCATTTCACCCATTAATATTGTCGTTCTTTGTCCAACCATAGTTATCATTCCTTTCTTTATATTTGAACTGTTTCTGTTTAAATCCCGAACTGTCACTGTCTAGACATTGAACTGTTACCGTCCGACCTCTCCTCAGATTTTTAACTATATCTAGAGTTATAGGACTCTGTTTCAAGCGAGATTGGTCTCGTTGGAAAGCTAAGACATGAGGCTACAAGTTCTCTGAAGGAAGGAGAACCCAGTTCTGCCTCTAAGACAGTCAAAATTTCTCATCAACAAACATTTGGACTATTACTCTCCAACTGTTACTGTCTCATTTTTGAACTGTTATTGTCTGACCTTTCCTCAGATTTTTAACTATATCTGGAGTTATAGAACTCTGATTCAAGCAAGATTAGTCTCGTTGGAAAGCTAAAACATGAGGCTACAAGTTCTCTGAAAGGAGAACCCAGTTCTACCTCTAAGATAGTCAAAATTGCTTATCAACAAACATTTGGACTGTTACTGTCCAACTGTTACCAACTGTTACTGTCTCGTTTTTGAACTGTTATTGTCTGACCTCTCCTCAGATTTTTAACTATATCTGGAGTTATAGAACTCTGATTCAAGTGAGATTAGTCTCGTTGGAAAGCTAAAACATGAGGCTACAAGTTCTTTGAAGGAAGGAGAACCCAGTTCTGCCTCTAAGATAGTCAAAATTTCTCATAAATGAACCAGGCCTACTACCTTATAGGGTCTGTCATGACCCAGTCTCGATTGGTGACCCATAGCTGGAGTTCTATAACTTCAAATTGAGTAAGACCAATTTCATTAGTTAGTTAACGTCCAAAACTACAATTTCGATGAGAAATCTGATCCTAATTCCTTCATCCTCCTATCCGAAATCCCTCTGAAAGTCAAGAGACGAAATGTCCAGATTCGTCAACCTTTCCATTTACACATAACACATGAAGTTCTTTAATTCAGCAACTCATACTTTTTCCTCAATTCAAGTCTAAGAACTCAAATCTATAATTTAACATCCAGGCATCAATTCATAATCGACTTTAAAATGACTCATAAGACCATGTTTAGAATACCTTACCCGATACGAATCAAAGTTTCGATCCCTCCTTTTCTTTCTAATGACAGCCGGCCCTCCCCTCTTCTCTTCTTGTTCAATTTTTCTTGTTAATCCCTTGCCCACCAGTGTTTATTCTACCTATAACCTTTAATCTTGGATGGGTTCTTGAAATTTTAGTGTTTCTCTCTTGATCTGTAAAAATGCATACAAAAACTCCCTCTTTTCTTTCTTCACGATAGCTGCAGATTTGTTTTTGGTGAGAAGAGGAGTATTTATGCTCTATAATTATTCTTATTTGCATTTAGGCCCCATTTTCTTTAAGTGTATTTGTTTTGCCCCCATTTCTTTTTAGTTTATTTTATTTTCTTTAATTTAATCCAGCCTTGATTTTCTCAGGATTTACAGCTGAATTATGTTGTCTACAACGAATCAGGGGTTCAAGATTTGAGAGTAATGAGTTAGTTTCAAGAATTGATGCGTTCATGGGTACTATGTTTTGTATATACCAAGTATATGAAAGAACTATGATTGTTATGTTTTAAACAGAGAATAACAATAGTTCGGTTAATGGTATTCGAGATGGAGAACCGGGTTTGAGTATTGTAATTAGCCTCGGTAATTGACGAATTATTAAGGGTGGTATTTACATAAGCAAGGATAAATTATTAAGGGTGAAATGTAATGTTAATATTGCTTTATTATGTTTTTAAATTGCCTATAATGCTTGAAATTACCTTGTGTTGTAACAGGCACATCAAACACTTCATCGTCATTTCATCATTCGACAAGGATTTAATAATATATTATCATATGTAAATCATTTCAAAACATAAACATCATATGAGAAAAAGGTGGAAACCACCTACCTATTCCACCTACAGGTTTGTCCTTGTCTTGACGAAGGTTAGATCTCGATCGCACCTCTTAAGACATCAATGGCTACAAATCAGTACATTCATATTTAATAATCACCTAACTCATCACCATGTATACTTTAAATATATCCAAGATCATAGTTCAGTGTTCCATATATCATGATCACACAGTGCAACCATTTTAACCATTGGCCTAGTTCAAATATGTAAAACTACTGCAGAACTCGTTAGCAAAAACCGGTTCACTGGTGACTCAAATTCATAAACGACAAATTTGCTGAATGCAGAATCATCAGCAACTAAATCGCTGGTGCCATCCAGATTCGGCAGCAAAAACTGACTCACTGCAATTCGGCAGCAAACACTGATTCGCTGCGGACAAAACAATTCGGCAGCGAAAACTGATTCGGTGCTGACACCCCAATTCGGCAGTGAAACTGTCTCGATGTAATTTGGTAGTGAAAACTGATTTGCTGCGAACAACACAGTTTTGGCAGCGAACACTAATTCGCTGCAGACAACACAATTTTCAGCAGCGAATGCTAATTCTGTAAACACCCAACAAAAAAAAAAGAGAAAGAGCTAAGCTAAAACGACTCCACTGTCGCTACTGATTTCTGAATCGGTAGCAGCATAGTTCTTTACTGCCAATTTCTGAATCGGCAGCGGCACATTACTTGGCTGCGGATTTCTGAATTGGCAGCGGCACAGTTTGAGGTTGTCAATTTCTGAATCAGTACTAAAGCAGTTTTGGCTGCAGATTTCTGAATCGACAGCAAAACAGTTTGAGGCCGCCGATTTATGAATCGGCAGTGGCGCAGTTCTCAGTGATGATTTCTAAATTGGCAGCATCACAGTTCTTTGTTGCCGATTTCTAGATCGACAGCGGCACAATACTTGGCTGCCAATTTCAAAATCGGCAGCAGCAAAGCTTTTGGCTGTCGATTTCTGAATCCGCAGCAATAAAGTTTTTGGCTGCTGATTTTAGAATCGACAGCGACACAGTTTATGGCTATCGATTTATGAATTGGAAGTGGCACAGTTCTCCTTGCCGATTTCTAAATCGGTAGTGACGCAGTCTATGGCTACTGATTTCTAAATCGACAACGACACTGTCAAACCTAATAAAAAATTAGTGTTGGACTAGCCTATCCTAGGGGAGAATGGGAATAGAAACCAGCCTAAAGATAACCCAAAGGGCGGATAAGGACAGCCTTGGTCCAACGTCCAAGCACCCGTTTGCATTTAATAGGGGTATAAATGTAGCAAAGAGAGAGAAAGGGGCACTCTTTCCACAACAGGCTGCGTGCTCTTGCCTTCTTCCTCGCCCTAAAAAGTTTCCTGCAATGGCTGTATACCAAGATGCATGCACCACCTTTGAATGCTGGAGAAGAAGGGTGAGCAAGGGAAAGACAGAAGTGGTCGAAGCCATGGAAGGAGAAGGAGTTCATGCCCCTTTCCAATAACCGGCCAGCAGCTATGACTACAACAACAACCATCCTCTCCAAGGAGAAGACTCACCTACACCAGTTGCATGCCCCCTACCTTGAGTGTTTGAAGAAGAAGAAAGCTAGGGAGTTATGTTGATGACTAAAACCATGAGAGGAGAAGGAGTGTGACAGACCCGCTATACAGTAAAGATGGAAGAGAAGGAAAAACTAAGATTGAGGAAAGAACCATGTCACCAAAACTTGCTCTAAAGTTGTCAGAAACGTGAGGTAAGAGAAGTATTCTTCCTTGGCTGGTTGCTGCCTCACGATTTCAGAACAAGGAGGGGATGAAAACCCCAAAGTAGAAGGTTTAGTGTTCATGCACTCATAGTTTTAGAAATAATTAAATGGAAGATCTAAGTGGAATGATGAATATAAGAACTTAAGTGCAAACTCTTACCAAAGAAATCTAAGTGAGTATGAGTGATTTTGAGGGTGTAAACCTAAGAAGAGGACCAGCCAAGTTGGTGAACTAAGGCAGAATTTGTATTGATGTTAATGTCTAGACTTCCAATGAATGATTGATGAACTTGAATGAAATGTGGAATGAGATGAAGAAATGCAAAAATTATGATCTTGTTGAACTCTTAAGGACATACTTGAACTAAAATAGAATGCATGATGGCATGATTACCTTGATTCTTGCATGTATGATAGAAGAACTTGTGTTAGAAAGGGTTATGTACAAAATTGTGTAGTCATTGGGACTTTAGACCCTGCTGAAACCAAAACTCGAAGTATGTTGGTGTTAATGACATAAATTTCTGCTTGTGTTTGATGAAATTGTATAATAATATTGTAAACCCCTGGGCAAAAAAAAAAGAATGGCATGATTACCTTGATTCTTGCATGTATGATAGAAGAACTTGTGTTAGAAAGGGTTATGTACAAAATTGCAATTTGACCAGTTTTACGCTATCGCGCATAACTTTTAATATGATTGACAAATGAGTTGAAACTTTGTGTGGAGCATTATAATATATTATTTTACCATGGGGTAAAGTTTTAGAATTTTTAGAATATTATGTCTGGTGATTTTTAAAATTTGCACGAAAAAATACCAGTAACCGGGTAAAATACACACACACACACTAGAGACACATGGTAATATAATTAAAAGAAAGATGGTATTAATTAGTTGAAATGTCAGCTTTCAAAGAGCTGTTTCCAGCCGACTAAAAAAAGAAAAGAAAATGACTCATGGGGACTAGATAAATTTAAATAAGAAAGGAAAGGGCTTAAATGCAAATAATGAAAATTTTACTATATAAACCCCAATTTGCTTGGGGTGTCCAGCGGGTTATAGGGAGAGAAAGGGGAGTTAGGGATTTTCTTACATCTTGTCCACAATTCTCTAATCAATTCTTGAAAATAATGCATGACTATGGAGAGTTAAGATAATTAAGAAGGTTTATGGTGAGCTACACTAAATATTTAAGTGATCTAAGGGTTTTAAAGCTTGTGGAGGAAGAATGAAGTGTAGAGAAAGGAAGAAGAAGGAGGGAGATAAAGGATGGTTTCACCTTGAGGTTTCTTCTAATTAAATTCCTTGTTATCTTAGTAGTAAGTATGATTTTATTGTGTTGGTTGTAGAAATTTCATACATGTATGCTTGGGTGATGATGTGCTTGATTATGGAACTTTGTAATTAGCATATTGGATGTAGTAATTTGTGATGTTGTTATGAAATTTTGTTTGTTGGCATGAGAATTGAATGGGTTAGTGTTTAATTGAGTAAAAAGTTGAAGAAATTTTATTCTACCTTTACTTGAAATTTTGGCATTGGTAGAAAAATATAGGGAATGTATGTGATTGATGAAATAGAAATTTACCATGCTCAAATGAATAAAATTAACCTTGGATGAGGTTTTGAAAACTAGAATCAAAGAAGAATTGATCCCTCATTGAATGTTAAAAAAAATAAAAATTCGGCAAGGCTAAATGGAAGAAGAGGAAAATTATATTTGACTAAGTTAGGATTTTAGTTTGGATGGAAATATATTTAATGGGGTTAAGTAATGCATAAAAAATGGAAAAAAAAAAACAAAATGACATCCTTACTAAACTAAGAAATTTGGCAAAGTGAGGAAAGAAATAAAAGGATGGAATGCGGATGTGCGTAATGATAAAATTAGTGTTGAAATACATTAAGAAACATGGTGAGAGGGATTGAATTGCAAATTAAATAGGATGGAAGGAAAATCTTAATTTTCCATCTTATAAAGGTTTGGCCAAGTTCATGAAAATAAATGAATTTGGTTGTTAAAGTTGGTTGTTAAATTGTGAGAAAATCCTTGTTTAATCTTATTGTTGTAATATATAAGGATTAGGAAAAAATGATGGAATTGAAGTCATGGAATGGATAATAAAACTAATATATTAGTTGGATAAACCATGCTGATAAATGTATTATAAATAAGATAATTTATTATGGATATATGGATTGGAAGTAGTTTATTAGTGATTTATGAATGTGAAGTTTAAATTTAATTTCGCGATGGCGAAATAAATTTAAATAATTTCATAAAGAAATAATTGTATAAGTGATTTATTAATTCATGTTGGTACATGAGAGTTGCTTATGGGAGGACAACATCAGGGTTGTGCATTCAGTGACCAAACTACAGGTAGGTGCCCAACACCTAATCTATTTAGAAATTTTTATGAATGTTAAGATATTGTAATTTTTCTTATAATGCCATTGTAAATAGGAACATTGATGTGATATTATTATTAAGAAAATTGAAAAGTTCTGATTAATCGCATAGGCGATAATGGGTAGTCTATTATGAGATGTGATTTATTGTAACGGTAGAAAAATCTTGTATATATTACTTTTGACTGCAACGATAGAATTGCTATGCAAGAATTATTATCGACCGCATTGGCGGGATTCGATGTATGATCTGTTACTGATTAAAACGGTGGAAATCATGTGTAATTTGTGTTAGACCACCATGTAATAATAGTAATAATAATAAGGTAATATATATATATATATATATATATATATATATATATATATATGTGTGTGTGTGTGAGATGGGAACTTCAAATTAACTGACGTGTGAGATAGCCGGCAGATAAACAGATATTGTGTGGAAACTAGTTCCATGGTTAATTGGACTAGTGCCCTGGTTAACGGGACTGTGCCCTGGTTAATGGGCAAATGGAGAAACCGGTGCCCTGATTAATGGGTAAGTGGAGGAACTAGTGCCCTGGTTAATGGGCAAATGGAGAAACCGGTGCCCTAGTTAATGGTTAATTGGAGGAACTAATGCCCTGGTTAATGGGCAAATGGAGAAATCGATGCCCTATTTAATGGGTAATTGGAGAAACTAGTGTCCTGGTTAATGGGACTAAGTGCTCTGGTTAATGGGCTATTGGAGAAACTAATTTCTTGGTTAATGGGATCAGTACTTTGATTAATGGGCAATTGAAGAAGCCAATAATTTGGTAATTGAACAAATGTCCGGTTGGGACTAGAAAGGACATTAGTATGTCCTTAGTTTGTGCTAACTGTATTGATATGTAAAGTTAAGGATAAAATAAGAAATTAATTGTTTAGTAATTGATAGGGTAAATATATAGAAGAGATAATAGTAAATAATCATTGTGAATAAAGCTGATTGTATTTGGTATTAAATAAAATATCAGGTACCTCGCAGTGTTGTGCTGAGTAGTAAATTATGTTTGTAGTATTGGATTAAGATAATGATGAAGATGTCGATAAATTGGTATAGTTCAAGTGTGAGGAAAACTCCACCAGAATTTTAGTAGAGCGTATATTAAATTATTTTAAAAAGAGAGTTATGCATAATGGTTTCCGAATGGTTGAGGTTGTCATATTAAGGGATTAATAAGTTATTCGGCTGACCAATTGACCACAACAATAACATGTAATGAAGCAAGGTGTACATGAGTTTGACTGTGGTGATAGGTTAAGGGTTGGGTATTAAATTATCCCTACGAACAAAGTTTAATGGAAAAGAAAAATGATATGAGCACGTCTTTTTTTTTTTTTTAACGTGGGTGTCCGGGCCAGTTTGCGCGCACTTCGTCTTTTAAGTATAAAAGTGATGGAAGTTTATGTGATAAATTATAAATAATAGAAATGGACATGAAATAAGTGGAATGAATAATGAATTGAGGAAATTTCTTAATATAACAAGGGTGTTGTATGGACTGATGTACAATGTATCACAAATATAATAAATGCTAAGGAAACAAAAGAGCGACTTGAATTACATATGTTGTGAATTAAATTACGATAGGAATTAGACATAATTACGCAATGATTTACGATATGGATTAAAGATGGTTGTGAAAGGAAAAGATCATATGATTTATATGTGTTGAGGAAATAAATTGTGGTGTAAATTCCATGTGATATGAAATAATAACATAAACTGAATATATTCATGAAATGGAAAGAGTTATGAAATAAATCCAAGGTGAAAAGAAACATTGTATGAAAGTGTTTGAATGATTCCGATTAATTTTAAAGTTGTGAGGAATAAATCATATATTGATGTGTTAAACTAGATTAAGGAAAAAGAAAAAAGAAAAGGAAAGTTATCATCATATAAGAATGATAATGTGATGAATAAGATGTTGGAAATAAAACTTATTAGAGAACGATGAAGATGTATAATGTTGGAAATTAATGTAAGATCAATGTTCTTAAAGAAATATTTATGAAATTGGTTTTGATCATATAGTTATTAAACGTTAGTAACTAGGATGATGCAAATATGTATTATGAATTAATTTTTAATTTTTTTGTATGTCACAGGTAAATTCTTTTGAGGACATCAGTTTCTTAGTGTCACCGAGTTATCTAGTTTTATGCATAAAGATTATATGTATTTTAAGAAAAAGATAAACTTATAAATAATTTATGTGAATATGATTTAAACAACAGTTGTGATAAACTATGTTCTTTAATAAAAAAAATTGTTGAAAGGTTGTTGAGACTTTTCTTATATATATATATAAAAAAAACAATTTACTCATATTTTTTTACATACTCGATCAATGAAAATAAGTATAAATGCATGTGAATGTGCTAGGCGTTACAAATATGTTAAGACGATGTTATGTGCAGAGTTATGTTGTCTACACTAAAGTAGTTCACTGCCAAATTGTGTGGTCTGCAGCAAATTAGTTTCGTTGCCGATTTGTGTTATCTTTAGCGAAGGAATTTTTGCTACCGAATTGTGTTGCCTACAGCAAATTAGTTTCGCTGCCAAGGGTGTTGTCTACAATGAATTAGTTTCGCTGCTGATTTGGAGTGTTTGCAACGAATTAGTTCCCCTGCCGATTTGTGTTGCATGCAGTGAACCAGTTTTGCTGTCGAATTATGTTTTATGCGGCGAATTAATTTCGCTGCCGAATTGTGTGGTCTGCAGCGAATTAGTTTCGCTGCCAATTTGTGTTATCTGCAGCGAAGGAATATATGCTGCCGAATGGTGTTGCCTGCAGCGAATCAGTTTTCGTTGTCGAATCATGTGGTCTGCAGCGAATCAGTGTTCCCTTCCAAAATTGCGTTGTCTGCAGTGACTTAGCATTCGCTGCCGAAATCGTGTTGTCTGCAGCGAATCAGCGTTCGCCGCTGAAAGTGTGTTGTCTGCATTGAATTTGTGATTCACTACCGAAACTGAGTTGTCTGCAGCGAATCAGTGTTCACTGTCGAAATTGAATTGTCTACAACGAATTAGCATTCACTGCTGAAAGTGTGTTGGTTGTAACGAATCAGCGTTCGCCATTGAAAATGTGTTGTCTGCAGTGAATTTGTGATTCGCTACCGAAACTGAGTTGTCTGCAACGAATCTGTGTTCGTTGCCGAAGGTATGTGTTCTACAATGAATTTGTGATTCGCTATCGAAATTGAATCTTCTGCAGTGAATTAGCATTCACTACCAAAAGTGTGTTGCCTACAGTAAATCAGCATTCGCTGCCAAAGTTGTGTTGTCTGTAACGAATCAGCGTTTGCTATCGAAGTTGTGTTGTCTGCAGCGGAAGTGTGATTCGCCGCTGAAATCAAGTTGCTTGCAGCGAATTAGCATTCGCTCCAAAAACGTGTTGGCTGCAACGAAGTAGCATTTGTTGCTGAAATTGAGGTGCCTGTAGCGAAACAGTTTTTCAGTGCCGAATTGTGGGGCGCCTGCAGCGTAACAGTTTTCACTGCTGAATTGTGTGGCCTGCAACGAAATAGTTTTCGCTGCCGCCCTGTACAACCCGCAGTGAATTATTTTCGCTGCCTATTTTCTACAATAGACCCCCCGAGCAGAATTGACTTAAATGCTTACAACAATTTCATTGTATGATGGTGTAAAATGTGGAACACTTGAATGTGAACATATGGACTCTTGAAATAAGTATGGTGATGGATGTGATTTAAGGATGCAAATGTACTAATTTGTGGCCATTGATGTCTTAGGTGGTGTGGTCGAGATCAGACCATCGTCAGGACAAGGACAACCCGCAAGTGAAGTGGTAGATGTTTCCACCTTTTTCTCATATTATGTTTATGTTTTGAAATAATTTACTTATGATGATATTTTATTAAATCCTTGTTGAATGATGAAACGACGATGAAGTGTTTGATTGAATTCTTGGTGATTGTTGAAACGACTATGAAATGTTGATCGGGTTCTTGTTGAATGTTGAAACAATGACGGAAATGTTAATGTTCTGAAATGACCTGTTAGAGGTGGATATTTTATTGTGTTGTGATGAATATATTAAACCAACTATGAGATGTTAATTGAGCTATTATAAATTTGGGCTACTGATGAATGGTAGTTTGAGTATTAAGAAGGATATAGTGTTGTATTTTATTGAATGTAATTGTAACGAATGATTATATGAGTATTATAAAAGATCTACTGTTGTCTTTTATTGAATGTAATTGTGATGAATGGTTGTATGAGTATTACGAGGATCTACTGTCGTGTCTTATTGAATGTAATTGTGATGAATGATTATATGAGTATTACGAAGGATCTACTGTCGTGTCTTATTGAATGTAATTGTGACGAATGATTATATGAGTATTACGAGGGATCTATTGTTGTATTGTATTGAACATTAATTGTCACGAATGGTTGTATGAGTATTACAAAAGATCTATCGTTGTATTATATGGAATGTTAATTATCACGGATGGTTGTATGAGTATTATGAGGGATCTATTATTGTATTGTATTGAACATTAATAGTCATGAATGGCTGGATGAGTAATACGAAAGGTGTACTATTGTGTTACTGAATGTTAAACTGTTATGGAATGTTTTGTTTGTGTATTACAAAGGATCTATTATCGTGTTTACTGTATGTTAAACTATTACAGAATGCCTGTACGAGTATCACGAAGGGTTTGCTATTATGTTGCAGTGAATGTCAAGTTGTTATGAATCGTTTGAATGAGTAATTCAAAGGATATTACCATGTTATAGTGATTCATAAACCGCCTCTGGTACGTTTGATTGGTTGATGATTAGCTTTGGCTAATGGAATCTGAATGGATGATCGGGATAAATCATTGATTAGCTTCGACTAATGGCATCTGAATGGATGACAGGGACAAATGATTGATTAGCTTCGGCTAATGGCATCTGATTGGATGACCGAGACAAATGATTGGTTAGCTTTGGCTAATGGCATCCGAATGGATGACTGGGACAAATGATTGGTTAGCTTCGGCTAATGGCCATCCAATGGATGACCAGGATAAATCATTGATTAGCTTTGGCTAATGGCATCTGAAGGGATGACGGGGACAAATGATTGATTAGCTTCGGCTAATGGCATCCGAATGGATGACCAAGACAAATGATTGGTTAGCTTCGGCTAATGGCATTCAAACTAGGTGGTCGGGATGAATAAATGATTAGCGGGATGGACAAATGATTAGCTTCGGCTAATGGCATCCTAAGCAGATGACCGGGATGACAAATGATTAGCTTCGGCTAGTGGCACCTTAAATGGATGACCAGGATGAATAAATGATTAGCTTCAGCTACTGGTACCCTAGGCGAATGACCACGATGAATAAATGGTTAGCTTTGGCTAATAGCATCCTAAGTGGATGACTGGGATGAATAAACGATTGGTTTCGGCTAATGGCATTCTAAGAGGATAGCTAAATTTGAGAATTAGGAGTTAGTTTCAATTTGATGCGTTCATGTATACTATGTTTTGTATATACTAAGTATATGAAAGAACTACGATTTTTATGCTTTAAATAGAGAATAACGTTAGTTCGGCTAATTGTATTTGAGACGAATGATCGGGTTTGAGTATTGTAATTAGCCTCGATAATTGATGAATTATTAAAGATGGTATTTATATAAGTAAGGAGAAATGACAGAATTACGCTCTTTTGGTCCATGAATGAAATGTAACGCTAATATTGTTTGATTATGTTTCTTTAAATTGCCAAGTAGTGTGCCGCTGCCAATCTAAAAATCGGTAACGACGGTGGAGTCGTTTTTAGCTTAGCTCTCTTTTTTTGTTGGGTGTTTACAAGTTTTGTATGAACAGACGTGTTAATCGCTAATTAGTCATCCAACCCCTTTTGTAACGACTTGTAATGAAAAATCAAAGTGGAACACAAATGTGTATGTGCAAACACGTAGCTATGATGTTTATGAATATATATATGTGATATTCTTCTTATGAGGATGTTATGTTGTGAAATTACATGAGGTTAGGATAACGAAAGCACTAGTTGTGTAACTTGTCATTCGACACTCTTGTATGAACTCATGATGATAACGAGATAGAACAAGAATGTGAATTTATGAGTATGTCAATATTATGTAATGTGAACCTACGAGAATGAAAATATAATATTATGGGCATGTGTATTGAGAATCCATTTTATGACAATGTTGATTTATGTTATCCTACGTAGATTGTGCCTTGTTAATGAATGGAATGCAATTATAAATCTGCAAAATGATATGGTGAAAAACATCCAGAACCTAACGAAAAAAAATCCATCGATTTTGGCCTTGAAAAAGTCGGGTTGTTACATGACCAAACAAACCTGACTTCCTTATGGGTCAGCTTAATCAAAAGCGATGTTATGGTGGAAAACCCCTCAATAAACCTCCTGTAATACCCGGTAAGACCCAATAAACTTTGGATTTCTATCACATCGGTAGGCCTCAACCTTCCTTGTATCAACGAATATTCCTTCTACAGAAATTACATAACCTAAAAATACCACTTCTTTAAGCTAGAACTCACACTTATCAAGCTTTGCATATAATCGATTCTCCATCAAAGTCTGTAACACAACCCTTAGATATTGCTCGTGCTCCACATATGAGTTGGAATACACCAAGATGTCATCAATAAATACAACCACATATTGGTCCAGGTAAGGCCAAAACACCCGATTCATCAAATCCATAAATATGGCTGGAGCATTGGTAAACCCAAAAGGCATCACCAAAAACTCGTAATGCCCATAACGGGTTCTGAAAGCAGTCTTCTGTATGTCTTGCTCCTTGATCCTCAACTGGTGGTACCTAAACCTCAAATCTATCTTAGAGAACACCCTTGCACCCTTTAACTGATCAAACAAATCATTTATCCGTAGGAGTGGGTATTTGTTCTTCACCATCACTTTATTGAATTAACGATAATCGATGCACAATTGAAGTGTGCCATTCCTAGAATAGTTTCTATAGAAATTTTAATTTCTCTAACTAAAGGGAATCCAAGCAACTCTCCTAGAAATACATCCTGAAATTCCCTTACAACAAGAATACTAGCCAAGTCTATGCTTGTAACAACCCGGCTTTTCAAGCCCAAAATAACAGTAAATTTTTTTTTTATATATATATACTTGACACCCATGGTGCCGGAAATCGGCGAACCTGATCCCTCACATCATCAAAATACAATCCATCCAATCAACATTTCATTTAAAAGTGAATCTTACATAAACACATAATATTATGGTTGCATAATTAGAAGTTCATATTAAAAATATACATACATAGACATGAGTTTGCATTCCTATCCTACTAATAGCCATTACAATTTAAACAAAAGGATCTAATGAAAGTTATACGTTCAGTACATTGATTCATACAAAATACATTGTGATTTAGAATGCATCTACATGATTCCTTGCAAAAGTAGGTTCCCGTGTATCGGGTTTCCTAGACATCTCGTTGGTGTGACGTCC
>Ga0307513_10007781_pt1 | contig 13824 bp, 12 predicted proteins | sample 15_EM_MG_FD_202174 | JGI IMG/M metagenome (GOLD analysis project Ga0307513, IMG submission 202174) | Populus trichocarpa ectomycorrhiza microbial communities from riparian zone in the Pacific Northwest, United States - 15_EM | ecosystem: Host-associated > Plants > Roots > Unclassified | place... | reverse complement strand
AGGCCTCCTTTGCGTAATCATTTTGAAAATTGAAATTTAATCTTTGCGTAATCTTGTAAATGTGGAGAAAACAAGGTATTGCAGGTATCACTCAGGAAATAGTGATAGTAAAAGACGAACAATTATTAGGGGGGCGTGATTCCAGTGGCAAATCCCGCCGGAATCGATTGCCGGAATCCGCCCCGGAATTTCCAATACTAACATCACCTACCTGGTTCCGTCACGACGGCCAGTGACAAAAAACTTCCCACTGTGTCTCTTACTACTGCCACGTTACTATACGGTACGTTCTTTTTTCTTGGGTCTGTACTAGAGTCTGACACCTCATTCATTCGCCCTCTCGTCCCTTCTATACCGCGCCCTCATTCGTTTGAAACCGCCCTCGCGGTCGCTGGTACTGTATTTTGCCAATGCTCCTCAACACGTTGTGCTGACGAACTAGCTTAAGTGGGTGAGTCATTACCTGGAAAAGGTGTGAAATTGTCTACTGATGCACCTATAGCTCGCTCGATTCTGACCACCGCTAGGAACATAAGATAGGCCTAACGAAATGAAAGTGGATAATGGTAAGCACATACTCCGGATCTGGTTGATAATTCTGGACCCACAATACTTCTTGTAGCCCTCATCATCACCATCACCACCGTCCTTTCGCCCCCTTGTTACACATAATCGTGGCTGCCCCCGTCATTCGTGCCGATACGCACTTGTGGCTTGAGGTTAGCTGACGTTGCGGGAGCTCGATTTGCTGCGTGATGCAATCTCGACGGCTTGCGCTGCCTTTCGCAAATTACGGGCACGTATTATTTACTTTCGAATACCATTTTAATCCTAGTTTTTGAATAACTACAGCTTCCTCCGCATCGTGCCACCCTACTTGCAGTACAACCACATTCGGTCTCCAAGGCCAACACCTTCGTTGTCCTTACTGACGCAAACATTGCCAGAGTCTTGCCGGAGGATTCCATTCGAGTTCCTGCCACTGCTCACTCTCGTCCCTCTTTTCCATCTCCTCTACTTTTCCAGATGAAAGACCTACCCGCCGCCGATGCTCCAAGTCGGCAAGAGTAGCGTCCAATGTCTCTACAGACCCTCGCAGATGGTCACACTCATGTCACTCGACGTCGAGGGTGCATCGGCGAGGTCATTTTCGCTGGCGTCTCCCGCTCGATTTTTGTTTCCGTCTCCACCACCATTTCGACTGACGGATGAAGGCGCTATGAGCGCTGTACTGGACACAAATGGTATACGAAGGGAGAAGGAGAAACGACAACAATGGGAAACCGTGAACGTGGATGGCCAGGAGGCGTTGTTGGGGCTGTTATCCATGGGATTTGCCCTCAACCACATCCATTTCCACCAGGATGAGCACCAGAATCGGCACCAGCATTATCACCACCACTCGCACATGCCTTCCTCTTCGAGCCCACGATTCGACTCGAATGTGTTCTCGACTGCACCCACTCCGACGATACTGGCAATTGAACGGAAGCAGATTCATCTTTTTATGCAGTCTCCGTTCGAGAGAATGACATCTAAGACCACAACCCGCCATGTTCTGCCCCTGCACACCCGGTACCTCGGAGGCCATCAACTTCATGTGCGAATACACGATCGACAAAGGGTTCAACCCTAACACCATCCACATCGTACCTAGCCGACCTGTTAAACTCATACGTACATCTCGGGATGCCTAAACCTTGTGTCCATCTCATGGGGCCGTCGTTGGGAGTTGCTTTGGATGCGAGGCAGGTTGGGAACAAAGGATGATTGGATGTATTTTTTCTTCTTCGCGATTTGCGCTCTGGGGCTCATGCCAATTGTTGTTGTAGATGAACAACATCTCCTGCCGCCTCTGCCTTTTGTGCCCAACACAGCATCGTCATTGACAGCATCAACCGCGGTTGCGGTTCCTTCCATATCCCTTCTCATGAGATTGTTCCCCCCCTACCACGTTGCTTGTGTCAAATTATCTTGGAGTACAGCACCCACCCCCCATGCGGGACTTCTTCGCCGGCCTCAGAGACGGTTATGGTCCAGGTTTGGGCAAATGATGCGGCGTGACCTTCTTCTGTGGAGATGGAGTCCTCTTGGGAGGACGTTGCGTGCCAAAGACGTATCGCCTACCCCACCCTCTGAGCCTGAACCTGCGCGGATGGAGATGAACTATCAGACAATACCGGGTTCTCCTGATGCTGTTGACGAATCGCCACCTGTGTCCCGCCAACCTCTTCTACTTCCGATTTATCGTCAAGCTTGGATGTTCCAATGGAACGACCTCCATACCGACAGGTCATCTCGCATTCGATCTATCAGTGGTCGATTGCAGTCGGCTTATGCATATGACGGGGCGTAAGTATATCCTGAGCGGTAAGCCACGCACTTCGTTAACGTATAGTATCTTTTCTAGTCATGTATATAACTGGATTCATTTCATCCAAATGTGAGCTAGGTTTCTTTCTGGGACATAATTTAGGAAGAAGTTAACTGGTTTGCGATGACAGATACGCAGTGCTTCTTAGCCTTCGAGTTTTGGCTTTGTCTATCATTCTCCCTCTTCTATTTGTTGAGATTTTTTCCCCTGAATATTATGTGATGTGCGTCTACGTACACTTGATACAGGGTGAGGTCAAATTGAGCATAATGTGAGCTGACTTATCCATTTGTCTCGATTATAGTCACCATTGCTCTGCTGTTTACCGGATTTGTTGTATGCTTGGTCGTTGGAGCGAGCAAGGCCGTAATTTGGACATGGATCTTAAAATGTTTTGGTGAGTTAGAATGCCCTTTGCTGAAGCTCAACTGATACTCATCGAGATCCTCCAATTCCCATCCATTAAGTCCACCCTCGTCACCGCTGCAGCCAAATATCAGTAACGGACAATCCCACACCAGTGTCGATGAGCATCGTGATCGTATCCGCATAGACAACGGGAGCCGCCATCAGCGTGTACCGCCATCAACGTGTACAAGTAGGGGGTTAAATGGTGGTGACGGCGACGAGAGCCACAAGAAATATGGTAAATCCAAAATTATCAACCTGGTCAAGAGTATGCACTTAGTACAATATCCACTTTCCTCTCATTTGGCTCATTCCACGGCCCACCCCTTTTTATCCTCCTCGCGGCGGTTGGATGGGGAAGCTTGAATGTAGGTATGTTAGGAGAAAATATCATGCTCTCAACAATAGCTTACCTAGATGAGTTGAAAGTTCGCGAGTACCACACTGCCACATGTGCAGGTTTTTTGCAAGCACTAGTAACAACGAATGAGAAATGGGAAAGGCAGAAACGAGAAGGAAGTTTAAGTTCCGAATGCACAAACGAGGAGGAAAATGAGCGAGAAGGGCATATGAAGGGTTGTTGCGATTTCAAGTACCGCCACTCGTTGGGATATTCTAGTTAGATGCGGAATTCATTGAAGGATTAGATGGTGAATCAAGGTCAGTGTTCGCTCGTCGCGTATAGTAGCAGCGTACACACCTGTTGGCCCTTCTTGTGTCAGAATTATATAAGCAGGTAGTTGTACTGAGATACACATAAAATCGACCAACCAAGAATTGGTTGACCACGTTCCTAATTGTCTCGCGGAAATCGGATAGAACGGTTGACGACCGATGAAAAGAGGGCTAGAATTATTAAAATTGAGCATTGATTAAGTACAACAAACAACAAGAAACGTCGCGATGTATCATGCATCCTTACGTAGCACATCGGGTAAAAATGAGTCGAGTGAGAGCTTCCAAAGCTCCAAGAATATGGGAAAGTAGAGACTACAAGGTTCTAGATCAGATCCGATGAAATGATGGCGGGAGCCGGGGTAAGATTCCAGGAATATGTTGATTCCATGAGGCGAGACCGTGCCGAAAAGAAGAAGTGGAAGTCCTGATATTTAAGCCTCGACCAATCTTCCCGCGAATCCGTCTCCTCACCTTGCCGCCTTTATGCCTCGGATAAGCACAAATACAAGCATTAAGGTTGCCAACACCCTGATTGACCGCGACCAACGTGTGAGCATCGGAATATCAAAGGTTAGAACGGGATCACAACGCACAAAGCAAGCCACGCGAATCCTTTCAGTGCGTTAAGTTGACTACAATAGACGAAGTATTGCACCTAATAATCTTACCCGTCGACAATGGTCCATTATCAGCCGGTAAGGGTGTTAGGTTTGACTACAACTTACCTGATCGAAGGACTTAAAAGTTATCACCGAAAGCCTGCCTGAACACGTCTTTGGTCCACTTCTCGTCGGTTTTGGAAACGGTGGCGTGCCACTGAAAGAAAGGAAGGTTAGATATGTATACACTGGAGGGCATAAATTTTGATGGATGATCGACGTACCCTGTACAGAATGTTGAATTCGACGTTGACGTGGTTTCCGAGACCACGGGACACTTTCAAGTCCTTGCCGTTGATGACCTATGACCGCCAGCGGATACAGTTCAAGCTCTGGGCTAAGGAATGAAAGACAGATATGTTTACTCACATCGAACGCTGATGAGCACGGCTCCGCTCTGACCCCGGAAATTGCGATTTTGACGGATTTCACTGCGATCCAGTAGCGACCAAGTAGCGGCACACTAGCGATCCATTTCCGAACAATAGCGACCAAATGCGGTCATTTGCAATCAGTTGTCATTAGTTGCGATCTGCGAGCGCTTAGTGCGATCGGTAGCGATCCGTGCGATCCGGTAGCGATCACGTGCGATCGACTTGCGAGCGCTTGCGATGACTTGCGATGACTAGCGCCGACTAGCGGTGACCTGCGACGACTTGCGAACCACTAGCGACAAGTCGCGACGACCTTTTTTGACCATTTGCGGTCTATCCACACCTCGGAACAAGCCTCCGAGCTCTCCATTCTTCAGATTTCTCATATTTCCTTTAAAGTAGAATATCGTGGGATGTCGCGCAAATACAGAGGGTCACGTGTCGTAAATTAAAAAGGAAATTTTGCAGTCATTCAGACCAAAAACATGTTTGTCGATAGATTATTAAAGATTGGTTCAATAGGAGTTATTGAATATATCCTTATTGCTTTAAATGCACACTTTTTTAGTTCTTGTCGCAGAATTCAATATGTAATTTCCAAAATAAGGCTTTCTCAGATATATGACATTCTGAGGGAAATAACTCAAGATCGAGGATTCAGATATAATTAATACTTCTCATAAATGTTAATGATAACATTCATAAGAGTTTTTATTGACCAAATCTCTTGATTTGACTCGCAAACTTGAGATATTGAGCAATCTACAATTAATTTCCTTGTACATTTTAATGCACGTGACCTTGCTGTATTCGCACGACATCTACCTTTTACCCATGGTTAATATCTGAACGATATCCTTATGAAGCCAAGACCTATCAGGGGGGGATCTTATTGCAACTTCAAGTAGCGGCATGCGTTAAGAACAAGCTCTGCGACCTACCGTTGCACCTGTCCGCTCCCCTCTGTCCACATACATGACGAGGCCTGTAGGTACGACCGCCGTTTTGAGTCTTCTCGGATGGGAATCATTGAGATACGGCGACAGGGAAAGAGGGATATAGAAAGAGGAGCTCCGATGCGAGGGAGTGCTACCTGGTTAGTCCATTCCCTCATCGCCATTGTTTATCCTATAGCTAATTATATTGATCGATAATGAGTGCCTAAAATGATAAAAAAATATAGATAGGTTTTTTAGCAAGGGTTTTGCATTGACGCTGAGGGAGTTATTTCTTCGTTACAGAAGTATAAATAATTAGACTTGAATGGTTACAATCTTTGGATCTTCTGACAGTCACAGTCAGTACTTCCGGTTGAAAATTGCCAGGTCATTTAAAGTAGCGGAAGAGCGATTACTTGGAGCTGAAGAAATAAAAGGTAATTGAAAGGTAATTGGATTATTGGAATGTAATCCACGCGGTTCCAAAAATACAAGGTATTTGCAAGGTATTTGTAACTAATTCTGACCATTTACCCTGAACCTTTGATTATCGATCTTTGGCAGGGGTCGAAGTAATCAGGTGGGATTACCATTTTCCGTTTTCCCTGATGATGACCGTGCATGACCGTGCAAACCTGTACGCGCATGCACGCTCATGCCACGGCATTTTACGTATACCCGTACAAATTGGCACGCTAACTGCACGCTTTCTCTAGCCAGGGTCTCGGCAGTCGGCCACTGGTGCTACCCCAAATTGCCTCGAGCGCAGACGCCAAAAAGAGGACATTCTATATAGGTATATTTTTATTTGAGCCGATGTCGTGTTTCACGGCGAGCGTATATACTATCTAAATAAAGTCTTCCTAATTATAGCCGTTAATACAATGGAGATGAAAGGGAAATGGAAGTGAGTACAGAAGCCTGATTCACTTATAATGATGTGTGTAGTGGTTGGTGTGTTGGATTCCGGCGGCCGTACTGTGGAAAACTTTAAATAGTACATATGCTCACCGTGAAACACGGCATTCATGCTTTCCCGTGCATTGGAAAAAGTGCAGCCAGGAATAAAACTGCAGGCTGGGTCTGTTTAGGCAGATTAATTTATCCCATCCACACCCTCCTGAGGGGGTTCCGAGTCAATACAAACGTGACTCGCTGCCGAAAATCTGGCGAGAGGGCTTTCTGGAGGAGATTTTCCTCTTAGGTGCCTTACTTAAAGTGCCCACTAAAACAACAAGCTGCGTCTGGCTCTGACTCTTGTTTCCGAGCAGAGTAGACAAGTAGACAATATCTTGTCGGTGCCGAGGGGCCGTCAAGGTTAAACCGGCGCTTTGACATTTACTCCTTGAGGTAGACGCATGGGATTTGATAATAAGGTCATGTAGATATGTTAGGATCGCGAATTGACACTCGGCCTCCAAGGCGTCTGTAAATTACTCAAAGAGGCTACATTGCAATATCGCATACCCTGTGCCAATCTCCTTTCCGTACCCATTCCCTTGGAAAATTGAGGAAGGGGAATTCATGGACACTTCGGATTTTGTGGATAGAAATATGAGAAGCAAAGTATGTAGGCACTGGATGGGGGTTTCAGCCGCAGTGAAGGAGAACCTGAAGGACTGGCTCGAATGGAAACATCCTAGAACGCCTTGGATCCAATGGTCGAAAGGAACTTGACGATCCGGGAAGGATGAATACAATTGTATTGAAACCATGGGCGGTCGAATTTCAATCACAGTTAGAAATATACCTCATCATTTCTAATTGCACCGAAACAACCTCGCCAACCGATCTATCTCATATCCTACCTATTTCCTTACTTTGTTTCGGTTTCCGACTTCAGAATTTTATATTTACATCGACTGTACTACTTATTGCAACCGACTCTCCGTTATTTCTAATATTCCACCCTTGTGGAGTATCTTTCTTCTTTTTTGCTGACGTTCACCTGTGTCTCGGGCCAGTTCCACTTACAATTTGTACATGGCCGAAAGCAGCGTGATAATCGGTCTAGCCAACAATTAGAACATTGGATATTGTCCATAAGAAGTATCAGCACACATCCCCTTTTAACTTTATCATGGAAGACACCCACATCTAGCCCAAATCTAGATTGAGAATGGCGCATCGATAGGCCAGAATGCACAAACTGATCTTTTTTTGATGTGGGGCTGCATAAACAAGAGGGTCTCACAGAGCTGGACTGCTAGCGCAGTAGATAAAACCTAAAATACCTACCAGATTTGTAGTGATGGGCGCTCATAAGTCTTTATTTGCCCGCCCCACTGCCTCCAAAAGTAAACAAGATCAGTTTGTGGAGCAGTACACGATCTATCGATTCGCCATTAGCTGCAAGGGAATGGTCCGGAATCTAGAGGCAGGGTCCGATAGAAAACGTATAAATACCTGTCCCTCTGGAGCTTTTTCACTCAGCTCCTCTTCCTACATTCGATCAGGTTAGCATCCAGGCCCTTCTTTCCATGCCTCCCTTTCATCATCATCCTGTCGTATAACCCTCAACTCACTCCACCTTTTTTTCGGTCGTTTAGAAGCTACGCCATCTCACCATAATGCAATTCAACATTGTCTTTATCGCCACCGCTCTCCTCGCTTCCGCCTCTCTGGCGATGTCGGCTACAATCACCGGCTTCGCCGGGGCGGGCTGCACTGGCGCTAAGGGCCAGAGTTTTGGAGTGTCGTCCAGAGAATGTTTCACTTTGGGAGGCGGCTCGACAAAGTCAATCAGCTATTCTGGTGTCCCCAGTAAAATCGAGTTCTACATTTCTGGCGGTGGCCACGATTCTTGCACCAATGGCGCGAGCTTGGTGCTTGGTGGCGGCTCTGGATGTGCAACCGCGCCTGCCGGGTAAGCTCTCTGAATGAACTTTTTTGATCGGGTGGAACTAATGATGTTTGTTGGTGGTAGAGTTAATTGGGAGAGCGTCGCAGTCTTTTAAATTTCTAGTAGTAGTAGCCATAGAGACAGCTCTCAGTTCTATCAGTCTTGATATGTGAAGCGATGTGTATCGAATTGTAGTCGCCCAAGGGATTTGTCAAAGTCAAATAAAACTATTTTTTGAGATATGTCGAGTTTAAATTTATTTACTCTAGTCCAATGGAAGGTAACAAATAGGTAACAGACAATGTATGTCTAGTACGCGCCTCGGCGGGCGTACGTATTGTGATTCAATAGTCTCAGGCCACGCTGAGCCATTGTTGATCGTGTATTCGCACATGCAGTCGATGGCCTCCGAGGGTGCGGGTACCGGGTACAGGCGTAGAGCTAAAATGTCAATTCCCGAAAGGAGACTGTGTAGAAGGATGAATCGCCCTTTGTTTTGGCAGTATCGTCGGAGTGGGCGCAGTTGGGAACACATTCGAGTCGAATCGTGGGCTGGAAGAGGAAGGAATGTGCAGAGCAGTGGTAATGGGTTAGGCAATCGCAGGCCTAGATAAATTAGTCAGTATATTGTGACAATATTGTGAGTCAATTTACGGGTTAATAAGTTTAGGGGTTTAGCTGGCACATGAACACGTTGATGCGCTGGCACACCGCTGGCCGTGCCCAAAACAAACAAAAAAACGGCGCTCACGGGTGCGTGATGTGGCGCGAAGGTTGCGAGACGGGTTCTAAGCAGGAGAGGGATTTTGGGGTGGTTGAACCGAGGTACGCAGGTCGAATGGGAACGAAATGCGAGAGGTTCCGAGTGCGAGCGAGGCTGGAAACGAAGTGGGACTGTATTCTCTTGTGAAATAGACTATTGTACAGGGGTATATGTAGTCTACAGTATAGAAACCAACGAAAACGAAAGGGGAAAGCACGAAACAATAAGAAAAACAAGAAAGGAAAGCAAAAAGGCACTAATAACTAACTTGGAGACTACAACAAGCGAAGCCCAATTCCGGCAAGTTCCGTTCGTATGCATCACAACCCAGTCACTTTTTTTTTTGCTGTCAACAACCGCCAACTACGCAATTCTACGCCCTTGGCCAACAGCTATCGAAATCATATGTACGTTCCTCCGCTCACACAGTTACTCCCACGGGAAGTGTTGATGGAGAGTCCTGCACCAGATCTACCAGTGTCCAAGCCCACTGACCTGGCTTTTTCGTTTCGTGCCTACGATTGCCCTCATAAAAGCCCTATCATGCGTGTATCACGTAATGCTTCCAAACCCAGTCATCGCCTCAGCGAATTGAGAGTGTCCCAACGACGATCTAGCATCTGTAAGTCTCTTTCTTGATTTATCCTCATTTTAAGGACGTTACGGACATGAACATAGGCTGACACTACTTCCAGGCTCCGCTTTTCCCTTAAAAAAAAAGTTCATGCCATACCTGACCGTGACGAGTTTTGACCTTTTCAACTTTCCTGCGGCCGTGTCGAAAATGGAAGCGCCGCCGAATGTAGATGTAGAAAGGAAATGCTCGGCGGGCAGGCTTCGTTTTTTTCCCGGTTAACTAAGGTGTGTGGTCTTGGTTTGTATCACGAAAATTCGGTTTTGAAGCATGTTTCTCACGTTTTCTGCGCTAATCCTTTCGCCAGAAGGCTGAACCTCTGAACAATTTACGATTCTTCTGCTTGATGAGTAACTCTTCAATTTCCTATACGCCATTTCCTTCCCGATATCTATTCTATAATATTGAATTGCAACTAAACAGCCAAAATCACCGAATCTGCCAAGGAGGGAAAGCGTATCGATGTTCATTGTGTCCATGATACAGGTAAGCTTTCCTTTGTTCGCTAACTCTTCTAGCGATGCTAATTCACGTTCGCATCTGCGCTTCGTAAAATTTCACCTATCGTTGGCTTGGCGTTACCCTTTCCCATCGCGTTGGCGGCGCTATATGGGCTGGGTACATTTTCTTCCGTTAAACCTTACATAGTGACGCTAATTCACTTTTGGTTTCAGCGTTAGAACGACACCGCAAACCTTGTGATGCCGGTCACTACGATGATAATACTCGCGAGAGCGAGTTCAGCGAAGACTCAGCCCAGTTTTCAGACCCGGACAACACCCGCGGAAACTGTGCGTCAAGGACACGTGTTCATTCTTCGACGTGTTTATACTCACCCTTTACGAAGAAGGCGAAAAAGGTCTATTTAGACAACCCTCCGCGAAAGGCTCTAAACAGCTCTAACGAAAACGAACTTCCATATCTCCTCTCCGAGCAGAGACTTCGCTCCAGGACCGCAAAATTCCCCCGAGGGACGATCTGGTGGTCGAATGGTACTTTGAAAATGCCTAAATCGCACCTACGGCTGGGTGTTTGGTCGTTGAGATCGACGATACATAGGATTATTCAGAGGGCGGGGTTTTGACCTACGATTTATTCAAGAGGTGGGGGTTGAACTCATGAGCCTGCAATACCCCTGGTTGGGAGCGGTAGCGACCTCGAGGACCTACAGGAACCAGGAAGATATCGGGAAAAATTGGTCCGTGGACCCCAAACAACAAGAAAAGTGAGTAGAGTCGCGAACCGTTGGGAGGGTGAATAACGAAAATTTTATCACTAAAGCCCGGCTACAGAACATGACGACGACCCGAACGGGCCATTCTATACTTCGCTTAAACCAAACCCGAAGCCTTCGTCCGTGGTATCGGGCTCTCGTAATCTCAGTCCCACCGATAACGACAACGAGGAATGATATTTCTTGGACTACCGCGGAGTGAGAATTGGCAGGTAAATTCGTCTGGACCTCAGCATCTTCAGGCATCCGGTTTTCTCTCTTAACTCTCATCGAAGACGCCCCCCTTGGCTGTTTGCCTAGTCGTCGATTCTTTTAAGTACGGCTGCCACATTCTTTCGATCTCGCGTTTCGGCTTTAGAGCTCGAGTTTGGCCGTGCACCCACTCAATTCATCTTTTGACCTTGCGTCGAGTTGCTTACATAACACCTCTAATCGTAAATTTCACCCGGAATAATACAGGACGAGGATCTGGTCGCTGTACGCATTCACCTGAAACTTAAAAACAGCAAACTTCATTGAAGCTTGTAATCTATTATCGCCTGCTACTGATTCAGTTGTTAATCTACCGTGCAGATGCGTGGTCTTGCGCCGTTGCTTTGGACACTATCTATGGCGAGGAAGTTGTACAGCCAAGGGAATCGCCAACCCAGCAAGCGATGTGAGGATGATGTATACCCCGTAACCTCCCAGCATATTATATTGGACGGAGAACGAAAACAACGAGGTCGAAAGAGCAGGTCCCACCGCTCTGGCGCTTGACACTGCGGTCTGGGCCAGTCCATTGATCGCGCCAAGAGATCTCCGGTTAGGCGCCGAGTCCGTGACGTACATAAATATACACGGTGAAATGCATCAATAAAAATCCGGGACAAACTTTTTTCGAACGTACCGTACGCGGTATCCATGAAGAAACGCATGAAAAGGAACAAAGTGACAAGAAGCCAGACTTCCATGCGAACTCCACACTGCTTCGCAACAAGGTTGATGAATGGGAAAGTGAGGAATGCGGGGACAAAGGTTGCAATGTACATGATGAACACTCGTCGTATGCCGAACCTTCTTACAAGCTTGGAAAAGAAGAGGATTTGGAATACGCCAGTACCCGCCCCATAGAATCCCATGATGTACCCGATGCTCACAGGGTCAAGGCCCACGCCGCCCATTTCAATGGGCATGTGGAAGAAAAGTGGAAGTAGAGCGTTTATTGAGATATCGAGGAAGGCCAAGCTCATATAATTGGCAATGGAAATCACAACTGGAAAAGTAAGATGTCCACGGACAGGGACAGGGATCTCGGTAGTGTGCTCGCGACCAGGTGCGCTATTATACAAAGCGATAGATTTGGACTTCCATCTGTCCACAGTCTAAAATGGGTGTAATTCATTGAATCTCAAGTTTTGACTGCAGACAATAAGCAGAAATCAACCTACCTCTTCGAAGAAAAGAGCCGTGATTATCAGACCTCCAAATATGAAGCCTGAAGTGGAAATGCAAGGGAGGAAATACGGATATTCCTTCCAAAATTGACTGGTGAATACCTCTGGGAAGCGGTCATTGGGTCGTGTGTTAAGGAACCACCTAGTATTGGCCTATAGTTAGGGAAGTCATTTGATACTCATACCCACACGATCATTATATTGCTCACCCCAAGGTTCCACCCAATGCCCAAACCACCGTCATCAGAGCGTAAACATGAGTGCGATTTGTGACATCTGTAAGTTCGCCCATGGTGCTTTTAATAACCCCTACATACGAAATCAACTACTTACTTATTACATGAAAGAAGGTAAGAGGCGCAGGTGCGTACCGATATTTCTATTCAACAATCCGCATAAACATCGGCTGATTGAGGTTAATCTAAGTCAACGACGAGCCGATGAAGCGCGTAGAAATTCACGGTCTGACCTGATCACAAGGGCTGAGAACGTACGAGACAACCCAAAGAACAGCATGGATAATATCGTTCCAACCATCCCAAGCATGGGGACTGGCTTCCTGCCAATACGATCTGATGCCCGACTCCATTGAAACACGGTGATTGCCTCCGTTGCAAAAAATAACGATTCCTACGATGAAGGGCACTCCCGGTCAGTACAGGCCTCATATTGCCACAACCCTATTTTCAGAATGAAACGAAACTCAACAATCAGCTCAGCATAATATCCAATCATTGTTTCATCTCCGCCGGTAATATCAAGCTTCCCCACAAGCTATTCCACGAAATATTAGCAGGATGGTGCAGAACAAGTAAAAAAAATGCCAACACCTCATTAATGTAGGGGTAAAATTGATTGGCTACTAATCGGTTCACAGGTATGCAGAAGCAACATAATGCTAATCTGCAGCCACGGCAACGGTTGTTTCGGAGATTCTGCACTCGATGGGGAAATGTTTTCATCCTCGTGAAAACCGTGAATTCCATCCATTAAGCTTCCAGGGGTTGTGAAAGAGGTGAAGAAAGGAAGACCAGGGTAATACACACCGCGCGGCTTTATATACGAGATACTATTGGGAAGCGATGGTAAAATAGAGAACGTTCAAGTCAACTTGTGCGGAAACAAAATCTCGGCCGCGTTTCGACCGAGAAGGCGAGTAGCGGATCAGAGGCTTAGGTGAATCATTGGTGGAGGTGCTGAAACACAAAGGTGAACGTCCATGAGAAATATTGATCCCTGCAAATGGAAGGGTACGCTGTCATCGAAGGTGCTGCGCTAACAATTCATTGAAAACCAGTCCGACCAGACCGTGCAAATTATACAACCTGACATCGACGCAAGAAAATGGCTTAAGATCCTTTTGTGGGCATAAAGAAAATGATATTAAATACACCGTTAGTAAACCTCCGTCATTGCTTGAAGCTGCTTCAGTGCAGCCGAGGGTCGGAGCCGCATAGTAAACCACGTCATTTGACCACTCTTAT
>Ga0307513_10007780_pt1 | contig 13827 bp, 11 predicted proteins | sample 15_EM_MG_FD_202174 | JGI IMG/M metagenome (GOLD analysis project Ga0307513, IMG submission 202174) | Populus trichocarpa ectomycorrhiza microbial communities from riparian zone in the Pacific Northwest, United States - 15_EM | ecosystem: Host-associated > Plants > Roots > Unclassified | place... | reverse complement strand
GCGCGCAAGCTCCAGGTGTTGACCGCGGTGCTGGGTACCGGCGTGCCGTACGCACCCCCGATGGCGGCGCGGATCGATCGCGCGCTCGATCAGTTCGCGCGGCGCTGGGAGGGCGAGCAGCGCGGCGCGTGCCTCGCGTTCGAGCTCCACGAGACCGAGGATCGCGCGCTGCACGATCGCCGGCGCGCGTGCCTCGATCGCCAGCGCCTGGTGTTCGAGGCGATCGTCGACCGCTTCGCCGTCGCCGATCGCACGACGGTGCGCCAGGCCGATCAGGTGCTCGGCGCGCTGCCCGGCGCGGAGCGTTGTGCCCGGCCCGACGAGGTGGCGTGGCCGGCGAACCCCGGCGATCGCGTCCGGCTCACCCGTCACTTCCAGGAGGCCGCGCGGCTGGCGAGCCTCGCCGCGGCGGGTCGGCCGGCCGAGGCCGAGCGCGGCGTCGCGGCGCTGGTCGCGAACGCCGGCACGCTGGGCTCGCCGAGCGCGCAGGCCGACGCGATGTTCCTCGACGGTCGGATCGCCGGCATGGTCGGCCGCCCCGCCGACGGCGTCCGCAAGGTCGAGCAGGCGCTGTGGGCGGCCCAGGCCGCGGGCCACGACGAGCTGGTCGTGACCGCGGCGTGCGAGATGATCAACCTGCTGGCCGGCCGCCTGCGCCGCCCGGCGGACGCGCGGCCCTTTGTCGCGCTGGCCCGCGCCTCGGCGGAGCGCGTCGGCACGGTGATGGCGCGCGCGCTCGCCGCCCGCGCGATCGGCGAGCTCGAGATCGAGGCCGGGCGCTACGACGCCGCCCAGGCCGAGCTCGCGCGCGCGGTCGCGCTCGTTGATGGAACCGCGCCCTCGCCCGATCCGATCTTCGTCGCGTCGCTGCAGCGCGACCTGTCGAACCTCGAGTCGAAGCGGGGCAACTTCCGCGCGGCCGAGCCGCCGCTGCGCAACGCGCTCGCGCTGATCGCGCAGGCGGTCGGCGAGCACCACCCGACCTACGCCTACTCGCTCAACAACCTGGCCAATCTGTTGACAGACCAGCGGCGCTACGCCGAGGCCACGGCGATGTTCGATCGCGTGGTCGAGATCCTCGAGCGCGCGCTCGGCCCCGATCACCCCGACGTCGGCCGCTCGGTGAGCAACAGCGCCTCGGTGTACGCCGAGGCCGGCGATCTGCCGCGGGCCCGCAAGCTGTTCCAGCGCGGCCTCGCGATCCAGCAGGCGATCGATCCGGAGAGCGCGAGCATGGCGAGCATGTTGAACGAGCTCGCCGATCTGACGCGCGTGCAGGGCGACCTGGTCGAGGCCGAGCGGCTCTACACGCGCTCGCTCGCGCTGCGCCGGCGCCGGCTGGGCGACCATCATCCGGAGACCACGCAGTCGCTGGTCGCGCTGTATCAGGTCGCGGCGCTGCGCGGCGACCTGGCGGCGGCGGCGCGCTGGTGCGAGGACGCCCAGCGCTCGATCACGGGCACCGACGAGGTCGATCGCAAGACCCGCGCGAAGGTCGAGACCTGCCGCGGCGATCTCGCGCGGCGGCGCGGGCGGTCGGCGGACGCGGCGGTGATCCTCACACGCGCGCTCGCGCTGCACGGCGAGGAGCCCACGATGTACCGCGCCACGACGCAGCTCGCGCTCGCCCTCGCGCTGCCGCGGCGCGACGTCACGCAGGCGATCGAGCTGGCGCGCGCCGCGCGTGCGGGATTCGCGCAGTCGCCGGTGTTCTGCGCCCAGGAGATCGCTGAGATCGATCGCTGGCTGGCCGCGCACGCTCGGTAACTGTCTGATCGAGCGCGCTGGCAATCGTCATCATCCGGAAGCTGTGGTGTCGTGGATTACGGTCTTCGGCGTCCGGATCGCGTGATGATGGTAAAAATGTATCTACAGCACACTCCGCTAGCCGCGACGACGCTGTCGCCGTGCGCGCGCCGGTGACGGGCTCGCGGTTTCCGCGGCTGGAGTCGACGCTGACCGGGGCGACCGGCGTGCGGGTCGGCGCGCCGGCGCGCGGTCGCTACTTCGCGCTCGGCTTGCTCGTGGCCGGCGGCGTCGCGATCGCCTCGCTGGTGATCCAGCTCGCCGACCCCGGCGGCGGCGGAGCCGTCGCCCCGCGTCGCGACCAGGCAACTACGCCACCGCCCGACGCGGCGGTCACGCTGCCGGTACGCTGACGCGCGCGGCGGCTACTTGGGCGCCACCGCGGCGGGCGGCGGGGTGGGAATGCAGCCCGGCATCTGCGACTGCATCAGCGCGATCAGGCCGATCACGCCGGCGCCGATCACCGAGTGCCACCACACCTTGCGGAAGATCGGCCCGAGGGCATGGGCGCGTTCGTGCGGATCTTCGTAGCAGGCGGCGCACGCGACCATGATCGACTGGGCGTCGATCATCTTGCCCATGACGCCGCCGGTCGAGTTGGTCGCGACGATCAACACCGGGTTGAGGTGGAGCTGCTGCGCGGTGATCTTCTGCAGGCTGCCGAACAGCGCGTTCGACGCGGTGTCCGAGCCGGTCAGGAACACGCCGAGCCAGCCGAGGTACGCGGCGAAGAACGGATACGCGGCGCCGGCGCCGACGAACACCAGGCCGAGCACGGCGTCGGTGCCGGCGTAGCGCGTCAGGTAGCCCAGGCCGAGGACCTGGCCGATCACGAGGATCGGCGTCTTCATGCGCGCGAGCGTGCGGGTGATCGCCAGCTTCCACTGCGCGCCGGTCAGGCCGAGCGCGAAGCCGGACAGCACGGCGGCGACGAACACGCCGGTGCCCGCGGCAGAGAGCCAGTTGAGCGAGAGCTGCGCGGCCTCGGGCTTGGCGTTGGCGAGCGCGACCGGCGGCATGCGCTGGACCAGCTGGTGCAGCGCCGGCATGTCCCATACTGGAAGTGACAGCGTGCCGGCGAGCTTGCTGCCGAACAGCGAGGCGTCGAGCTTGACGAAGTCAAGGAGGCTGTTGAGGCGCACCTTGTTCTCGGGCAGGCCCCAGACCACGCAGCACGCGATCAGGATCGCCCACGGCGTCCACGCGTGGATGGTCTCCTTGACGCTGTACTTGTACCGCCAGTCGGCGCGCGGGGCGCCGGTCGCCGCGTCGGCGCGCTCCGACGTCAGCAGGAAGCGCTGCTTGGGGTGCCAGACGAAGCGCAGGAACAGCGCGGTGCAGATCACCGAGAACACGCCCGAGACCACGTCGGTCGTGAGGTGCAGGCTGGCCTGGCCCGACGCGAAGTACTGCATCACCGCGAAGCTCGCGCCCGAGACCAGCGCCGCCGGCCAGACCTCGAGCGCCTGCTTCCAGCTGCCGCCCTCCATCTTGACGAACAGCACGACCAGCCAGAACGGGACCAGCAGCGAGATCCACGGCAGCTGATGGCCCGCCATGGTCGACAGCGTCAGCTCGTCGATCTGGCTGACCTTCGAGAGCGTGACGATCGGCGTGCCGATCGCGCCGAACGCGACCGGCGCGGTGTTGGCGATCAGGTTCAGCACCGCGGCCTGGAACGGCTTGAAGCCGAGCCCGACCATGATCGCGCCGGCGATCGCGACCGGCGTGCCGAACCCCGAGGTGCCCTCGATGATCGCGCCGAACGAGAACGCGATCAGCAGGACCTGCAGCCGGCGATCGAACGAGATGTGGATGATCGACTCCTTGACGACCTCGAACTTCCCGGTGACGACGGTCATCGTGTAGAGCAGCATCGCGGCGACGACGATCCAGATGATGCCGATCAGCCCGGACAGGCTGCCGAGCGCGAACGCCGACAGCGCGCTGGCGACCGGCATGCGAAACGCGAGGCACGACACCAGGAACGCCGCGATCACCCCGAAGAACGCCGCGTAGGGCGCCGCGATGCCGAGGTGGCGCTCGCCGAGCTTGTCGCGGTGCGGGTGGAGCGCGATGAAGTACAGCAACACGGCGATCGGGATCGCCGCGGTCACCGTCGACAGCACCACGTTCCCAAACGGATCGTAATTCTGCTGATACACCGCGACCTCCGGCGACGACGGTAGGACAAGCCCGAAAAACATGGAACCGGGTGCGTCTGGACAGGTGTTTCCCGTCGGGCGCAGGCGCACACCGCCTACATGCGCTGGCCCATCGCCGGGCGTGCGTCATGGTCCAGGGGTGCCGGTGGTCGTGCTGCTGATGACGTACAACCTGGATTTCCGGAACCCCGATGTCCCGGCGACGCTCGCCGCGATCGAGGCCGCCGACGCAGATATCGTGTTGTTACAAGAGGTCTCGAGCGCGTGGCGCGATGCGTTGCGAGCGCGCTTCGCCCGGCAGTATCCCCACCACGCGTTTCACCTGTTCGTGCGGCCGTCCGGGGGGCTGGCCGTGCTGTCGAAGCTGCCGCTCGAGCACGACGAGCTGTGGGATGCGCCGCCCGGGACCGGCGCGTGGTTTCCGGCCGAGCGCACGGTGATCGCCACCGGGTTCGGCCCGCTCCAGCTGCTCAACGTGCACCTGCGCCCGGCGCGCGACGGCGACAGCTGGATCCGCGGCTTCATGATGACGCCGAACCTGCGGCGCGCCGAGATCATGGCGCACTGGGCCCGGCTCGACCCCGCGCTGCCGACGATCATCGCCGGCGACTTCAACGAGGATGCGACCGGGCGTGCGGTCGACTACCTCGCGGAGCAGGGGATGACGCGGCTCGTGACCGCGGGGCTGCCGACCTGGCACTACCAGGTCAGCAATCGCGGCCAGTCGTTCGATCTGCTGAAGATGGACATCGATCACGTGATGATCGACGGGCGGCTGATCGGCAGCGACGCGCGCGTGCTCGCGACCGGGACGTCGGATCACCGGCCGGTGGTGGTCTCGATCGGCGCGCGCTAGCCTCGCGCAGCGAGGCGTCTGCTCCGTACAGCCGAGCGCCTCGCGAGGCGATCGAGGCGACGGAGTCCGTATGAAATACGGACTCCGAGTCGGCCTACGTCAATGGCACGTTGCGGATCGAGGCGTCGAGCACCTCGATCGGGTGCGCGGTGCGGACGTCGTGGCCGCGCTCGCGCAGCAGCATCTGGATCTGCAGCGTGCAGCCCGGGTTGGCGCTGATCAGCAGCTCGGGCGCGGCGGCGAGCACGCTGTCGACCTTGCGCTGGCCGATCTCTCGCGCGCTGTCGGGCTCGAGCAGGTTGTGCACGCCGGCGCTGCCGCAGCACGCGTCGCTGTCGAGCTCGACCAGCTCGAGGCCGGGGATGCCGCGCAGGAGGGCGCGCGGCTGGGCGCGGATGCGCTGGGCGTGCGCGAGGTGGCAGGCGTCGTGGTACGCGGCCTTGACGGCGATCGGGTGGCGGGTCGCGCTCGGGCCGAGCTCGGCGAGCAGCTCGGTGACGTCGCGGACCTTGGCGGCCAGCGCGGCGGCGCGCGCGGCCCACGCCGGATCGTCGTGCAGCAGGTGGCCCCACTCCTTCATCGACGAGCCGCACCCGGCGGCGTTGACCACGATGAAGTCGGCCTCGGCGGTCTCGAGCGCGGCGATCGCGGCGCGCGCGAACCCGCGGGCCTCGTCCGCGCGCCCGGCGTGGACCGACAGCGCCCCGCAGCAGCCGAGCTCGTCGGGGATCACGACCTCGCAGCGCTCGGCGGCGAGCACGCGCAGGGTCGCCTGGTTGACCGCCGGGAAGTACACGCGCTGCACGCAGCCGGGGAGCAGCGCGACCCGCGCGCGGCGTTCGCCGTCGGCCGCTTGCTGCGACGGCAGGTGATCGGTGAGCTGGCGCAGGCTGACCGGCGGCATCAGCGCCTCGAGGTTGCGCAGCCGGCCCGGCAACAGGCGGACCAGGCCGAGGCGGTGGACCAGCCAGCGCAGGCCGGTGCGCTGATAGACCAACTGCATCAGCACGGCGAGCTTGAGCCGGCGCGGATAGGGAAACAGACTGAAGATCATCTCGCGGAACAAGCGATCTGGCAGCGGTCGGGTATACGTGCGCTCGATCGTCGCGCGGGTCTCTTCGATCAGCACGTTGTACTGGACGCCGGACGGGCACGCCGGGACGCACGCCATGCAGCCCAGGCAGCGATCGAAGTGGCCGACCGCGGCGGCGGTCAACGGCTCCTGGTGCTCGGCCACCGCCTTCATCAGGTGGATCCGGCCGCGCGGCGAGTCCATCTCTTCGCCCCACGAGGTGTAGGTCGGGCACGACGGCAGGCAGAACCCGCAGTGCACGCAGTCATCGAGCAGGCGGCGCGGCGCGGTCATCACAGGCCTCCGACGAAGCGGCCGGGGTTCATGCGGCGCTCGGGATCGAAGCGCTGCTTGAGCTGCTGCATGATCGCGAACCCGGCGGGCGGCGGCCCCCACGGGTCGATCGAACCGCGCCCCCATCCGGGGGCGCTGCCGGCCGCGGCTTCGATGACGAGCGAGCCGCCCGCGGCGACCAGCGCGGCGCGCGCCATCGGGATCGCCCCGGCGTCACCGGCGCCGCACACGAAGCCCACGCCGAGGCTCGCGTACCACGCGAAGTCGCCGAGCTGCGCGACCAGCGCGGCGACCTGCGGCAGCGCGGTCGGCAGCGCGGCGACCCGGATGCGCAGCGGCGCGGCGGCGCGGATCGCGTCGTGGCGGCGCCAGAACGCGTCGCCGCCGGCGAGGTCGGTCGCCGCGCCGCTCGCCGCGACCAGCTCGCCGAACCGCGCGACCTGGTGCGCGACGCCGCGGTCGAAGCCCTCGAACCGCACGCCGAGCTCGAAGCGCGCGCCGGTGCGCAGCGCCACGGCGGCGGCCGGCTCGAGCTGCGCGGCGCGGGCGGCGGCGAGCAGCGCGATGACGGCCTCGGCGGTGCGCTCGTGCACCACGACGGTCGTCGTCACCTCGGGCCGCGGATGCAGGCGAAACGCCGCGGCGGCGATCAGGCCGAGCGTGCCGAGCGAGCCGCACAGGACCTTGGGCAGATCGAAGCCGGCGACGTTCTTGACGACCTTGCCGCCGCCGCGCGCGATCTCGCCGTCGGCGCGCACCAGCGTGACGCCGATGATGAGATCGCGGATCCCGCCGTAGCGCTGGCGCAGCGGGCCGAACCCGCCGGTCGCGATCAGCCCGCCGATCGTCGCGCGCTCGGGCCACGGCGGATCGATCGCGAGGCGCTGGCCGTGCTGGGCGACCTCGCGCTGGAGCGCGGCGAGCGTCACCCCGGCCTCGGCGACGATCACCATGTCCGCCGGCGCGTACTCGAGGATCCGCGCCAGCCGCTCGGTGCGCACCACGGCGTCGAGCGCGTCGGGCCGCGCGCCGAGCCCGAGCGCGGTGCCGCCGCCGACGAAGCCGAGCCGGAACCGCTCGCGCGCGGCCTGCGCCATGACCTCGCCGCACTCGTCGACGCTGGCCGGCGCGAACGCGGTGAGCGGCCGGACGCCGGCGATGACATCGCTGTCGCGCACGGCCACGCTCGCGGCGCGCGGCGTCATCCACGCCCCGCCACGCCGTCGCGCTCGGTCGCGTGCGCGACGTACACGCCGGGCCGGTCGCCGCACAGCCGCGGCGTCGGGAACACCTTGCCGGGGTTCATGCGGACCTCGGGATCGAACGCGCAGCGCACCAGGTTCATCGTCGCCAGATCGGCGTCGCTGAACATGTCGTTCATGTAGATCGCCTTGTCCGCGCCGACGCCGTGCTCGCCGGTGATCGAGCCGCCGCTCCGCACGCACAGCTTGAGGATCTCGCCGGCGGTGTGCTCGGCGAGCGCCTCCTGGCCGGGCACCGCGGCGTCGTACAGCACGAGCGGGTGCAGGTTGCCGTCGCCGGCGTGGAACACGTTGGCGATGCGCAGCCCGCTCGCGGTCGCCAGCGCCTCGATCGCGCGCAGCACCTGGGCGATCTCGGAGCGCGGGATGACGCCGTCCTGCACGACGTAGCTCGGGCTGATCCGGCCGACCGCGGCGAACGCGCTCTTGCGGCCGCGCCACATCGTGTCGCGCTCGGCGTCGTCGCGCGGCACCCGGATCTCGAGCGCGCCGGCCGCGAGCGCGAGCCGGTTGGCCTCGGCCGCGGTGTGCTCGACCTCGGCGATCGGCCCGTCGACGTCCATCAGCAGCGCGGCGCCGACGTCGGGCCAGTCGACCCCGGTCGCCGCCTTGATCGCGACGATCGCGAGCCGGTCCATCATCTCGATCGCCGCCGGCACGATGCCCGCGGCGATGATCAGCGACACCGCGTGGCCGGCTTCGTCGGTCGACGGGAACGTCGCGAAGAACGTGCGGGTCGCCTCGGGGCGCCGCAGGATGCGCAGCACGACCTCGACGACGACGCCCAGCGTGCCCTCGCTGCCGACCAGCGCGCCGCGCAGATCGTAGCCCGGCGGATCGGCGACGGGGCCACCGAGCTCGACGAGCTCGCCGTCGGGCAGCACCACGGTCGCGCCGAGCACGTGGTTGGTCGTGAAGCCGTACTTGAGGCAGTGCGCGCCGCCGGAGTTCTCCGCGACGTTGCCGCCGATCGTGCAGACCTGCTGCGACGACGGATCGGGCGCGTAGTAGTAGCCGTCGGGCGCCAGGCGCCGGGAGATCTCGAGGTTGATCACGCCGGGCTCGACGCGCATCCACTGGTTGGCGAAGTCGATCTCGATGATCCGCTTCATCCGCGACAGCCCGAGCACCAGGCAGCCCGGCACCGGCATCGCGCCGCCCGACAGGCCGGTGCCCGAGCCGCGCGGCACGATCGGCAGGCCCTCGCGGTACGCCAGCCGGACGACCTCGACGACCTCGGCGCGCGTCGCCGGCAGCACGACCAGGCCGGGCTGCGCGCGAAAGCTGGTCAGGGCGTCGCACTCGTAGGTGCGCAGCTGGTCGGGCCGCGAGATGCAGTTGCGCTCGCCGACGATCGCCGCGAACCGGGCGATCAGCTCGGGGGCGAGCGGCGCGGCGGGCTCGGCGTCCATGGCGCTACGGTAGCCCGGTTCGTGCGGGCGCGGCGCGCCTAACCCTGGTGGAGGTGGACGTCGCGCTGCGGCACCGGGATCACGATCTGGCTGGCGCGGAACGCGCGGTCGATCGCGAAGCGCAGCCGCGACGACACCAGCGCCTCCTCCTTGGCCTCGGAGATCCACACGACGAGCGCGAGCTGGATCGCGGAGTCGCCGAAGCCGTCGTGGAGCACCTCGGCCGGTGGCTCCGCGCGGACCTTGGACTCGCCGGCGGCGACCTCGAGCAGGACCTTCACGGCGTGGTCCAGATCGGTGCCGTACGCGACGCCGACCTTGACCCACACCCGGCGCATGTGGCTCGGCTGCGAGTGGTTGATCACCGTGTTGGTGATCAGCGAGGCGTTGGGCACGATGATCGTCAGGCCGTCGCGCGACACCACGTGGGTGGCGCGCAGGCCGATGTCCTCGACGGTGCCGAGCACACCCGCGACGTCGATGAAGTCGCCCTTGCGGACCGGGCGCTCGATCAGCAGCAGCAGCCCCGAGATGAAGTTCTCGGCGAGCTTCTGGAGGCCGAAGCCGATGCCGACCAGCAGCACGGCGCCGCCCGCCATCACGGCGCTGGTGTTGATGCCGACCGTGCTGACCGCGACGATCACGCCGATCGTCGTCACGGCGTAGCGCAGCATCTTGCCGATCGCGAAGCGCAGCCCCTGGTCGAGCCCGCGGATCGCGAAGATCTGGTCGACGCTGCGGCCGACCACGGATCCGACCAGCCGAGCGGCGATGATGATCGCGACGGCCGTCACCACCGTCAGCGTCGTGACCGGCGTCCCCGACAGCACGATGAATGGCGTGTGGAGGTACTCGAGGATCGTGTCCAGCATGCGCGCCGCCAGCATACGTGGCGCGCGCGCTCGCGGGCTGTACGATCGGTGCGCGAACCCAACCCCATGTCCGTTGCCGGCGCTGCGCCAGCGGCCCCGCCGCTGGCTTGACTCGTTTCAAGCGTAGTGCAGCGCCGGCAACGAACTCCCCTTCATCATCTCCGTCGTCCCCCTCCCTCGTCTCCGTCGATCGAAATTCAGAGCAGGAACACCGCCAGGTAGATCAGCGCGGAGCACACGCCGGTGATCAACCACAGCCGCGCCACCGCGCGGTGGGCCCGATCTTCATTGTGTGCGTAGGCCAGGCCGGGCACGAGGCCGATGACCGGGACGACGACCGCGGCGGCAAACACGGTCCACTTCAAGGCATCGGACGGACCACGGCGGCCCCGCAAGGTTGTCATCGACAGCCTTGGAAAACGAGCGCCGCAGTAGGCGCAGACGCGGTTCATTGTGGCGTTTTCGATGCCGCAATCCTGGCAAACCACACAAGCTCCTATGCCAGCAGTTGACGAATACGATCAGTTGTCAAGGTGGCGCAAACCCGCGCACCCTCGACGAATCGTGCGAGGTCTTGCTGGTTCGAGCTGATAGGGCGTCGCGCGCGGCGAATGTGAACATCGCGGGCGCCTTTTTTTTCGTTTCTTTGGGAATTCCTACGGGACAGGCGTGCGTCGCACCCGCCATCGTCGGTGCGCACCGGTCCGGGGCCCGGAATCCGTCTGGATCCGGGGGGAGGCCCGTGATAGTCATTTCTTGTTCACGTACTCAGATGCAACGGAGGCGCCGGCGACATGAGTGACTCCTTGGATGAACGAGCGCGTGTGCTGCTCACGGCGGGACAGACCGGTCAAGCCACGACGATCGTCCTGCGCGAGCTCGGTCCGGAGATCTTCGGCTTCCTGACCGGCGTGCTGGGCGACCACGACGCCGACGAGGTGTTCTCGGCGCTGAGCATCCGGCTGTGGCGCTCGCTCGACGGCTTCGAGGGCCGCTGCTCGCTGCGAACCTGGGCCTACGTGCTGGCGCGGCACGAGCTCGGGAGATTTCGCAGGGGGGCGCGGCGCTACGCCGAGGCGCGGGTGCCCATCTCGGAGCTCGAGGACGTCCTCGCCGCCGCGCGCCACACCACGCGCACCACGATGGCGACCGAGAAGCGGATCAAGCTGACCTCGCTGCGCGACGAGCTGCCGGTCGAGGACCGCACGCTGCTGATCCTGCGCGTCGACCGCAACCTGGCGTGGGACGACATCGCTCTGGCCTTCGCCGACAACCCCGAGGTGTTCAGCGACGAGGACAAGAAGCGCGAATCAGCGCGCCTGCGCAAGCGTTTCCAGCTGGTGAAGCAGCGTCTGGTCGCGCGGGTGCGGGCCGTGGCGCCTGCCCTGTGAAGCACTGTGAAGGCGGGCGCCTGTCCGGGGCGCGCGCCGGTGGCGCAATACGGAAAAAACACCTCTCCCCCTTCACATCGAGCCCTCACCCGACCCTGTCTGGATGAAGCGATCATGGCCAACGACGAGTCTCACGGTGGCGGGGCGGACCCCGAAGCGCACACTGTACCCGGCGGTGGCAGCGACGGCGGTGACGGCGGGGCGGACCCCAAGGCACAGACGGTGCGGGGCGGTGGGTTCTGGCACGGCGACCGCTTGACCTCGTTGCCGACCTGCGACCTCGACAGCCTGGAGACCGACGCGCTCGAGGATGACCGCGACGTGGCGCTGATGCGCGCAGTGGCGCACGCGCCGCCGCGCCGGCCACCGAACGCCGTGGTGCCGGGGACCCGGTGGGGCGGGTCGGGGCGCTACATCATCGATCGCCGGCTCGGGCGCGGCGGCATGGGCACGGTGTACGCGGCGAGCGACGCGGTGCTGAAGCGCATCGTCGCGCTCAAGATCCTCGACGTCGCCGGCGCCGATCACGATCCCGCGCATCACGCGCGCCTGTTGCGCGAGGCGCAGCTGGCCGCGAGCATGGAGCACGAGCGCATCGCGCGGGTCTACGACTGCGGCAGCCACGAGGGCTATGCGTTCGTCGCGATGGAGTACGTCCCGGGCGGCACGCTGCGGCAGCGGATGGCGCACGGCGATATCCCGCTGCCGCAGATCATCGACATCGTCACCCAGATCGCCGAGGGGCTCGCCGAGCTGCACGCCAAGGGCGTGGTCCACCGCGACCTCAAGCCCGAGAACGTGATGATGACGGCGCAGGGCGGGGTCAAGCTGGTCGATTTCGGGCTGGCGCGCCACGCGGTGCTGCACGACGGCGAGCCGGGCCTGCCGGTGCGCTCCGGCCGCTCGCAGGTCGTCGACAGCGCCAGCACCGCGGCGAGCTCTGGCACGCCGGGCTACATGGCGCCCGAGCAGTGCAACGGCGACGCGATGGACGCGCGCGTCGACATCTTCGCGCTCGGCGTCATTCTCTACGAGCTGATCGCGCACGACAAGCCGTTCCGCGGCGCGACGGTCGGCGCGATCGTCAACGCGACGCTCGAGACCGTGCCGAGCTTCCACGAGCCCGGCTGGGCGCTCGTCCCCGGGCGGCTGCTCGAGCACACCGCCCGGATGCTGAAGCGCGACCCCGAGGCGCGGTTCGCCGACGGCACGGCCGCGCTGGCCGCGCTACGCGAGCTCGCGGCCGGGCTGTCCGGCGAGCGGACGGCGGATTCCGAGGCCCTCGCCGCGGTCGCCCGCGCGCGCACCGAGCGCCCCGCGCGCTCGCCGATCTTCGTCGACGTCGGCATGGCGACGCGCGGCCTCGAGCTGCCGGTCGCGATCGGCGCGCTGCTCTGCCTCGGCCTGCAGGCGACCCAGCCGATGGTGCGCCGGCCGCCAGCCCCGCCGCCGGGCATGGCGCTGATCGACGTCGGGGAGATCGAGCTGGGGCAGACTCCCTTTGATCTAGAGCGTATATGTCACGAAATGGGGGATCCGTGCGAGCGAGAGTATCTCTATCGAGAGGCGCCGCGATTCCGCATCTCCTTGCCGCCTTTTTTGCTCGATCGCCACGAAGTCACGAACCTCGAGTTTGCGAGGTACCTCGACCAGATTCGCTCGTCGATCAAGGTGGTCGCTGATCAGGATACGCACGAGCCGCGATTCGCACGGTTGGGAGCCGGAGACGAGAGCACGTTGCTGGCCGATTTGGATCGCGACTACAGTGGCGTCGTGTTCGATGGGCGGCGCTTTATGGCGCGCACGTCTTACGAATACCTTCCCGTGGTGCAGGTCACCTGGTACGCGGCCGAGATGTATTGCGCCTTCAAACGGGCCCGACTTCCCACGGAGAACGAGTGGGAAGCCGCGGCGCGCGGTCGCGACGATCGCAGGTTCCCGTGGGGCAACGCGCTGCCGCGCTGCGGCGAGGTGGCGCTTGCAAATGACAATTGGATTCCTGGAAGGCAAGCCTGCGCGAAGCCATCGCTGATTCAGTCCGTCGGCACGATGCCGCAGGATCTGACGGCGGATGGCGTGAGCGATCTCGGTGGCAATGTCTCGGAATGGACCTCGACCATCTTCGTCGCGGGGAACCGCGCCGCTCGCCCGGTCAGCGGACCACGCGACGCGGGACGGGTGACGCGTGGTGGTGCGTGGACCTCCTCGCTGTTAGCGCGAACGAGCGGACGACATATCGTCCCGCCCGGCGCGGTCGGTACAAACCTCGGATTTCGATGTGCGTCGGATCCCGATGACGCACGACCTTGACCAGGAGTTCTTATGCAGAAGCCAGAGCGCTCTCCATTGCCGTCGAATCAGGGCGGGAAAAGTACAAATGAGGTGAAGCCAGGGCCGCAGGACCCGCCGCCGAAGCCGAACTTGACCGAACAAGACGAGTCGTCTTCCGTCGTCCCCGCGAAGACGCCGATCGCAGTCTGACCGCGCCGGGCCCGCGTCAGCCGGCTTGACAATCCTCGACGTCGATCGATAGTCGATCGATGAGCTACGAACCCGAGGATCTGCGTTGAGCCTGGATGTCGAGCTGGTCCTGCGCATCCTCGTCGGCACGGCGCTCGGTGGGATCATCGGCTACGAGCGCGACATCCATGGCCGGCCGGCCGGGCTGCGGACGCACGCGCTGGTCGCGCTGGCGTC
>Ga0307513_10007779_pt1 | contig 13828 bp, 15 predicted proteins | sample 15_EM_MG_FD_202174 | JGI IMG/M metagenome (GOLD analysis project Ga0307513, IMG submission 202174) | Populus trichocarpa ectomycorrhiza microbial communities from riparian zone in the Pacific Northwest, United States - 15_EM | ecosystem: Host-associated > Plants > Roots > Unclassified | place... | reverse complement strand
TAATGTTCATGCTACTTCGACTTCTCTAGTTAAGAAGTATCTTCTTAACAATTCAGTTCGTCAGAACATAGTGCGAACACTGTTTGACCCTGAAAACTTGCCCAGCTCAACTCAGAGAATCTCCCGAGCTGCTATTTCATCTGAGGGTGTCCCCACTCCACCAGTAGACAGTCTTCGATCCCTTCGTCATGATAGACTATAAATGAATATGCGGCCCCAATGCCTACATACCAATAGTAATATGGAATATGGAGTGATCAGTTCCGATATCCAGCTATCAAAGCATTATGCAGCAAACGCATATGCAACTAGAAAATGAGAGAAGTAGTATTCTCTAAACATGATTCCAATCAGTTGAATCTATCTTGAAACGTGCTCTCATTTAGTATTCAGAGTCGTCTTCCAGATGTCTCTGTGAAGCTCATAACTCCGGGAGCTTGGGTTCGGATATATGGTCATCCTATGAAGCCATATACCTCACTCTTATTTATTAGGTAAGCTATTCCCGCTAGGGTAATAACTTTATCCTGGCCACAAGCACGATTCTTCCCTTCCTCTGCTCCCTGACCCACACGATTGCCGCCACAGGCAAAGTGATGGAGGAACTCTGTCTCCAAACCAGTTACCTAAAAGCACTTGTCACCAACTCCTTACCTGATGATGCAGATCACCCCACTCAGGTCAACCAAATCCAGTCTGCCTTACGTGACCTGTCACATAGGGTGGTACACCTCCCGTCTGCCCAGTCCATGACACCACCCCCGCCCCAATCATCCCATCCTCCCGCAGCCACAGTCCTCACCCCCCATGTCCCCTGCTACAGCGGCTCCTCCACAACCCTATAAGGGACCTACACAATCCTTTGCAGCGATAGTGGGCAACACCAGCAGGTTCGACAATGCAGCCCGCCAGGGTCTGGCTGCCAAGAAGAACAGCAACAGATGGAAGAAGAACCCCACTGCAACCACTTCAACAACAAAAGTCGCGGCTACCAACAGGAAGGCCTCTCCTTCGAGGGCCCCCCCCCCTTGCCTGTGCCGCAAGAAGATTCATCGCCCCTCACTTGTCCCCTGCGCCTCACCCTGATGCTGCTGATATAACGGCACACCTACCAGATCTGGCTGCTTCAGCTCTCCGTGAAGCAAACTGTTCCCTTCCCCTGGGCCGCTCACTTAAAGCTATCGTCAACGATAGAGGCTCTGTCACACTCATTGTCCTGCATACTTCGGTCCCACCTGCCTCATACACCCCGTACTTTGAGGCCCTCACCACTAAGCTCAACCAATCCTTCCCCATCGGGACAAACACTGCCTTCCATTCAAACTCGCCCCCACTTCAGTTGAACACGCGAGCCATTCACTCCGTATAGGATACATGCCCTACCAAGATGAGGACCTGTTCAACTACCTCTCTGACTCCATCCTCAACTCCAAGGACATTACCATCTCGGCAGGCCACTTCCTCAACCCGAACTGTCAATCCCGTCTCAAAAAGCGTGCCCATTCGGTGGTTGTTAACGTCGAGCCTACTTCCGTCCAAGCTACTCTCGTGTCCATCCACCTCTTTCGCAACTCACGAACCCTTGTGAATTCATACTCGTCCTCTCCTCTTACTCAGTGCCAGAAGTGATGGAAGGATGGTCATGTCAAACCGCTATGCAAAGCTGAGACTCCAACATGTCCTCTTTGCTCCCTCCAACACACGAAGGCGGAACACTGCTGCCCCAATCCTTCATGCCCCAAAGCAGGAAACCTCCAGGCCATCCTCAACCGTTGCATGGCTTCCCCTGCCAGATGCCCCAACTCTGGGGAACTACACTCAGCCAGGTGCAGGAACTGTTCCGAACGCCCACCACCACCCAAACCACACCTCGCCCCCTCTCACAAAGACGACCAGGCTGCAGTAGATCCTGACCAGATGGACGTCCAGCTAGACGCCTCACGAAAAGAGCCCCCTCCCCCACCTGCAATGAGATCCAACACCCTGCTGCCAGGCCTCCTCCTGCCCTTTCAGGCAGAAACCCCGAGGGCCACCTGTACCCCACTAGCAGCCCGGCCGCCCATGTCAAGATCAGCCTCCAAGGGTGTCCTTCCCCCCCCGAGGCGGAGACCAGCCCCTCACCTGCCGCTTGCCATCTAGCAGGCTCAGCCTAGTAAAATATCACACCACAATGACCACTTGCCCCCTTGTTCCCGAGTACTCAAATAGGCTAGTGTTCAACATTTTAAATGGGCCTGAATGTTTCAGCGGTTGAGGGGATACACAACACGATTGAACCAACGTGGGACGCCTTGGCATAAGGTTGGCTCAAAAACTGGAGCAATTAAGCCTTTAGCCCTAACAAAATTAGAATTTAAATTTTTTTAAAAAAAACTCCGCTCCTGTAGTGGCTTGAACTAAACATCAACAAGTTTTTTTAATGGTCGATTTTCTACCAAGGCGTTTGCTTCAATCAAGGTGTTGTGCATATGTAACCGGAACCATACTAGCGACAAAGATTAAAAAGCAGACTCCCCGATCTGATACTACAACCACCACACCTTCTTTTCACAACATCGCAAATCCGCAATCCACAACCTCCGACCCTGATACCTCCTCACTACTATCCCCCGCACCCACAACCAACCTCCGAAAAGAATGGCTGCCTTGCCTATAGATGATGTCAGCCCGCCCCAAACTCCCTTCCCATCCGCCCCGCGATCAGGATATCCCCCGGCAGGGCAGGGACTCCGTTACACCCCACCTTCCTCCCCAGCCTCCCCTCATCCAAGCCTAGAACCTACCGCACCACACGACATGCATTATTACCTTACCGAGGGCTTGGGAGGTGTGAAGCCCCGCGAATTCCGCGGTGGGAAGACATTCATGAAGGTCATTCAATCGCAAGCCAATGAATTATGTTCCGGCAAGACTAGCCAGCAGTACGCAGTATTTGCCCCTGTGAACCAAGACCAGCTTGCGGTCATCGATCGTATTCACAGGACCCACTTCAAAGGACACCACTTTCTCTACTTCGACCGTGAGGAGACATTGATAGTCAAACTATTGGCTGGCGCAGTTCAAGAATTGGCGAGCCAAGACTTCGGAGTCAGGTTGGATGGTATGATATATGACATGGGGCTATTTGAGAATATTGGCCGGACGGAATCTGCTACCTTCAAAGGAAATGGGAGCGAAAAGGAGGCCGATTGCTCGTGGATGCCTTGGACCACTCGCCCCCATATACCCGACTGGCCCACGCTTGTCATCGAATCTGGGATTTCCCAATCCCGCGATCGCTTGGTGGCCGATGCTCACTGGTGGCTTGAGAACTCGGGCGGACAGGTGAAAATCGTTCTCGTCATCTCATTCTCCCAATCAGAGAAAGAAATATGTCTTCAGCAGTGGGAACTCGTCACCATTCCGGACCCCCATGATACTCAGGGCCAACCCGGGCCTACCAGAACTGCACCAGCAATAGTTCGCGAAATCGACTTAGTCGCAGGCGTTCCAAACGAGGCGTCCTTAACGCTCAACTTCGCAAGTGTCTTCCTTCGCCCGCCCGCCGAGGGCGAGGGGGATTTTATCTTCTCTCCAGAGGAGCTTGAACTCTTTTCTACTAAAGTGTGGAAATTTGGCGGATATGACAAAAAAAAACTCAATCCAAATATTGTAGGTCAACCTTGCCCAGCTACTACTACAAACCGCACTCAATGCTAACTGTCTCAACTGCAGAGGGGGTAGAAGGCAGAGGGGGCGCCCCCGTGAATAGGCGATACAGTATATAACACATGGAAGGTGGCTTTGTTGGCTGTTCGAGGGCACGGAGGCACTAGGCAGATTTTCAAACTGTGGACTTCAGATTTGTTTCTTTTTTCTGTAAAGCGGTTGCAAAATGGTTCCCAAACCTCTAGTTAACTGAGACACCCAATTTCCGCAGTTGGGTATGTAGAAAAGCTGACCGCTTTGATAAATCCTTGAGAAGTTCACGTGCGTTCGGATATTTGTGACTAGAAAGCCCATAAGTAAGAACCAGAATAACGTACTCCACGCCATAGCGAGCCTATCTGCAAGTTCAGGCAACGTGATTGGCTAAACCTAGTCCGGATTTAAATAGTGGCTAGTATTTGAGTGGATGGCTCGTTATGCCGGGCGCTCGCTATGGGGTGGAAGACGTTAATCGATAATCCCGCCAGGATGTTGGAGTCGCCTCTCCTTGCAAATTCTGGGGCAATTGAGGGCCGAAGGTGATTCCAGCATCCCGAGTCTCAATTTCTCCTTCCCTGGGCCTCGATCTCATCACCCCCCGTAATCATAGCCAACTGCAATCCATCTACCATTTTGCTAAGCATTTCTCGTCCCCGATATATTGCCGATTCTGCCATCATTGCTTCGATATTTATGGGAACGAGAGCAAACCCCAATATATCTATTCGCTGTGAAGACGGGGTGGTGTTCTCACCATGACTCCTCCCGCGCACATTTCCGATACATCACACGGATTTTGCTATGCATTCTCCAACAGCGAGTACCGTAAATTCTGGCCAAACTCGACCCGCCAATATTACCTATATGACAGTTGATATGGCTAAAAAGGCGAATTCGCCATGGGGTTAGTCCTTAAGCAAAATGGTGGCCACCTTATGTATCACGGCGGTCCGAGTTCACCAAGAATCTACGGTAGGATTTAATCCGCAGCGTTCCAAGCTGTCGTGGGGGGCCGCATGGCGGGGGTGGTGTTTCCCAGATGCACTATCATAGTAGGGCAGGATAGGAGGGTTGGGTTGGCCTGGATGGCTCACGGACGTGAAATTCCCCTTATACGGAAAACGGTTGTTGAAGATAATCCACAGATCCTTCCCCCCTTTCTCATCATCTCTTCCCCTCACAAGCTTTCCCTTCACTATGACTAGTTGAAGCAAAAGATATAAAAGTATTTTACAAAGCAAATAAAGTCCTTAGCGAAATCATTAGCTCAGTCTTATCGTAACACTTGAGCACTTGATGATCTATTTAACCTTCTTTTCCTCGCAGGCGGTACATCGCTGATTTTGTAGGTTACCTAGCATCACCATATATCACTCATAGTTTGTGTGCAGCCCACTCACCCAACAATCCTTTCTCTTTCTCCCTGCCCCACATCGCGACATCCCACTCCCCGAACCTTTTACAACGCTCCCCCATTTCGTTACTCCTAGCGAAGGTTTTTCTCGCTTTTTGCCCCCCCTCTCTCTCCTTACACCTTTTTTTTCTTCTAGAACCTTCTTTTAAGTCAACTTTCGTCAATTTCCGTGGGCACTGCCTGTGGGCGGATCTGGCGACTTTGTTTTCCTTTTGCTTTCCCTCCTTTCTTTTATAGCGAACGGGGTGATGGACGGAGGAGAGGGAAGAAAAAGGAGATTAGTACTCCGCGCTCTTTTCGTGTGACGGAACGGTAACCCGAGTTTGGGTGGTATAGGGTAGACTCTCGGAGGGAAAGCAGCTTTTCTTCAATCACCGGCGGAAAACATACAAGAAATGGGAAAAGTACAAGCAAAGTAACCTTTTAGTGCCCGGAGAGCTCCTTGCGCCCATGGAAGTCGATTCCTCACCGTCTGCTTTTCCAACTACAACCATACTTGTTAGCAAGCGGTCCCCTCCCGACAGTGTCCTCAAGGATTCTGCCACTACTGATCCCAGCGCTGCTACCGCGATCGATCTGTACCTTATCTCGGAGGAGGATGTCCACTATGAGCAGGATGTTTTGAGGGATGCGTGCTCGAGCTTGAATTCCTGGTTGATGTATTTGGAATATAAGGCCAAGACTGGAGGTATTAATGGGCAGGTGTTTGTTTTTGACAGGGCTTGTAAAGCGTTGCCTAGGTCATACAAATTGTGGAAAATGGTATGTGTCTCTTGGTCCTTCCCCCCGTTTTACCTGTGTTTATTTGTTGTTTTGTTCTGGAATTGTTTGTTGTGTGGCGATGGTGCTGGTTGTTTGATGGTGATGTATGGAGATTCACATTGGGAGATTTTTGGTATCCCGATTTAAGAGTCAAGCACGTGTCCTCCCTCAATCCGGCACGGTTCCAAGCTGACTACAACAGAGTCAATGATTTTTTTGAACGGTCTCTCATCCTTCTCAACAAGATGCCTAGGATCTGGACCGACTACTTATCCTCCCTACTCAAACAATGCCTCGCTACCAAGATCCGCCGAACCTTCGATCGTGCCCTGCGGGCTCTACCGCTTACCCACCATAGTCGCATTTGGGCGCTCTTCCCACCGTTCGCCAATTCCGCTTTGGGAGAGACGGCTCTAAGGATTTTGGAAACGGTATATCCAGGTTCACGCTGAGGATGCTGAAGAATTCATTGAGCTTCTCGTTGGGATTGGGATATACGAGGAAGCGGCGCAAAAGTGGATCGAGGTGCTGGATAATCCAAAGTTTCGGTCAAAGGCTGGGAAGAGTTACTTTCAGATGCGGAGTGAGCTATGCGACTTGTTGGTCAGCCACGCTCGTGAGATCAGGGTCAGGGGGATTGACGTCGAGAAGATTGTGCGGAGTGGGATTGAAAAGTTTAGTGACCAGCGGGGGAAATTGTGGACTAGTTCGGGCACCTATTGGATCACTAAGGGCGACTTTGAGTTATGTGGATCGAATGATTAGAATCGTTGAAGGATTGATTATTGATTCTTTTGTGCAGGCAAGAGACTCTTTCGAAGAGGGCGTCACCACTGTTAGGACAGTCCGGGACTTCACCCAGATATTCGACTCGTACACTGAGTTCGAAGAATATGTCATTGGAACCCTGATGGAATCGGCTGCTGAACGGCAGGAGAAGGGCATGGTTAGCGCGGACGCCGATTTTGATTTGGATATCCGATTGATGCGGTTCGAACGATTGCTGGACCGGCGGCCTTTCCTGATCAACGAGGCCCACCTGAGGCAGAATCCGAGTAACACCATTGAATGGGAGAAGGGGATTGCTATTTGGGGTGATAACAAGCAACAGATCGCTCAAACATACACTAATGCTATAGCCGCCGTGAACTCGAAGAAGGCAGTTGGTCAATTCAATTCCCTGTGGGCAGGGTATGCCAAATTTTTATGAGAAGCATGGGGATATCAGGCAGGCACGAATTATTATGGAAAAAGCTGTTCGGGTCCCGTTGAAGTTTGTTCAGGAGCTCGCCGAGATGTAGGTTGAATGAGCAGAGTTGGAATTACGGAATGACAGTTTCGACCAGGCAGTCAAGATAATGGCGAAGGCCACTCAATCGCCCAAGAGGAGCCTGGTGGATTATTTTGATGAAACCCTGGCACCACAACAGAGCGTTCACAAGAGTTGGAAGCTGTGCAGTTTCTACGTTGATCTCGTGGAGTGGTTCTGCATAGGTGACCCTTTCTCATTCACGTGGTAGGAAGAGCGGCGTTTGACCCTATGTTTGTTTGCCCGAAGAAGAATCTGATGTAGGGATGCTGGTATGGTTCTTTCGAGTTTCGGAATGGGGCTTCTTGATGCTTCGTTCTCCACCATGCCCGATGAGGGCGGGCGGGCCCAGCGGATTGAGTTTTGTTCCGTGCCGGTTCAGTCTAGAGGGTTCCCCTGTGCTTTGATTTGGTACGACCATGTGGTATAGACTTCTGTTCTCTGCTCGTCGGAATTGGGGAGTACATGCTCTCGTCGGTGTAGTCGATGTCGCTCTCAGCTTCTTCGGTGTCGTCTTCCGTGGCCTCTGTGGCAGATAGCGCTGCTGGTCCGGCGGTTTTCTCATCTGTAATCGGTCGTTCATTAGTAAAAGGACCGCCACGCCCGTCTCTCAAAAATAAGTAGATGAAAGTCGTATAAATACCCAGGGGAATATATCGCATACCATAGTTTTCGCCGACTGCCCACTGCTCGGTATGGTGAGAACACCACAAATTTCTTCTGGAAGCCTCTGCTTGAGCCTCTCGTAGGTATTGGCAATGGAGTCCTTGCGGATATGAAGACCAAAGTACTCGTTAAAATGGATATATGTACCCCCCGGCTGCATCCAAGGTTGTTTCTGTAGGACCATATGAATCTGTGCTCTTCGTTGGAGAAACGATGAAGTGTACGTTTGTCGGTTCCATCTTTGAGCTTGGACGAGGTCGTCCTAGTGATAGCTACAGCAGGGCTATACTTGGCGACAGTTCCAACATAGTCCTCGGCATTGCCTTTGTGGAGACTTGACTGATTACCTGGGCGCCTCCAGGGAGCCTCCGGGGGTTCATCATGGGTCTCAGCTTCTCACTCTTTATCTGCGCTGTCACCACCGTCGGTTTCAGTATGGCTTCGCTTCCGCTGTGCCTTAGATATGTTCTGCGAAAGCCTGGGATAAACCGGTCGAAATGCAGTGAGCCGAGAGGGCCCCGCCTCACCCTCTGGGGTGTTCCTAGCTGAATCAAGCTCCCTGGGCGATCCGGTCTATTGTTCGCGCCTCCGATGAGACTTCTTGATAACACGGAGCATCGGAGGGGTATCAGGAGATGACACTGGCTCGGACTTGAGTTTTATCATTGCGCAATGATAAAATTGGGGAGAAGAAGAGGCGGTGAGTGGGGGGAGGATATACAATAGGCAAGTGTGGTATCCGATGCCGAAAAAAGTAGAAGAGAATTTAGCGGTAAAGGATTGCCGGGTGCTAGTAAGGATTCGATCGTGGTACCAGGGGATTGAACTTGAGCGAGTGGGCTATCAAAGCTGTGTGAGGGAGGAGGAAGATGTGGTGAGCGCGGAAGTGGAAAAAAATACCGGTCGGGGTGGGGAGAAAGAGTGTTCTTCAAACCGCTAGTGGAGAAATAAAGTAGAAACTTTGAGTGTAGGACGAGTTTGTGTTGTAGTCTGTGAGCGTGGGGAGGAAAATTTAAAGAAGGCAAAGGAACCCTAAAGAGGGCCCTGCTTGGAAACTCCAGTCATGATATGGAACAAGATCTTAGCCCTATCATGTTTTCCGCACTGTTTTGCTATAGATCATAGTATATACCGACCTTATCGTACTAGTATGATAATTAGAGGACCATCAACTCCGTCTTGTTACCGTCCACTCAGTGAACTTATCATATCCCAGAAGCCAATAAAAATAGAAAAGCTTACCGCAACCCCCCCTTCAAAATTAGCCGAGCGGGGCGGTTAGGCGGGGTGGGACGCCGCTCTCTTACTCTGCTAGTAAAGGACACTCAAGAATCGTGCAGGTAGTGCAGGCCCGGAGATATATTAAAGCTCTAAATACATAGCTGCCCCACCTGTTATAGCGCGACTATGGCGCTGGATGCTCTATTCATCACTCTCGGATCTCACAGGGTTCGTCCCTTTCCTGTGCCGGTCCCCCGCCCGGGAGTCTTGAATTGAACGCATTACTATTATCTCATTTTTCCCTTCTTCCCGACACCCTACACGGCACTCCGAATAACCTGATCTTTAGATCCCCCGCGACCAATTATTCACGTGAATTCTACCTGTATGTACACATATACTCCATGAAACCCTCGTGTATTTGTCCCACGAGATTAACTTCATTTCAACATCTTTGAGCATTGGCTCCGGGTATTCGGCAAGATACTTCAATAGGACACCAGTCCTTTCTGTCTGCCGCCCAACCAGGATCTTGAATTGAGCGGCTCTAGTCGCTGGAGACATCTCCAAACAAAGTAACCTAATTACCCGCTCTATTCGATGCCGCTCCACAACACTCGTCAGAATCCATTGGTACTGGATTTTGACTTGTGGAATAGCTCCCTGTGGAGAGTTGTTCAGCAGGGGCTCTCCGTCGAGCCTCTCAATGTAATAGGACTTCACAAAATCTTCCACAGACTTTGCATTGATGGCAATTTACGGGTCCATGACATCCCCAACCCGGGCGATCTTGTCAATAAAATCATATGTGGTAAGGATATTTTTTTCTCTTGGCTTCGGTGGGATTAACCCTCGTGCGTCTTGCGAGATATCACCGGACAAAGGAGTCTTTTGTGCATAGACGCTAGGCGGCGGGCAAGGTTGGAACGGCGCTACCTCATCGGGGAGGCGATATTCAGGATCAATGGAGTTGACTATGCGGCCTCCTGGGGAATATAGAGTAGTAGGTGCCCACTTGGAGGGGGGTTTACTTGAAAAGAAGAATTGAAGAATAGTATCCGGGACTAGTATAGTCAGGAACGCCGACTTGTTTAGCGCCCAGTTGAAGCAGGGCGGGATTGGGGATGGAGGCCGATGCAATCTGCTGCCCTTAGTTGACTCGACTATACTCACTCCCTCATTGGAATCCTAGAGGTCGTGAAGTCAGTAACAGGACCCCGATCAAAATGCGCTTAAAGCCGAAAAACCGCAAAAGCCCCCACCAACACCGGGCATAAAGACTGAGCCTTTCGCGAAAGTGGTGGTAAAGAAAGCCGAGGCCCGATCGGCTGCAGCAAAAAAAGCCGCTGCAACGAGGGCTGCGAATAACCAAGCATTGGGGGACAAGATCACAGCAGAGCTAGTGGCTGAGGCACAAAGGACTGCGGAGGTTGGTGGGTACCAACCAGGCGCAGTGACTAAAACTCAAGTTAAGTGTCGCATGAAGAGGGAGAAAGAGAACATCAAACGGGAGGAGGCGCGGGAGAGGTTAGAGGCCGCAGCGGCGGGGAGGGAATAATCGGCAGAAGCCAAGCAGATCGCGGCGGCAGATAAACAGGCTGCGGCAGTCAAAAAGCGAGCGGCGAGTATTGCTGCAAAGGAGGTTACAATTAGCGAGAAGATACGGGCGAGATCTCAAAGCACGGTTGGACAAAAACTACTAATGCCAATATAATGGACAGAAATGGGACGGCTCGGGGGAGAGTGGCAAAGGCAAAAGTTGAAGGGGCCGGTGCCGAAGCGGCCTCTAGAAGAAACGAAGAAAACCAGGCAGGCACACCTGAGACCGTGTTGGAGGGCTAGAATTTGATCACGGAGAGAGTTCTAGAGCCCATGAACAGGTGGCGGGGGAATCTGGTTATGGGGCCGCTAGAAAGGGGAAGCACCACAAGCCCAATCCATGGGGGTTGGAACAATCCATTGCCAATTGGGCAAAGCAGGCGCACTATCACCCCTGGGCAGTAAGAGTGTCTCGGAACGATGGAAAAAGGTATAGCCGGGGGCGCGCTAAGCGCGAGGCCATCATGCTACAACCACCACACCTTTTTTTCACAACCTCGCGAATCCGCAATACACAACCTCCGACAGGGATTGTTGTAATATGCGATGGTACATTTGAATAAAACTCAGACGAAGAAGTGATAGTAGAAAGTAGTCAAGATCCCGTATTGTGACAACGCTTATCGATTGAATAATAAGAAAGACATAGCTCAGCTATATAGTACAGTGGTTGAGCTCAGCCATTACCATCGAGTCTCTTCACAGTAAAAGTAAAAATAAATACTATCAAAGAAGTGAGCTGAGAGGAACAAAAGGAATAATCAAAGAACACGCATTAACCTTAAGCCAGTATTGAGTATGAAAACATAAAGAGCTAAAAGAAACAATTCAGAGAAAAAAGAAACCATATTTGAGAGGAGAAAGAAACTGTACAGCCCCGTTCGCAAAGTTCTCGCGGATCAAGAGGTACCAGGGAAAAATATTGGCAGTAACAAATGTACTGGTACAAGTGTCTACAGGGAATCTGAAGTGCAAATTCTTGTACTAGGGGTAGGGGTGAAGTATTGGGACAAGCAGGGGTAGCAGAGGCCTGTGCATATACCTTGGAAGGGGTATCAAAGAACCAAAAAAAAGTAAGATAACTACTAATTAGAGTAATTCTTCAACCCCCTGCTGTCCCAATATTTCCTCCTCACCCGAGTACCGGTACATGAGTTGTCCCCAGACTTTTGCTAAGATACCTACCGATCAGCGAGAACTTTGCGAACGAGGCTGTACTCGAACAGGGATAACCGAGGACGATATGAGTGATACTTGGTGATTCTGTCTCTCAATTTCCCTCTATACTCCGAAATCTAGTTTATCCAAAGAAGTTGTGTATTTTATAAAAATATAAAGGGGATATGGGCAGTGGTTCAGAGAAAAGCGTACGAAGAGTGAAACGAGTATACCAAAGCGAGATTCTTTTCCTATTTTGTTGACCTTATCCATCTAAGGTTGTGGCCGGTGAGCACCCTTTAAATACATAAACTATGCTAACACTTCCGGACATCTCCAGAACTTCATCTAAGGGTTTCTTTGCTTTCTCACGCCATTTCCATACACCGCTTGCTCCACTCTGCTTCCCTGCTTTGCTTCCCCGCTTTGGTATGACTTTTACCCCTCTTACCCCTCTTTACCCCTCTTTCCCCTCTTTCCCCGCTTACCCCTCACTTCATGCTTCTCACCGCGTATGTAACCGCGGTGAGTTCTCCGGAATTCTTCTCGTAGGTTCTAACACAGTGTTGGGTAGGATTCGTTTCCGGAGAGCGCCGGTGAATAACAACATATTTGAGGACACGAGTTCAATAATTTTTATTATCCTTGTTCACCGATGCCGGGATGAGGACCTATTGGGTGTATTCTCTCGATAATGTCCTTCTCTCTCCCCTCCAAGGGGGACCCTGCGACAAAATTTCCTTATGCCACATTTATCGCCTATTTATTTTCTCACCCGGAGGTTAGAATCTTGGCATAGCGCCCTCGTTCAAAAACTTTGCTGAAACTGCGCAAGAGTCTCAAGACTTCTGTAAAAAATATTAATAATAAAAAAATAGCAAAGATGAAATCCCTCCGACCAGAGTCGAACTGGTGACCAACCGGTACTCTGAACATTGCAGCCGGGTGTGATACCAACTACACCACGAAACGGCATGGCTAGTGTCACTTGTTGCTCCTTATAAGTAGGCAAACCGAGCCTGTTTCCTTCAACCCGAAAAACCCTAATCTTGGGTACCAAGGGCAGGGGTATCCCATGGTCTGTAAGGATATTCGCACCACGGGCGGTGCGAATATTTTTCCCGGTGGCAACAAGGTTTACCCCAATTTAATTGTGAAGATAAAACATAAAAAAATAAACAACTACTATCTAAACCATAGTGTGAAACTCCTTAAAGCAATGATCAGTGTTTTGAATACAGAGAGGAAGTTGACATTTTGTGCAGTGCCATTGTGTCTTATAACCTCTGCCAGCGGGACCCTCTGCTCCAGCCTGCTTCAACCTGTATCTGCACAACCAACACTCCTCTTTAGAAGAAACTGCTTTTGGAAAGTGAGCACCAGCACCTCGACCAGGTGGTAATACACTTTTTTTGCCAATATATTTCACTTGCTTAGCTGGGTGGGGGGCTGGAGGCTGGCGAGTTTTTGGAGCTGCGTCCTCCTCCTTCCCATCCCTTGCTCTCTCCAAGATCAAATCCCAAGCTACTTCCAAGCCAAATTCCTTATGGGTGATGGCTTTAGAATCAGAAAAGGCAATATAGAAGTTGATCAGAGCTGTATTCAAGGCCCAGAAAAAAATTGGAAACCAAGTACGACAGGTGATCATTTGTGTATTATAGTAGGAGTGGTACAGGTCGGCAATATCCACACCTTCCATGTGAAAATTATAATCATTGATAGCTACCAGGATCTGGAGCTCCTTCTCATTGTCCTCCCCAAACTCTGCTAACACTCCCTTAGCATTAGTACTCTTTCTACCAGGTCTTTTCCTCTTCCTGGCAATTTCGCTTTTTTCACCTATGAGACTATGAATTGTAGTTATGATAGTAACAGGTGTATTATCGAACCACCAAAGGACTCCCACATCTCTAATAATCATACCAGACCTAAAGTAGTATGGAAGTTGTCAAACTGTCACAAATCGTGACTAAGCAAGGCAGATTTCACATGACTCATACTTATGAGTCATA
>Ga0307513_10007778_pt1 | contig 13831 bp, 10 predicted proteins | sample 15_EM_MG_FD_202174 | JGI IMG/M metagenome (GOLD analysis project Ga0307513, IMG submission 202174) | Populus trichocarpa ectomycorrhiza microbial communities from riparian zone in the Pacific Northwest, United States - 15_EM | ecosystem: Host-associated > Plants > Roots > Unclassified | place... | reverse complement strand
TTAACCTCTTCCCGTTCGAGTAGTATTTTTACCACTCCCTCATGTCCATTTAGAGCGGCATACGAGAGCGGTGTTCCGCCCGAATTATTTGGCTTGTCGGGGTTAACCTCTTCCCGTTCGAGTAGTATTTTTACCACTCCCTCATGTCCATTCAGAGCGGCATACGAGAGCGGTGTTTCGCCCCGGTTATTTGGCTTGTCGGGGTTAACCTCTTCCCGTTCGAGTAGTATTTTTACCACTCCCTCATGTCCATTTAGAGCGGCATACGAGAGCGGTGTTCCGCCCGAATTATTTGGCTTGTCGGGGTTAACCTCTTCCCGTTCGAGCAGAATTTTCACCACGTCTTCATGCCCATTATACGCTGCCCATGAAAGTGGTGTGCAACCCAAATAGCCTTCCCCATTGATGTCAGAACCTCCCTCCTCTATTAAAGTAGCTACCACTTCAACAATTCCAAAGAACGATGCGCATTGTAGCCCACTAAACGGAGGATAAGTATCAAATCTCTCGTCATACAGGCCTGCATGCGCAAGGAGTAATTCGATCGATTTCTGGCTATAATCCTCCTTTAACAGCTCGAGCGCAAGCGACTTCCCACAGTCGGAGAGCTCCCTTCTCGCATGCACTCCCCAGTATACTGAACAATATTCTAGAAAGGGTGCGCTCCGAGTATTAGGCGAAGGAGTAGTCGAAAGGGTTTTGACCTGTTTGGAATTTAGATAGGTCAAGCAGACCTCAGCCATTGCCGAATGAGGTGCACTGAATAGATCCGGATGAGCGCAAAGATACTCCTGCAGGGTAAAGTGGATCAATCGCACAGTTGATGCCTCCTTATCTATAGTGATAAGTCCTTGACAGCAGTTCACCAATGTCGATATCGAAGGGATGTTGCCAACATCGAAATTCGTGGAGCCTAATTGGACTGCTAAGGCATAGCAGAGCTCATCCGCTTGCAACGGCCGTTCTGCATGACTGATCCACATCAACGCTGTCATCCCAAGCCTCGATTTATCCCCATCTTGCGCTTTTATCCGCTCGATAGTCGCACCGTAAACATCTCCCAATTCTAATCCATTTGTCATTTTGTTCAGTTTTTCTCGTCTTCGTGAGATTGTTGATTCGTGTAAGATTGCGTCAATATTTAAGGAAGCTAGTAGAAACCTAGATCCATATCTATTAGCGGACAGTATGGGCCCATGATTCCCAGGATTATTGCCTACGTACATGTCCGACATGTTTTCCGGAATCTTCTCTAGAATTTCTGCCTCTAAGCTCTCCTCCATAGCGTCTGGCGTTAAATCCTCTTCCAGTCGAACACGAAGGTATTCGACGATATCATCTTTGCTGGGACCTAGAGATACGCTTGCCGCTCGTCCAACAAGACGCTTTTCAATCTCGGCACGAATATGAGGCCTTCCTGTAATGAATATTCGTGTGCGTGGTGACTTTTCGAGGATCTGTTTCAGTGAATTAATGAGCTTAACTCGATGAATCGCCGCACATTCATCCAATGCGTCTATGCATACAAATGTGGGCAGTGAGGACGTGATGGACTGTATCATCTTAACGATATCCGGGAGTTGAGGCCCTCGTCCTCCAATGACCTTTTTCTGGTCTTGAAAGGCCTCTGATATTTCCTCAGGAATCCCTTCCATCCCGCCCACTACCTGTTTCAGCAAAGAGCCTAGCATACTGGTCGCTGGCTGCTCTTTTCGCGCTGCGAAGTCGAAGTAAAAACACGCAACCGCTGTGTTTTGTCCTTTGGCCCGATCGCACAATCTGTCCACCACCAGCGAACTGACATCATGGCCTGTTAGCACTAACTCCCTTTCTTCTCTCCTCGGAGAATTATTCTCGTTACCTCATAAAAGTCTTTCCGACCCCCGGACCTCCATAACCAAAAAATACCGACTTATCATCCCCACCTTCACCACCCCCTTCATACCAGGCTTTGAATTCTTCAGCTTGCAGGAGCCATTCTCCTACATTGTTGACACGACGTTCCTGGATATCCTGGTGTCGTAGCCTGGGCTCTAGGGGTGATAACCAGGCTAGAAGTTGAGACCGATCATCCGCGAGATAGTTATTGTGCACATTAAAAGAGTTCGTATTATTGAAGCAGTTGTTATTATTATAGGCGGGATTTTGAGACATCTTTCGCTTTTTGCTGCTCGCACTGTTGTAGAGGTGGAGTTATTGAGTATGGTCGATTGATTCTTGCGAGCTGGGGAAATTTGGGAGCTGGGGGAGAGCGGGGTCTTGGGAAGGGAAAGCAGGGGTCACCGAAGAAAAAAATCGTTGTACGAGTACTCGAGTACAGTGCAATAAAAATGGCCATTCACAAAGAAGCTCTAAGCGCCGACCGAAAAGCAAGCCTAGCTAATTCTATTTACGGATAAATTATGGCAGTCTTGGCGGCTAGTACTGCGGAAAACAATCCTTGGTGGAAACCACAAATCTCATCGCGAAGATATACAAGCCTTTCCCACTCTAGAGATAGAAGCCCACCAATAATATTCAGATGGTCACTACAATTACGAATAAAAGTCACCATTCCCCTCATCAAAGGTCCGGTGCGCCGAGTAAATTACGGGAGCCTTACACTACCCGAGCCATCATTTGGTCAATTATGAAACTGCGATAAGGTTGTCTTTACAAAGGATCCCCACGATACCCCTCCGATACCGCACTCTGGGCACGTATCTTACACTAATATCCTTCCCAAGTCTCACAGGATCAATTAGACTCGAATAAGGATGGTGTCTAGACCCGTAGCCACTTGGGCAGCCATAAGAAACCCTTTTGCTTTTGTGAAAACCCGCCGGCAATGAGGCCTGCCAACTTGAATCAGTACAACAGAGTTCTAGTATCCGGTGTGTCCAAATGTTAGAAAGATCTAGCTCTTAAAGATGGAACGTACTCTAATGGCCTGATCTTGTTGACAAAGGTCGTCTACGCCCCCCTCCCCCCTGCCTATTTTATTTTTTACTTGTATTTTTACCCATTAGCTGTTCGCTTATCGTCTATGGATATCCTTGAATTCATATAATATCATACTTGGAATTATTTGGCCTAGGGGTTCTAAGAGGTCTACGGAGGTAACCTATTATACCATTTAGCTAATATAGGAGATGAAGCACGACAATCACCGAAAGTCACCTGGTAGCAGACCTCCACCTTCATCACCGCCTCGCTTGAAGCATTGCACTCAAATTCCCCCGGTCGTCAAATGCCATCCTTCCCGCATCGGCCCCGATCTCCGATAAGCCCACTGCACCCACACAGCCAACACTTGTTTCTATCCACCCAGGTTAGACCTAAGCCAGACTCCATTTTTCGGGATACTTTTCTTCAATACCTGAGCTTTAGAGTAAAAAGCCCCACCCCAAGATCCGTCCGTACAAATGTATTGCTAAAGGCTATTGTGGAAACCTATTGGGCGTTATTGTTATACAAAACCAGGTGGGGGCTGATTTTGGACAGGAACGGAAATGGATAGGGGACTATCCCGGCCTGCTGGAAGAGAAATGTGCAAAAGGTGCGATTGTGTTTCCACATTCCAGAAACTGTTTAGACTATGGGGGTTTTTCTAATTGCTGGTGTTGGGGCATGTGTCATTAGTGTCCTAACAGTCTAAGCCCGATAGGGTCCCGAATGACTGCCAAGAACCCTGGACCGGAATGGGCCACAGGAGATAAGACGACCGCCGTTACCAATGTCAATGGGGCCGGCAACCTGGGGAAATAATGTGTGGGGGTTCATGGAAATAGGTGTTGTATTGCAGGAATCACAGTCGACGGAGGGGACAGTCACGTGGGGGGCCGTGAGTTGATGACTGGCGCGGGCGACTACATGGTCTATGAGGAAACGCCTGGGATGGCAGAAGACGGCAGGGGATGATGCGAGCCGGCGGGCCGGGGACTGTAGGCAAACACCAGTGTACTCGCAATGTCGAAGCGTTTTTAAAAAAGACTGATATTGCATACCGCCCAAATCCCAGCAAAAAAGCCAAATTTTGGTGGTATGCAATATCAGTCTTTTTTAAAAACGCTTCGACATTGCGAGTATGTAAGAAAAGACAGGAAACAGTGGGTGCTGGCCGGTTGGAGTGGGGGATAATGACAGCAGGATTCTAATATCAACTGGGCTGGTGTTTCACATGACTGCCGAGTCCAACAAGCCATATCGTATTCATGGCTCCGATTGAATTATAAAGAGGGGGAATAAGTTAATGAGATATATTAGATACGGATAATAAAAATGATGAAAAGTTGACAATTGTTCGAAATAGAAGGCAGTACCCGGTTTAAATAGCACGATCCTCTTGATACGGGCGATTTACGATGGGGTTGACTTCAATTATTTTTCCTATTCTGACTCCAGAGTATCTACAACAGCCATGCGGTATGTCAATTTCGCTTGAGGGTTCCGCATCACAAGAGACCATTTGGGGTTTTGATGTTTACTGATTGCCGTAATACTTAACACTTCCGGAATCAGCCTAATTCAGAGCTCGGAGGAGTCCCTCGGTCATATCGGCAGCCCAAATATGAGTACAGTACTCGGAGTAGTGCGCTGAGTGGTCTCACCTCCTGACTCCGTGAATTGGGGGAACCTGACCTGAGAAATCACATGGGTAATATCACGGTGGGGGACTGCGGGGCCCGAGGTCCTCAGCTGTAAATCGTAGGGCAATTTGGCTGGAGGAAGGGACGGGAAGACAAAAGGTCGTCTGTCCTCACCCTGGCTCAAGACGGACTTACTGCCCCGCTGGGAATACTGCATGTAATTAAGTTGTGTTACATAACTGCATACTTAAGCTTGTATTTCATAATGGTCTCGGGAGGTTGAAATCTGGCTTGTTAATCAAAGGGTAAAGGGGATTGGAGATTGATATAATACTTTGCGGGTACACCAGGAAGGCCCTAGATTTTAGGGAACGAGGATGGGGAGGAAGCATCATATTCCCTTCATGACAAACGGGCAATACTGAAGGGCTTTAAAGCGACACATTGGGTTTGTAACGATCCTATTCTTCCTTTTTGAAGAATACCGGTATATGATAAAGCCCGATATTCCCAGTCTACCCGTATCTAGCCTGGCGTCCTAGGAACCACTTCGCTTGTCGCCGCAGGTTCATTCATCGCAGCCTACCGTACATGACTCAATTCCTTCGGGCTGAGAGGTTTGCAGGAGAGATTTACACGCACTAGACAGGGGTTTATTTGGCTTGTCAACGGTTCTTCTCATAACAGGAGCATCTGCTTTGACACCTAAACCCCGAGAATCAGATTTGACCATCATTTAACACAGGGCACTATTGCTAGAAAAGCCCCTACTTTGTCTCTTGTATTGAGCGCAATTGAAGAAACAACTATATATTTAGTTTCTGGCTTTTTTCTTTTTGGTTCAGCTAAAGCCAAGGCTTTAGACGCACCCGGCCTGATATGAATTTTATTCACTAATAGTGCGCTATCTTGAAGGCTAGCAAGATGCTCCCAGCGAGAAGAAGTACTTGTATTCTGGTTACTTGTATTCGGGTATGGTATTTTTCGAACCATCGTTAACAAGTAGAATGCGCGATGCTGGTTGTTGTGAGAGCTTCGGTGGAAAGTTTGGATACTGGGTAGCATTGGTTACCGTGCCTCCAATGATCCCTGCTGACACGAGAAAAATTGTGAGGCTCTAGTAGATCCTTGTCTCTGGTCTCAACTCTTACAGCAGGCAGTCCTTTTACAACCCAGAATCACGCCCCCGGACTCGCACTCTCCACCTCCACCACTACTACAGGCCCAGCACCCCTCAGAAATCAAAGAAATCATCAGCACTTACGAGGGCAGGTTGTTTGTACTCGAGCACCCAGCGGCTTTTGCCAATAATCCTCCATGAGCCGAATATTTGGTGCGAACTGCACCAAAATATCGGCTGGCAGAGGTATTCTTGGCAAAGACGAGTTCAGTCTCCCATGCGGCTCCTTAAGGTTGTGTAACAATAACAAGATAGAGCACAGGGCTGCTCGGATCAAAGATCTTCGAGCATGACCCTGTTTTTATCGATAAGATGATGTTCCTATTTTCCCCCTATTGAAAGTTGCACTTCTTTCAACACCACACTATTGCACTTTACCCCTCAAACCACACAAACCCATCCTTATCTGAGCATAGCACCCTCAGGTGAGCCTGCTCGGGGGGCCGGACTCCCTACCCCACCGACCTGATTGACGGAGTGATGTAACCACCTTCTCCGCGATAAGGATATGGTGCGTCCACTCAACATCACTCTAACTTGCTAGGGTTTGGGGGCTGACTCTTGTTCGATACATAAGAAACTAGCAGACCTGTGGCTTGTGGGTTTTTCAACGACTTCATAACCACAAATCCCCCAAGCTGACTCCGACTATCGTGGTAGGTTATCCGTCCCCCGGTTCGTAGCGATGAGTCCTTGCTGGCGAAATGTCTCTTGCGGCGGTTAGTTTGCTTTACAGAGATCCAATCAGCACTCTAATTGAGGCCACAATCACCTCAAACACCGCCGCCTCCCAACTGGAAATAGGAAACAAAGTCACGAAACCCCGCATTCGCCGAGCTAAGAAGAAAGTGGATGTTACTAAGGGCGGTATCCCAATAGTCACTCCCGGTTAGAGGCTGTGGTTTATTCCGGAAGTTCCTAGAGTATCACAGATCGTTCCGGGGCCCGATGGAGTGTTCCAATGCTTTCGTGGTTTGCGGTGAGGACTCCATCGACTTGTCTCTCCTTTGTCGCTGGTATTACGGGGGTGTTTGGAGCAATGTGGGTATGCAGGGCGACACCGGGCGGGGTGCGGTGATCCGTAGAAGGATCAGGATGCGTTGATTGTGTTTTACTTATACACCTACGAATAAAAGTCATCTCTGTCAAAAGTCTGGTGGCCCAAGTAAATTACGGACGCCTTACACCACGTCAACGATGATTTGGTCAGTTATAAAACAGCGATACAGGCAGTCTTTACAAATAATCCCCACGATCCCCACCCGATACTGCGCCCAGGGACACATCTCACACAGATATCCTTCCTAAGCCTCGCAGGATCAAGTAGACTCAAAGAAAAATAGTTTCTAGATCCTTGGCCACTTAGGCTGCCATACCGCTGGATCTTGTGAAAAACCGCGGGCTAACATGCCAGCTAACTTAAAACAGCCCAGCAAAGTACTGTCCAATGTGTCCCAGTATTAGAAAGCTCTCGCTCGCAACGGTGGGGTTTTCTATAGCGGTACAATCCAAGCGACAGAGGTCGTTCATACCCCCCCCCGGCAGCATTTCATTTTTCATTTTTCATTTTACCGCTCGCCGGTTCGCTTATGGTCTATAGATATCCTTGAATTCATATAATAGCATACTTCAAAAAAATTTGGCTCAGGGACCGCAATAGGTCTACAAAAATAACCTACCGTTTAGTTATAATAGGAGGAAATGCTGCACTCTAATCACCAAAAGTCACTCTGCACCTCCATCCGCGCCCCGCTTGAAGTCTCCCACCATCAAACCCACCCGGTCATCAAATACCGTCCTCCCCGCACCGGGCCACGTTCCCCGATACACCAACTGCGCCCACACCTCCAACACGTATTCCTATCCACCCAAGTTACTTCTAAGCCAGACTCCATTTTTTTTCAATACTCAAGTCTTAGAGTAAAAAGCCTCATCCTAAGATCTGTACAAATGCTTGGCTAAAGGCTATTGTGGAACCTTATTGGGCAGTAAAGTTACACAAAGCCAGGAGGGAAATCTTTTGGGATAAGAGCGGGAATGGATGAGGGACTATCCCCATCGGCTGAAAGAGAGATGTCCAAAAGGTGCGACAATGTTTCCACATTCCCGGAATTGCCTAGATTATGAACATTAAGCTGCCTGTTTCTGATTACTAGTGTTGGGGCATGTAATTGAGTTGTCTCACATAATCGGATATTTGAGGTTGCATCTTGTAGTAGTCCTGGGAAGTCGAGGTTTGGCTTGTGGCTGAGAGGGTACAGGAGATGGAAGATTGATATAATACTTTGCAAGTACATGAGCGGGGGTGCGCCCACTTTATAATTTTACTTTCTATTCCTACGGGGATTGGGTTTTAATAACACTTGGTTTGCGTCCGACATACCTATGGTAGAGTAGACTACCTTATAAACCATATAACAGAACTCGAAGACATTTACCAAAAATAAAGTCTAAAACGCCTTTCCTATTGCCTCGTAATTTGAAATAGAGATCAAAACTCCCTGCAATATTTTTCTTTTTTCTTTTTCTTTTCTACCCGTATTGCCTTGCAAAAAGAGGAGCAGTATCAAAGGATGATCAAAATTCGTTCCATCATACTTCTCGAGGGGGCCGGTCTGGTATATCTAAGTGCTAACTTTAGTCGGTACGTGACACTAGTCTTTTACCGCAGGTAGGGCACGGTCTTTATCCAGTTTTTAACAATCTCCTCAAGAATTCTCTCACTATCATACACCACATTTCTCTGCTTAAAAAAAAAAACACTATATCGTGCAGTCTATCTATTGTCCAGGGGAGAAAAGGAAGAAAAGGAAGGGGAGAAAAAACGTACAAGAGAAAAAAAGCCATGGGAATTTACAGAGAGGGAAGAATTAAATATGGGAGGATGAAAGCTGCAGGCTATGTATAAACTCGACCTTCTCAACGATAGAAATTTCACTCTATCAAAACACTACGGAACATGTAAATGAAAACTCGTAAATCCTTACACAGCCACGAGAGAAAACGACCAAAAGACGCAAGAGGTGTGGGGTGTATCCGCATTCCCAGCTCATGGGATTACCCCAGTTGAGAGAGGGTGGTGTCTAAGCGCATTGCAGTGAGTATAAAATAAGATCCTTGGAAAGGGAAGGGGCAGTGGGCAACCGCACCAGGAGGCGCCTCCTAGGGCGTAAGTGGTACTGGGGGTTGCCGCCTGCAAGACTGTAGGAGCGCTACTATCAGCTCATGTCCACTCCGGGCGGCACACATGAGCGGTGTTGCGCCTTAATTATTTGGCTTGTCGGGGTTGACCTCTCCCCGCCCGAGCAGAATTTTTCTCACTCCCTCATGTCCATTCCGAGCGGCAAGCGAGAGCGGTGTTTCGCCCCGATTATCTGGCTTGTCGGGGTTGACCTCTTCCCGTTCGAGTAGTATTTTTACCACTCCCTCGTGTCCATTCCGAGCGGCATACGAGAGCGGTGTTTCGCCCGAATGATTTGGCTTGCCGGGGTTGACATCTTCCCGTTCGAGTAGTATTTTCACCACTCCCTCATGTCCTTTCCGAGCGGCATCCGAGAGCGGTGTTTCGCCCCAATTATCTAGGTTGTCGGGGTTGACCTCTTCCCGTTTGAGTAGTATTTTTACCACCCCCTCATGTCCTTTCCGAGCGGCATACGAGAGCGGTGTTTCGTCTTGATTATTTGGCTTGTCAGGGATGACCTCTCCCCGCCCGAGCAGAATTTTCACCACTCCCTCATGTCCATTCCGAGCGGCAAGCAAGAGTGGTGTTTCGCCCCGTTTATCTGCTTTGTCGGGGTTGACCTCTTCCCGTTCGAGTAATAGTTTTACCACTCCCTCATGTCCATTCTGAGCGGCATCCGAGAGCGGTGTCTGGCCCAATTCATCTGGCTTGTTGGGGTTGACCTCTTCCCGCCCGAGCAGAATTTTCACCACTTCTTCATGCCCATTATACGCGGCCCATGAAAGTGGTGTGCAACCCAAATAGCCTTCCCCATTGATGTCAGAACCTTCCTCCTTTATTAAAGTAGCTACCACTTTAACAATTCCAAAGAACGATGCGCATTGTAGTCCATTAAATGGAGGACAGGTATCGTAGCGCTTGTTATACAGGTCTGCATGTGCAAGGAGTAATTCGGTCGATATCAGGCTATAATCCTCCTTTAACAGCTCGAGCGCAAGTGATTTCCCGGAGTCAGAGAGCTCCTTTTTCGCATGCGCTCCCCAGTATACTGAACAATATTCTAGAAAGGGTGTGCTTTGGGTATCAGGAGGAGGAGCGATCGAAATGGCTTTGACTTGTTTGGAATTCAGGTAGGTCAAGCAGATTTCAGCCATTGCCGAGTGAGGTTTACTGAATAGATCGGGGTGAACGGAAAGATACTCCTGCAGGGTAAAGTGGATCAATCGCACAGTTGATGCCTCCTTATCCACAGTAATAAGGCCTTGACAGCAGTTCACCAATGTCGACATTGAAGGGATGTTGCCAACATCGAAATCCGTGGAGCCTAATTGGACTGCTAAGGCATAGCAGAGCTCATCCGCTTGCAACGGCCGTTCCGCATAGCTGATCCACATCAACGCTGTCATCCCAAGCCTCGATTTATCCCCACCTTGCGCCTTAATCCGCTCGATCGTCGCGCTGTAAACATCTCCCAATTCTAATCCATCGGTCATTTTGTTCAATTTTTCTCGTCTCCGGGAGATTGTTGATTCGTGTAAGATTGCATCTATATTTAAGGAAACCAAGAGAAACCTAGATGCATATCTATTAGCGGATAGTGTGAGGGCGGTATTCCCAGGATTATTGCCTACGTACATGTCCGACATATTTTCAGGAAGCTTCTCTAGAATTTCTGCCTCTAAGCTCTCTTCCATAGCGTCTGGCGTTACATCCTCTTCCAGTCTAACACGGAGGTATTCGACGATATCACCTTTACTGGGACCTAGTGATACACTTGTCACTCGCCCAACAAGACGCTTTTCAATCTCGGCACGAATATGAAGCCTTCCTGTAATGAATACTCGTGTGCGGGGTGACTTTTCGAGGATTTGTTTTAGTGAATTAAGGAGTTTAACTCGATGAATCGCTGCACATTCGTCCAAGGCGTCAATGCATACAAATGTGCGTAATGAGGACGTGATGGACTGCAGCATCTTAACTATATCCGGGAGTTGCAGCCCCCGTCCTCCAATGACCTTTTTCTGGTCTTGAAATGCCTCTGATATTTCCTTTGGAATCGTTTCCATCCCACCGACGACCTGTTTTAGCAAAGAGCCTAGCATACTGGTCGCAGGCTGCTCTTTTCGCGCTGCGAAGTCGAAGTAAAAACACGCAACCGCTGTGTTTTGTCCTCTAGCCTGATCGCACAATCTGTCTACCACTACCGAACTGACATCATGGCCCGTTAGCACAAAAACCCTTTCTTCTCTCCTCGGAGAATTATTCTCATTACTTGACAAAAGTCTTTCCGACCCCCGGACCTCCATAACCAAAAACTACCGCCTTATCATCTGCACCTTCACCACTCCCTTCATACCAGGCTTTGAATTCTTCAGCTTGCAGGAGCCATTCTCCTACATTGTTGACGCGACGTTCTTGGATATCCTGGTGTCGTAGCCTGGGCTCTAGGGGTGATAGCCAGGGTAGAAGTTGAGACCGATCATCAGCAACATAGCTATTCTGGACATTAAAAGTGTTCGTATTATTGAAGCAGTTGATATTATTCTGGATGGGATTTTGAGACATCTCCAGCTCTTTGCTGCTCGTACTGTTGTAGAGGAGGGGTTATTGAGTATTGTCGGTTGATTTCGATATATGGTTGATGATGTTCCTGCGATCTGGGGAAATTTGGGGGCTGGGGGAAAGTGGGGCCTTGCTAAGGGAAAGTGGGGGTCTTCTAACATTAAAGCAGAGTTGCGAATGTCACCCTATGAGACACCGAAGAAAAGTGATGCATCACAAAAGCGGCCATTCACAAACAACCCCCAAGCGCCGGTTGTATTGTGCATGGACAAAATTAACCGATCAGCAGATCCTCATAATTTTCGCCGTGAGGTTGTTCCTCGATCCAACTGCCGGAACCCAGCCAAGAAAATAAGCAAAAATAGTCTAAATAAACCGCAGTACCGTACAAGTAATCAGCACTTAGTATCATCCATCAGCCAGATGAGAGCGAATAAGAGCTATTTAAAAGCACAGAAAGACTGGTCAAACCAAGATCAAGACCCGCGTTGTGATCGATGCGGACAGGCAGACCAGACATTTCGACACATTATCACAGACTGTCCAGCTCTGGCAAGCGTCAGACATGGAAGGGACCCGGAGATATTTAACATAGGCAGAGAGTCTGCGCTATGGAAAGGAGATAAACCAGGAAAGGCGTTGATGAAGGAGTTTTCTGGGCATGTGATGAAAAATTTGATAAACTTTCCAGTTAGGTTGGGAGTTTTTCCTTTTACGAGAGACGTTGATTTAAGGTCATAAATTGTTTGTACCCTTACGGGGAATGATGGATGAAGGTGATAAGGTTATTATCGTTTATTTGTTTTATCATATGTAGGCGGTGATGGAGTTTTTTATGTTTATAGGGTTTTCTAGGCCATACTTTAGGGTGCTTGCCGGGATTTTCCCATAATAAATCCAGGGATTTAACAAAAGTATCATCCATCAGCCTTAATAATAATAAAAAGAGCACTTATTATGAAGTGCCTGTTGAGTGGTAATGATTTTTTGTCGGGGCCCAGAAGCGATCGGTTGCCAAGTTCGCCCAGGTGATCGGTTAATTTTGTCCACGCGCAATAGAGCAAGCCCAACTTGATCTATGCGTAAATTATGGCAGCCTGGGGCACGTATCCCACACTGATGTCCTTCCAAAGTCATGCAGAATCAATCAGACTCCAAAGAAACGGTTTCTATATCCGGAGCCGCTTACACTGCCATAGGAAACTCTCTAGCTCTTGTGATAAACCTTGGGCTAACATGCCGGCCCTCCTGAGGCGGCGGGGTTCTGTCCGGTGTGTCCGAATATTGGAAAGCACTAGATCGCACAGATGGAACGTTCTATAGCGGCACGATCATGGCCACAAAAGTTCTCCACATCCCCCCTCTATTTTATTTATTTTTATTTGTAGCTATTGGCGGCTAGCTTATGGTCTATCCATGAATACCGGTATCCTTCGATTCATTTGATTTCATACTTGAAATCTTTTGGCCCAGGGATTGCAAGGGGTCCACAGAAATGGCCTATCATGCCATTTAGCTAAGACAGCGGGAAATGAAGAACGACAAACACCAAAAGTCACCCGGTAGCAGACATCCACCTCCGTCCCCGCCCCGCTTGAAGTCTTCCACCCTCAATTTCGCCCGGTCGTCAAAAGCCATCCCTCCCACATCGGCCCGAGAATTAGATTTGACCAATCATTTGGCACAGCACTATTTCTATGAAAGCCTTACTGTACTTTGTCTCTTGTACCGAGCGCAATTGAAGAACCAACTTTATATTTAGTTTCTGGCTTCTTTTTCTTTTTCTGGTTCAGCTAAAACTAAGGCTTCAGAAGCACCCGGCCTGTTATGAATTTTGTTCACTAATAGTCCGCCATCTTGAAGGCTAGCAAGCTGCTCCCGGCGAAAGAAAGCACTTGTATTCGGGTGTGATATTTTTCGAACCATCGTCCACAAGCAGAGTGCGCGACGCTGGTTGTTGTGAGAGGTTTGGTACAGAGTTTAGGTGCTGTTCAGCATTGGTTACCATGGGGGTCGCCTCAATCATCCCTGCTGATAATAAATTGTGAGGCTCTATCAGATCCTTGTCTCAACTGCACTTAATAACAGTCCTTTTACAACCCAGAATCACGCCTCCGGACTCCCACTCTGCCCCTCCACTACTACTACAGACCTAGCGCCCCACAGAAATCCAAGAAATTATTAGCTCTTACGAGAGCATACTGTTACGGTTGAAATTTGGCATTCCTAACCGGGTGAACCTTTTCAATACCATGCTCTTGGCGTGAAACCCTTCCGGATACCATTGACCGAGAAATATGCCATCGAAAAAGTGAAACCATTGCATGGAACCATCACTCT
>Ga0307513_10007777_pt1 | contig 13832 bp, 11 predicted proteins | sample 15_EM_MG_FD_202174 | JGI IMG/M metagenome (GOLD analysis project Ga0307513, IMG submission 202174) | Populus trichocarpa ectomycorrhiza microbial communities from riparian zone in the Pacific Northwest, United States - 15_EM | ecosystem: Host-associated > Plants > Roots > Unclassified | place... | reverse complement strand
AGCTGGACGAGGAGGGCGCCAGGAAGATCTTCAAGCTGATCGACGCCCTGGAGGACAGCGACGACGTGCAGAACGTCTTCGCCAACTTCGACGTCAGCGACGAGGTCATGGAGAAGGTCGACGCGTAACGCTGCCGCGAGCTGAGCGGACAAACGGCTCAACGGGCCGACGGGACACACCCCGTCGGCCCGTCGCCGTTTCGGTCGTTGTCGGTGGCACCCGATAGCCTGCACAAACAGGCGATCGAAGGGAGGGCGCGTGCGGGTACTCGGGGTGGACCCCGGACTGACGCGCTGCGGCGTCGGCATCGTCGAGGGAGTCGCGGGCCGACCGCTGACCATGCTCGGCGTCGGTGTCGTACGGACGCCCGCGGACGCCGAGTTGGGCCTCCGGCTCGTCGCGATCGAGCAGGGCATCGAGCAGTGGCTGGACGAACACCGGCCCGAATTCGTCGCCGTGGAGCGGGTGTTCAGCCAGCACAACGTCCGTACGGTGATGGGCACGGCCCAGGCCAGCGCCGTGGCGATGCTGTGCGCCGCCCGGCGCGGCATCCCCGTCGCCCTGCACACCCCCAGCGAGGTCAAGGCCGCCGTCACCGGCAGCGGACGCGCGGACAAGGCCCAGGTCGGCGCCATGGTGACCCGGCTGCTCCGGCTCGACGCGCCCCCCAAACCCGCCGATGCCGCCGACGCCCTCGCGCTCGCCATCTGCCACATCTGGCGCGCACCCGCCCAGAACCGTCTCCAACAGGCCGTCGCGCAGAACCGGCTCCAGCAGGCCGTAGCCCTCCACCAGGCGCAGGCCAAAGCGTCCGTGTCGACAACAGCACCCGCCCCGAAAGGCCGCCCCGCATGATCGCCTTCGTCAGCGGCCCGGTCGCCGCCCTCGCCCCCGACTCCGCGGTCGTCGAGGTGGGCGGGATCGGCCTCGCCGTCCAGTGCACGCCCAACACCCTGTCCGGACTCAGGATGGGACAGCAGACCAAGCTGGCCACCTCCCTGGTCGTCCGCGAGGACTCCCTGACCCTGTACGGCTTCGTGGACGACGACGAGCGGCAGACCTTCGAGCTGCTCCAGACCGCGAGCGGCGTCGGCCCCCGCCTCGCGCAGGCCATGCTGGCCGTCCACTCGCCGGACGCCCTGCGCCGCGCGGTGTCCACGGCGGACGAGAAGGCGCTGATCGCCGTGCCCGGCATCGGCAAGAGGGGCGCCCAGAAGCTGCTCCTTGAGCTGAAGGACCGCCTCGGCGCCCCCCTCGGTACCGGCCCCGCCATCGGCTCCCCGGTCACCAGCGGCTGGCGCGACCAGCTGCACGCCGCCCTGATCGGCCTCGGGTACGCGACCCGCGAGGCCGAGGAGGCGGTGGCCGCCGTGACCCCCCAGGCCGAGGCCGCCGAAGGCACGCCCCAGGTCGGCCAGTTGCTGAAGGCGGCCCTCCAGACCCTCAACAGGGCCCGCTGACCGAGGGCGCCCCCACCGCAGTACGACCCACACGACTCACCCGACCGACCGACCGACCGACCGCGACCGCGAGGCACACGCATGAACTGGGACGACACGACCGACGAGACCGCCCCCGAGCGGCTGGTGGGCTCTGTCGCCGACGGTGAGGACCAGGCCGTCGAGGCCGCCCTGCGCCCCAAGGACCTGGACGAGTTCATCGGCCAGGAGAAGGTCCGCGAGCAGCTCGACCTCGTCCTGCGCGCCGCACGCGCGCGTGGTGCCACCGCCGACCATGTGCTGCTCTCCGGTGCCCCCGGCCTCGGGAAGACCACCCTCTCGATGATCATCGCGGCCGAGATGGGCGCCCCCATCCGCATCACCAGCGGCCCCGCCATCCAGCACGCCGGCGACCTCGCCGCGATCCTCTCCTCCCTCCAGGAGGGAGAGGTCTTCTTCCTCGACGAGATCCACCGCATGTCCCGGCCCGCCGAGGAGATGCTCTACATGGCGATGGAGGACTTCCGCGTCGACGTGATCGTCGGCAAGGGCCCAGGCGCCACCGCCATCCCCCTCGAACTGCCCCCGTTCACCCTGGTCGGCGCCACCACGCGCGCGGGACTGCTGCCGCCCCCGCTGCGCGACCGCTTCGGCTTCACCGCGCACATGGAGTTCTACGAACCCGCCGAGCTGGAGCGTGTCATCCACCGCTCGGCGAACCTGCTCGACGTCGAGATCGACGCGGAGGGCGCCGCCGAGATCGCCGGCCGCTCGCGCGGCACCCCCCGTATCGCCAACCGCCTGCTGCGCCGCGTCCGGGACTACGCCCAGGTGAAGGCCGACGGCGTGATCACGCGCGACATCGCGCAGGCGGCCCTGAAGGTCTACGAGGTCGACGCCCGGGGCCTCGACCGCCTCGACCGCGGTGTCCTCGAAGCGCTGCTGAAGCTGTTCGGCGGCGGCCCGGTCGGGCTCTCCACGCTCGCTGTCGCGGTGGGGGAGGAGCGCGAGACCGTCGAGGAGGTCGCCGAGCCCTTCCTCGTACGGGAGGGACTGCTGGCCCGTACCCCGCGCGGACGTGTCGCGACCCCGGCCGCGTGGGCGCATCTCGGCCTCACGCCACCGCGTTCCACAACGGGGGGAACCGGACAACAGGACCTGTTCGGGGCGTGACGGCGAGGGTGCTGGCAGGGTCAGGAACCGTGGTGCGATGCTGAGCGTTGTTCCTGGCGTGCGGACTCGCTTAGACTCCGCCGATGCCGCCTTTGTAGCTTTGTAGGTGGCGCCGACCACACCCCCATCCACCAGGCCGCTCACCGACGCGGTAGTGCGAAGGAAATTCCGTCCCGTGAATATCGTGACCCTCCTCCCGTTCATCGTGCTCATCGGGGCCATGTTCCTGATGACCCGCTCGGCCAAGCGCAAGCAGCAGGCCGCCGCGCAGATGCGTAACGACATGCAGCCCGGTACCGGTGTCCGCACGATCGGGGGCATGTACGCGACGGTCAAGGAAGTCAACGAGGAGACGGTTCTCCTCGACGCGGGCCCGGGTGTGGAGCTTCTCTTCGCGAAGAACTCCATCGGCGCCGTCCTCAGCGACGACGAGTACAACCGCATCGTCCACGGCATCGAGCACGACCTGAAGACCGACGAATCCGTCGTCCCGGACGACGCCTCCTCCCTCACCGAGACCGACGAGCCCTCCGACGACGCTTCCGCCGCTTCCGACGACAAGCCCATCGACCTCGGCAAGAAGGATGCGGCCGACGAGCCGGCCGACAAGACCGAGGCCGCCGAGGCGAAGGCGGAAGAAGAGCCGAAGAAGACCGACGGCGAGACCGACGCGAAGTAGCCGCGTTCCGGGGGAGGAGCGCGGCGCGATCCGTTCGCGTCTCGTACCCCCGGCACGGCGGGTTCTCGCAGGGAGTCCCGACACCATGTCATGGCCACCGGCCGCGCTGACCCGGCGCGGGGTGGCCCGAGAGGGAGTACGAGAAGGTGGCAGCACCTAAGAAGGGCCGGAGCGCAAGCTCCCAGAGCAAGCCAGGACGCTCGCTGGCCCTCATCCTGATCGCCATCGTGGCGCTCACCGGGGGGATGTTCGCCTCCGGGCACACGACTCCGCGTCTCGGCATCGACCTGGCCGGTGGTACGAGCATCACGCTCACGGCGAAGAACGAGCCGGGCCAGCCGAACGCGATCAACAAGACCAACATGGACACCGCGGTCGACATCATGAACCGCCGTGTCAACGGTCTTGGCGTCTCCGAGGCCGAGGTTCAGACCCAGGGATCCGACAACATCATTGTCAACATCCCCAAGGGCACGAACTCCGAGCAGGCCCGGGAGCAGGTCGGCACCACCGCCAAGCTCTACTTCCGTCCGGTTCTGGCCCTGGAGGTCCAGGGCGGCGCTGCGACGGCCACCCCCACGCCGAGCACGAGCACGTCAGGCAGCCCCTCGCCGTCGGCCTCGGAGACGGGCGACAAGGCGACCTCGACGTCGTCCGCCTCGCCCACCGCGTCGGCCAGCGCGACCTCGCAGGGCCGCCCGGTCACCGACGCCCTGAGGGCCGACGCGAGCCCGACGCCGAGCACCTCGTCGACCCCGGCCGCCAGCGCGTCGCCGTCGGCGAGCGCCACCGCCGACGCGGCGACCGCGGCGCTCCAGGCGAAGTACGAGGCGCTCGACTGCACCAAGGCGAAGGTCCGTGCCGTCACCGGTGACGGCGTCAAGCCCTCCGAGCCCACGGTGGCCTGCGGCAAGGACTCGCAGGGTCAGTGGCAGAAGTTCGTCCTCGGCCCGGCCGAGGTGTCCGGCACCGAGGTCGAGAAGGCCCAGGCCGTCTTCGACACGCAGGGTGCCTCGGGCTGGCAGGTCACCATGGACTTCACGTCCAAGGGGAGCAAGCAGTTCGCGGACGTCACCGGCCGCCTCTCCCAGAACCAGGCCCCGCAGAACGAGTTCGGCATCGTCCTGGACGGCGAGGTCGTCTCCAACCCGTACGTGAGCACGTCGATCACGGGCGGCTCCGCACAGATCTCCGGCAGCTTCGACCAGACCGAGGCCCAGGACCTGGCCAACATGCTGTCGTACGGCGCGCTCCCGCTCACGTTCCAGGAGTCGAGCGTCACCACGGTCACCGCCGCGCTCGGCGGCGAGCAGCTGCACGCCGGTCTGATCGCGGGTGCCATCGGCCTGGCCCTGGTCATCATCTACCTGGTGGTCTACTACCGGGGTCTGTCGATCGTCGCCATCGCCTCCCTCCTGATCTCCGCGGCCCTCACGTACGTGATCATGGCGCTGCTCGGTCCGGCCATCGGCTTCGCGCTGAACCTGCCGGCCGTCTGTGGTGCGATCGTCGCGATCGGGATCACCGCGGACTCGTTCATCGTGTTCTTCGAACGCATCCGGGACGAGATCCGCGAGGGCCGTTCGCTGCGGCCCGCCGTCGAGCGTGCCTGGCCGCGTGCCCGGCGCACCATCCTCGTCTCCGACTTCGTGTCCTTCCTCGCCGCCGCGGTGCTCTTCATCGTCACCGTCGGCAAGGTCCAGGGCTTCGCGTTCACGCTCGGTCTGACCACCCTGCTCGACGTCGTCGTCGTGTTCTTCTTCACCAAGCCGCTGATGACGATCCTCGCCCGCAAGAAGTTCTTCGCGGAGGGTCACAGCTGGTCCGGCCTCGACCCGCAGCGCCTGGGCGCCAAACCGCCGCTCCGTCGCACCCGTCGTCCGTCCGCGCCCGTCGACATGAAGGAGGCGTGAGATGTCGAAACTCGGCACCCTCGGCGCCCGGCTCCACCGCGGCGAGATCGGCTACGACTTCGTCGGCAAGCGTTTCATCTGGTACGGCATCTCGATCCTGATCACCATCACGGCCATCCTCGGCCTGTCGGTGCGCGGCCTGAACATGGGCATCGAGTTCGAGGGCGGCGCCGTCTTCACCACCGAGAAGACCAGCACGTCGGTGAGTTCCGCCGAGACCTTCGCGGAAGAGGCCTCCGGCCACGACGCGATCGTCCAGAAGCTCGGCAACGGCGGCCTGCGCATCCAGATCTCCGGCATCGACACCGCCAAGTCGGACGAGATCAAGCAGGCGCTCGCCAAGGACCTGAAGGTCGACTCCGAGAAGATCAACGCCGACCTGGTGGGCCCCAGCTGGGGTGACCAGGTCGCCAACAAGGCCTGGCAGGGCCTGGCGATCTTCATGGTCCTCGTCGTGATCTATCTGGCGATCGCCTTCGAGTGGCGCATGGCCGCGGCGGCACTCGTGGCGCTGATCCACGACATCACCATCACGGTCGGCATCTACGCCCTCGTCGGCTTCGAGGTCACGCCGGGCACGGTGATCGGTCTGCTCACGATCCTCGGTTACTCGCTCTACGACACGGTCGTCGTCTTCGACAGCCTCAAGGAGCAGACGAAGGACATCACCAAGCAGACCCGCTGGACGTACAGCGAGATCGCCGACCGGTCGATCAACGGCACCCTGGTGCGTTCCATCAACACCACGGTGGTCGCGCTCCTCCCGGTCGCCGGCCTGCTGTTCATCGGTGGCGGTGTGCTCGGCGCGGGCATGCTCAACGACATCTCGCTGTCGCTGTTCGTCGGCCTCGCGGCCGGTGCGTACTCGTCGATCTTCATCGCCACGCCGCTCGTCGCCGACCTCAAGGAGCGCGAGCCGCAGATGAAGGCCCTCAGGAAGCGCGTCCTCGCCAAGCGCGCCCAGGGCGAGACCCCGGTGGCGGCCCAGGTCAGCGACGAGCAGCCGTACGACGAGGACGACGACGCCGCTCCGGCGGTCGTCGGCCCGCGCAACCAGCCCGCGTCCCGCAACCGCGGTCGCGGCCGGCCCTCGGGCAAGCGCCGATGACCGAGGTCAAGGAGCTGCTGCTCAGCCGTATCCGCGATGTGGCGGACTACCCGGAGCCGGGCGTGATGTTCAAGGACATCACCCCGCTCCTGGCGGATCCCACGGCCTTCGCGGCGCTCACCGACGCCCTGGCGGACATCGCCGTGCGCAGCGGTGCCACGAAGATCGTCGGTCTGGAGGCCCGCGGCTTCATCCTGGGCGCTCCGGTCGCGGTCCGGGCGGGCCTGGGCTTCATCCCCGTACGCAAGGCGGGCAAGCTCCCCGGAGCCACCCTCAGCCAGGCGTACGACCTGGAGTACGGCTCCGCCGAGATCGAGGTGCACGCCGAGGACCTGAGCGCGGGCGACCGCGTCCTGGTCGTCGACGACGTCCTGGCCACGGGCGGCACCGCCGAGGCCTCGCTCCAGCTGATCCGGCGGGCGGGCGCGGAGGTCGCCGGTCTGGCGATCCTCATGGAGCTGGGGTTCCTCGGCGGCAGGCAGCGGCTCGAACCCGTGCTGTCGGGAGCGCTGCTTGAGGCGCTGATCGTCGTCTGAGGCAGCTCACAAGCGCCGGCTGCGGAGCCGGGGCCGGATCGGCGGCACCGCCGGTTCTGTGCCCGCCGCCGCGAGCGGGACATCGGCCCTGATGCCGCCAGGTCCGGCCGAAGCGGGCCTGCGGACACATGGAGCGACGGAGAGGCGGGCACCGGAGGAATCCGGTGCCCGCCTCTCGTGTTTCTCCTGTAGAAGGCCGTCTCAGCGGCCTGGAGGCGATGCCGGGGCCCGGGATCGCTACCATGGGGTCTCCGGAGCCTGACCTGGGGACCCGGATCGCGCACGAGGAGTCCTCTTGGCAGACGAGGCCCAGCCCCTGACCGCCGCCAAGCCCGAGCCCGTCTCGGAGCCCGCGGCCACGCCCGCGCGGACCGCGAACAACGACGCGCACGGGCCGGTCGAGCACGCCCAGTCCGCACCCGTCGAACGTGCGGCCGAGCCTCCGCGCCCCAAGCCGGCCACGCCCGAGCCCGCTCCCACCCCGGCCCCCGCGCCCGCCGTCCGCCCGGCCTCCGGCCAGCCCGCCCGCTCCGCCTCCCCCAACCGCGTACGCGCCCGGCTGGCCCGGCTCGGCGTACAGCGCTCCAACCCGTACAACCCGGTCCTCGAGCCGCTGCTCCGGGCGGTGCGCGGCAACGACCCGAAGATCGAGACGGCGACCCTCCGCCAGATCGAGAAGGCCTACCAGGTCGCCGAGCGCTGGCACCGCGGCCAGAAGCGCAAGAGCGGCGACCCGTACATCACCCATCCGCTGGCCGTCACCACGATCCTCGCTGAGCTTGGCATGGACCCGGCGACCCTGATGGCGGGCCTGCTGCACGACACCGTCGAGGACACCGAGTACGGCCTGGACCAGCTGCGCCGCGACTTCGGCGACTCCGTCGCGCTCCTCGTCGACGGCGTCACCAAGCTGGACAAGGTCAAGTTCGGCGAGGCCGCGCAGGCCGAGACCGTGCGCAAGATGGTCGTGGCCATGGCCAAGGACCCGCGTGTCCTGGTCATCAAGCTCGCCGACCGGCTGCACAACATGCGCACCATGCGCTACCTCAAGCGCGAGAAGCAGGAGAAGAAGGCGCGCGAGACGCTGGAGATCTACGCGCCGCTCGCCCATCGCCTGGGCATGAACACCATCAAGTGGGAGCTGGAGGACCTCGCCTTCGCGATCCTCTACCCCAAGATGTACGACGAGATCGTCCGGCTGGTGGCCGAGAGGGCACCGAAGCGTGACGAGTACCTGGCCATAGTGACCGACGAGGTGCAGAGCGATCTGCGCGCCGCCCGGATCAAGGCCACCGTCACCGGACGCCCGAAGCACTACTACAGCGTCTACCAGAAGATGATCGTACGAGGCCGCGACTTCGCGGAGATCTACGACCTGGTGGGTATTCGGGTACTTGTCGACACAGTCCGCGACTGCTATGCCGCCCTCGGCACCGTGCACGCGCGCTGGAACCCGGTCCCCGGCCGGTTCAAGGACTACATCGCGATGCCCAAGTTCAACATGTACCAGTCGCTGCACACGACGGTCATCGGGCCCAACGGCAAGCCGGTCGAACTCCAGATCCGTACGTTCGACATGCACCGCCGTGCCGAGTACGGCATCGCCGCGCACTGGAAGTACAAGCAGGAGGCCGTCGCCGGCGCCTCCAAGGTGCGCTCGGACCAGCCGAGGACCACCGGCAAGGACGATCACCTCAACGACATGGCGTGGCTGCGCCAGCTCCTCGACTGGCAGAAGGAGACCGAGGACCCCGGGGAGTTCCTGGAGTCCCTGCGCTTCGACCTGTCGCGCAACGAGGTCTTCGTCTTCACGCCCAAGGGCGACGTGATAGCGCTGCCGGCGGGCGCGACCCCGGTCGACTTCTCGTACGCGGTCCACACCGAGGTCGGCCACCGGACCATAGGGGCACGGGTCAACGGCCGCCTCGTACCGCTCGAATCCACCCTGGACAACGGCGACCTGGTCGAGGTCTTCACCTCCAAGGCACCCGGCGCCGGCCCCTCCCGCGACTGGCTCGGCTTCGTCAAGTCGCCGCGCGCCCGCAACAAGATCCGCGCCTGGTTCTCCAAGGAGCGGCGCGACGAGGCGATCGAACAGGGCAAGGACGCCATCGCCCGCGCGATGCGCAAACAGAACCTGCCGATCCAGCGCATCCTCACCGGCGACTCCCTCGTCACCCTCGCGCACGAGATGCGCTACCCCGACATCTCGTCCCTGTACGCGGCGATCGGCGAGGGCCATGTGGCCGCGCAGAGCGTCGTGCAGAAGCTCGTCCAGGCGCTCGGCGGCGAGGAGGCGGCCACCGAGGAGATCGACGAGGCCGTTCCGTCCCCGCGCGGCCGGGGCCGCAAGCGGCGCAGCAACAACGACCCGGGTGTCGTGGTCAAGGGCGTCGACGACGTCTGGGTGAAGCTCGCCCGCTGCTGTACGCCCGTACCCGGCGATCCGATCATCGGATTCGTCACGCGCGGTAGCGGCGTATCGGTTCACCGCAATGACTGCGTGAACATTGAGTCACTGTCCCGCGAGCCCGAGCGCATCCTCGAGGTCGAGTGGGCGCCCACCCAGTCCTCGGTCTTCCTGGTCGCCATCCAGGTCGAGGCCCTGGACCGCTCCCGCCTCCTCTCGGACGTCACCCGCATCCTGTCCGACCAGCACGTCAACATCCTGTCGGCGGCCGTCCAGACGTCGAGGGACCGGGTGGCCACCTCACGCTTCACCTTCGAGATGGGCGACCCCAAGCACCTGGGACACGTCCTGAAGGCCGTCAGGGGCGTCGAGGGCGTCTACGACGTGTACCGGGTGACCTCGACCCGCAGGTAGTCGGAGAACACGCAGAGGGGCTCCCGTACATCTCGTACGGGAGCCCCTCTGCGTAGCAGCGTGAAAGAACCGGCGAACTAGCCGCCGAACTCCTGCAGCCCCTTGAGCGCCTGGTCCAGCAGCGCCTGACGGCCCTCGAGCTCCTTCTGGAGCTTGTCGGCCCTGGCGTTGTTGCCCTGCGCCCTGGCCGTCTCGATCTGGCCGGTGAGCTTGTCCACGGCCGCCTGGAGCTGACCGGTCAGACCCTCGGCACGCGCGCGTGCCTCCGGGTTCGTCCGGCGCCACTCGGTCTCCTCGGACTCCTGAAGAGCCCGCTCGACCGTGTGCATCCGGCCCTCGACCTTCGGGCGGGCGTCGCGCGGCACGTGCCCGACGGCCTCCCAGCGCTCGTTGATCGAACGGAAGGCGGCCCGCGCCGCCTTCAGGTCCGTGATCGGCAGGAGCTTCTCGGCCTCCTCGGCCAGCCCCTCCTTGAGCTTGAGGTTCTCGGTCTGCTCCGCGTCCCGCTCGGCGAAGACCGAGCTGCGCGCCGCGAAGAACACGTCCTGGGCGCCGCGGAAGCGGTTCCACAGGTCGTCCTCGTGCTCGCGCTGGGCGCGGCCCGCGGCCTTCCAGTCCGTCATCAGCTCGCGGTAGCGCGCCGCCGTCGGACCCCAGTCGGTCGACGCGGACAGTGCCTCGGCCTCCGCGACCAGCTTCTCCTTGGCCTTGCGGGCGTCCTCGCGCTGCGCGTCAAGGGACGCGAAGTGCGCCTTGCGGCGCTTGGAGAACGCCGAGCGGGCGTGCGAGAAGCGGTGCCACAGCTCGTCGTCCGACTTCCGGTCGAGCCGCGGCAGCCCCTTCCAGGTGTCCACCAGCGCGCGCAGCCGCTCGCCGGCCGACCGCCACTGGTCGGACTGCGCCAGCTCCTCCGCCTCGACGACCAGCGCCTCCTTGGCGTGCCGCGCCTCGTCGGACTGCTTGGCGCGCTGCTGCTTGCGCTCCTCGCGCCGGGTCTCGACGGTCTCGACGAGCTTGTCCAGCCGGACCTTCAGCGCGGCCAGATCACCGACCGCGTGGTGAGCGTCCACCTGCTCGCGGATGTGGTCGATGGCCACCTGGGCGTCCTTCGCGGACAGGTCGGTGGTCTTGACTCGCTTTTCGAGGAGGCCGATCTCGACAACCAGGCCCTCGTACTTGCGCTCGAAGTAGGCCAACGCCTCCTCGGGGGAGCCGGCCTGCCAGGAACCGACGACCTGCTCGCCGTCGGCCGTACGCACGTACACGGTCCCCGTCTCGTCGACGCGGCCCCACGGGTCGCTGCTCACAGCGCCTCCTCCACATGATGCCTGCGGAGGGCTCTGCACCCCCGGGCATCGTCCACAGTTTCGTCACGGCCAACATAGGCGACCGGCAGGGATGCTGTCCGCATCCCGCGCGACCGAAGTTTCGCAGTTGGCGGTCAGGATTTCGTTACGGTCGCCTTGTTGATCACAACGGTCGCATTCGGTGCGCCGTCGCCCTGTCCCGTGGCCTCTCCGGCCGCGGCGATCTTCTTCAGGACCTTCATGCCCGACGCGGAAACCGTGCCGAACGGTGTGTAGCTGGGCGGGAGCTGACTGTCCTGGTAGACCAGGAAGAACTGGCTGCCGCCGGTGTGCGCCTGGCCGGTGTTGGCCATGGCGATCGTGCCCGCCGGGTAGATGTTGTTCTTGAGGGTTTTGTCCTTCAGGTTCTCGTCCGGAATGGTGTAGCCGGGGCCGCCCATACCGGTGCCCTTCGGGTCACCGCACTGCAGCACGTAGATGCCGTTCGTGGTGAGCCGGTGGCACTTGGTGTGGTCGAAGTAGCCCTCGCTCGCCAGGAAGTCGAACGAGTTGACCGTGTGCGGGGCCGCCGACGTCTTCAGGGCGATACCGATGTCGCCACAGGTCGTCGCGAGCGTCATCTCGTACTTCGCCGACTTGTCGATGGTCATCGCCGGCTCCTTCTTCCAGCTCAGCGACTTCACCGCCCCCTCGGCAGCCTTCTCGCAGGGGTCCGCAGCCTTGCTCGGCGTCGCGCTCGGGGTGACCTCGGCGCTCGCGTTCGACTTGCTGTCGTCGTTCTTGAAGACCCCGGTCGCGTACGACACCACGCTGCCCACGACGATCACGCCGAGGACCGACGCGATCACCGAATTGCGCACGTTCGCCTTGCGTCGCGCGGCCGTACGCCGCTGCTGCTGCCGCAAGAACTTCTCCCGCGCGAGCTGACGCTTTCGCTGTTCCTGGGTGACCACCGGGTTCTTCTCCTCATGCGTCTCGTACGTCAACTGGGACGCGTGCGTCTTGTGTGCCGATCGCCTGCGTGTGCCCCGTACCGTATATGGGTTCGCTGAGGAAACGGCAGCGCCGGTAGGCTCTGGGGCACTGCCACCCACCCCGTACGACCACGTACGCCACATATCGAAGGACGATCGTGCTCATTGCCGGGTTCCCGGCCGGCGCCTGGGGGACGAACTGTTATCTCGTCGCTCCCGCCGCCGGTGAGGAGTGCGTGATCATCGACCCGGGCCATCAGGCCGCCGAGGGAGTCGAGGAGACGCTGAAGAAGCATCGGCTCAAGCCCGTCGCCGTCGTCCTCACCCATGGCCACCTCGACCATGTCGCCTCGGTCGTCCCGGTGTGCGGCGCGCACGGTGTCCCGGCGTGGATCCACCCCGACGACCGCTACATGATGAGCGACCCGGAGAAGGCGCTCGGCCGTTCCATCGGGATGCCGCTGCTGGGCGAACTGACCATCGGGGAACCGGACGACGTCAAGGAGCTGACGGACGGCGCGCGGCTGGAACTGGCGGGACTTGAGCTGAGCGTCGCGCACGCACCGGGCCATACCAAGGGGTCGGTGACGTTCAGGATGCCGGAGACCACGGACATCCCGTCCGTGTTCTTCTCGGGCGACCTGCTCTTCGCCGGCTCCATCGGACGCACCGACCTGCCCGGCGGTGACATGGCCGAGATGCTCGACTCGCTGGCCCGCGTGTGCCTGCCGCTCGACGACTCGACCGTGGTGCTGTCCGGCCACGGCGCCCAGACGGCCATCGGCCAGGAACGCGCCACCAACCCGTATCTGCGGCAGGTGGCGGCCGGCCTTCAAGATCGCGGCGAGGGCCCGAACCCCCCTCACCGACGAGGAATGTGACGAGAGACCTCCCGTGAGCACCTTCAAGGCCCCCAAGGGCACCTACGACCTGATCCCGCCGGACAGCGCCAAGTACCTGGCGGTACGGGAAGCCATCGCGGCGCCGCTGCGCAACTCCGGCTACGGCTACATCGAGACGCCGGGCTTCGAGAACGTCGAGTTGTTCGCCCGGGGCGTCGGCGAATCGACGGACATCGTGACGAAGGAGATGTACGCCTTCGAGACCAAGGGCGGCGACATGCTCGCCCTGCGCCCCGAGGGCACGGCGTCGGTCCTGCGCGCGGCCCTTGAGGCCAACCTCCACAAGCTGGGCAACCTCCCGGTCAAGCTCTGGTACTCGGGCTCGTACTACCGCTACGAGCGCCCCCAGAAGGGCCGTTACCGCCACTTCTCGCAGGTGGGCGCGGAGGCGATCGGTGCGGAGGATCCGGCGCTGGACGCCGAGCTGATCATCCTGGCGGACCAGGCGTACCGGTCGCTGGGCCTGCGGAACTTCCGCATCCTCTTGAACTCCCTGGGCGACAAGGAGTGCCGCCCCGTCTACCGGGCGGCGCTCCAGGACTTCCTCCGGGGCCTCGACCTGGACGAGGAGACACTGCGCCGGGCCGACATCAACCCGCTGCGGGTGCTGGACGACAAGCGGGACGACGTCCAGAAGCAGTTGGTGGGGGCGCCGCTTCTGCGGGACTACCTCTGCGACGCGTGCAAGGCGTACCACGAGGAGGTCCGCGAGCTGATCACGGCGGCGGGCGTCGCCTTCGAGGACGACGCCAAGCTGGTCCGCGGCCTGGACTACTACACCCGTACGACCTTCGAGTTCGTCCACGACGGACTGGGCGCGCAGTCCGCGGTGGGCGGCGGGGGGCGGTACGACGGTCTGTCCGAGATGATCGGCGGTCCGGCTCTTCCGTCGGTGGGCTGGGCGCTGGGTGTCGACCGTACGGTCCTTGCCCTGGAGGCGGAGGGCGTGCAGCTCGAACTCCCGTCCGCGACGAGTG
>Ga0307513_10007776_pt1 | contig 13833 bp, 7 predicted proteins | sample 15_EM_MG_FD_202174 | JGI IMG/M metagenome (GOLD analysis project Ga0307513, IMG submission 202174) | Populus trichocarpa ectomycorrhiza microbial communities from riparian zone in the Pacific Northwest, United States - 15_EM | ecosystem: Host-associated > Plants > Roots > Unclassified | place... | reverse complement strand
ATTTAAGCATCAAATAAGGATACAAATGTACCTATTATTTGGGCTAAGATTGACATTAAAACCTTAAGTGTTTGATGGTTGAAGTTTGCACACAACATAAGGCAAGTTTGGGCTTGAAATAGATCATGTGATATTCTTTTCTAGAATTGGAATAGAATTGATTTTTGAGGCAAATTTGGAGCACTTATTTGAACCAAGATTTTCTTCAATCTTCAACTAAATTTCTCTTCAATTCTTTGTTCGGAATTCCGACGTTGAATTTTCTGAAATAATTCATTTAAACTCCAAAAACCTATCGAAACATTAAAAGAAACTTCATTACTAAAAAGCACATCAATTATTATAAAAACCCAAATAAAAACAATAAATACATATGTAAAATAAGAGACTTAATGATACTTTTGATGCACAATCAATGATGAAGCAGATAATTCCAGAGTTTGGCACATGCGCTTAGGGCATGCTGGTGAAAAGGCTTTGCAAGGATTAGTCAAGCAAGGTCTATTAAAAGGCACCAAGACTGGGAAGCATGGGTTCTATGAGCATTGTGTTCTTGGAAAACAGACAAGGGTCAAGTTTGGCACTGCGGTACACATCACAAAAGGGATTCTAGATTATGTTCACACAGACGTATGGGGACCTTCAAAGAATGAATCTATTGGAGCTAATCGTTGGTTTGTTACTTTTATTGATGATTTCTCAAGACAAGTATAGGTGTACATGATGAAACACAAGGATGAGGTCCTTGATATCTTTCTGAAATGGAATAAAATGGTGGAGACTCAAACTAGAAAGAGAGTTAAGACTCTTCAGTCAAATAATTATGGTGAGTACACTTCAGATCCTTTCTTTGAAGTTTGTCAGGATGAAGGGATCAAGCGACATTTTACTGTTCGCAAAACACTACAACAGAATGGAGTAGCAGAACGCATGAACCGCATATTGGTGGAGAAAGTCCGATGTATGCTATCACATTCAGGACTAAGCAAAGTGTTCTGGGGCGAGGCATTAAGTTATGCTCGTCATATTGTTAATCGGTTACCTTCAGCAGCATTAAATGGAAGAACCCCCTTAGAGGTATGGTCAGGATCTTGTGCAAATGATTATGACTCTATGCATATATTTGGTTGCTCAGCATATTATCATGTTACCGAGTCCAAGCTAGATCTTAGAGCCAAGAAAGCTATATTTTTGGGCTTTAGTGGAGGAGTAAAAGGTTACAGACTCTGGTGTTCTAAATCAAAGAAAGTGATTTTGAGTAGAGATGTCACTTTTGATAAGTCTAGCATGTTACAGCAAGAGAAATCACAGGAGAAGGAAAAACAGTCTGGTGATGCACAACAGATGGAGTTGGATACTTCAGTCATTTCTATAAAGACTATTCAAACAATCCCTACTAAAGGAGATTCAGATGAAAGTTCAGATGAAGAGGATGTAACAACTCCAGCAACCACACAACAAGAATCCATTGCAACAAGTAAACCAAAAAGAGTTATCAAGAAACTTGCTCAGTATTGTAACATGGTGGCTTATGCACTTTCAGTGATTGATGATGGAATCCCCTACACCTACAAAGAAGCAGTACAGAGTGTAAAAAGTGCAAAATGGAAAGAGGCAATGGATGAAGAGATGAACTCTCCACAAGAATCAGACTTGGGATTTGGTACAACTCCTTAAGGGAAAGAAGACAATTGGTTGCAAGTGGGTATATGCCAAGAAGGCAGGTAATCCTGGAAAAGACAACATCCTATTCAAAGCAAGATTGGTAGCAAAAGGCTATGCTCAAAAGGAGGGGATAGATTATAATGAGGTATTCTCTCTAGTTGTTAAGCATTCATCAATCTGTATTCTGCTAGCCTTGGTTGCACAGTTTGATTTGGAGTTAGCCCAACTTGATATGAAAACTGCCTTCCTACATGGAGATTTGGAAGAGAAAATTTACATGTCTCAGCTAGATGGTTTCAAAGTCACTAGGAAAGAGAATTGGGCTTGTAAATTGAAGAAGTCATTATACGGATTGAAACAATCTCCTCGCCAGTGGTATAAGCGATTTGATAAGTTTCATGACAGAACATGGATACACACGGAGTCAGTTTGACAACTGTGTATATTTTCGCAAACTTCTTGATGGTTCTTTCATCTATTTGCTCTTATATGTGGATAATATGTTGATTGCATTAAAGAGCAAGGTGGAGATTGATAGACTGAAAGCTCAATTGAGAACTGATTTTGAAATGAAGGACCTTAGAGAAGCTAAGAAGATTCTTGGCATGGAGATTCAGAGAGACAGAAGAAAAGGCACAGTTTGTTTGACACAGACCCAATATTTAAAGAAAATTCTACAGAGATTTGGGGTAGATGGTAAGACCAAGCCTGTAAGCACACCTTCAACTCCTCATTTTAAGCTAAGTGCTTCAATGTCTCCACATACAGAGAAATAGCGCAAACATATGGCTCAAATTCCGTATGCAAATGCAGTTGGTGCATTAATGTATGCAATGGTTTGTACAAGACTAGATATTTCACATGCTGTCAGTATGGTGAGCAGGTATATGCATGATCTGAGAAAGGGTCACTGGCAGGCAGTTAAGTGGATTCTACGGTACATTCATGGCACAACTGATAGTGGTTTGAAGTTTGAGAGGGATGATAGACTCGGACAAAATTTAGTTGGTTATGTGGATTCGGACTATGTTGGTGACTTAGACAAGCATCGTTCCATAATAGGCTATGTGTTTACACTTGCTAAAGGGCCTGTAAGTTGGAGGTCAACTTTACAATCAACAGTAGCTTTGTCAACAACTGAGGCAGAGTACATGACAGTAACAGAAGCTTTCAAGGAAGCTATTTGGTTACATGGGTTGATTGAAGATTTGGGACTTGTTCAAGAGCACGTGAATGTCCATTGTGATAGTCAAAGTGCTATTTGTCTTGCAAAAAATCAGGTTCATCATTCTCGCACCAAGCACATCGATGTTCGATTTCATTTTGTTCGAGAAATTGTGGATGAAGGGGATATTCTGCTACAGAAGTTTGGTACCGCAGATAATCTAGCTGACATGCTCACAAAATGTGTCTCAAGGATCAAGTTCTAACATTGTTTGGACTTGGTCAACATCTCTCAGTGTTGAGCACCTTCAGGGTGCAGCGCCATATGACGCATTAGAGGTAGCATTGATTGATCACGAGGATTGGATGGAAAAATCTTGCCAAGGTGGAGATTTGTGGAAATTGTCCAGCTTTTTCCTAATAATTATGTCAACCTCCAACTACCAACCATATAATTATGACAACCCCCAACTGCCAACCTCCAGTCATTATTAGAATGACTCCCTATAAATAGAAGACTTCCTTCATTGTTATAAGGGACGAGAGAGTGAGATAAATAGAGAGAGGAAGATAATGCAACTATGAGAGTGAGAAAGTGCAGATTTGAGAGAAACACCAAGTGTAAGAGAGAAACACCGAGTGTAAGAGTGAAACACTGGGTTTTGTGGGATTGTACTGGGTTGAGTTGAGTAATTGTATCATTCCTCCAATAATATACAATCTGCTACCTCCGTGGACGTACCCGGTTGTGGAGAACCACGTAAATCTGCTTGTTTTTGTATTTTATTTGTGTTTGCTTTCGGTCCAATATGCACAACAACACTGTCCTTCCCTTTCTTGGCATTTGTTCCCCAACTCTTCTATCATGTATTTCCAACCATCAAAAGGTCTAAATGTGCGTGTCTTGATAAAGCTAGCTATCTGCAAGTAGTCATAGAAAATTGCTAGTTTAACTGGAAAGAGTCGAAAGACATGATGGTAGATTCATTGCTTCATTATTTATCTTCTAATTTCATACACTTCATCGAGGACCTATAACATGACATTACCTGAATAAGCTAGCAGAAAACATTGTATCACACCGACTACAAACAAAAAGCACCTGAATTCTTAGTCCATACAAATTCAAAATAGCTTTTAGGGAGCTTTTTTGGATACCTTAATGTAAAGGAAACGTAGCATTATTGCTTCATAATGATAAAGCGAATCACCTACACTTTTATTTCTATCACCAGGAGAAGGATCACCTCCATTCATAATGCTATTTTTATTGCTTCAATCGTTTTCATCAGGAGAAGAATTCCCCAACATAGCATTCATAGCCTCCTCCTATTGCTTCTCAAAATCCATGGTCCATCATCCACGATGAATTCTTTGCTTCTCTAATTTGTAATCCTTTTCCATACTCTCCAAACTATAAAGTGAATCACCTCCATTTTTATTTCTATCACCTTGTGGCTGTGGCTGGATTTTCCGCCGCCCAATCCACTTATCAATTATTTCCTCTACAAAAGCCTTGGTCTCAGCGTTCTCCATCCTTGTGGATGAAAAAAAATTAACATCCATTTCTCTGTTCTTAACCATCAGATCCACCTACAGCAACGTCGATTCCCATGCATCATTCCATTTGTCATAACCCCTTTTTTTGTTATTTCCAAATTCATTTTTTTTCAACCTCGGAGAAGAAGAAAAAAAAACGAAACTAAAACAGTGCTATCTTGAACGGCATTGTTCTCCTTCTTCCCTACACACGCAGAGGCAAGGGAAGAAGAGATTTTCTCCCCTGCATTTTCTCGCTCCCCCTTTCTCCCACTTGTCCAAACCCTGACAAAACCCACACCCCTCACCTGCCAAGACCATAATGCTGAGGGGACAAGCTTTTCGGGCGGCCCTAAGGCAGCTCCCAGTGGTCGCCCGGCCACCCTTCCCCTGTGCCATGACTGGACAGGGGTAGTAGCCCTCTCCCCCCCCCTTTTCCTCCTTATAAATACGAGGGGATAGAGATGAGAAGGGGGGCTGATATAGAGAGAAAGAAGAGAGGGAAGATTGAAAAACAAAGACGATTTGTTTTGAGATACAGAAATGAGAAAACAGAGAAAACAGAGTAGAAGAGAGAAGAACCGCCACCGCCTGCCTTCCTCATCACCGCCACAAGAAACGCCTTGAGCCACTGTCGATAGCAGCTCCACCACCAATAGAAACGAGAGAAGAGAAAGAAAACAGAACAGAACAAAAACACACAGAGGAAGAAGAAACAGGGAGAAGCAAAGGAGAAAAGAAGAATAGCCACCACAACGCCACCATCCGCAGCCCCAGCGCCACTTCGCCACAACTCGGTCAGCCGCCCCACTCCATTCCTCCTCCTTCCTCTTCTTCTTCGGCTCCGTAACCTCCATTGTTATGCAAAATGAACAATAGAGAGTCTCTCCATTGTTTTTTTTTTTGTTTTCTAGGCCGAATAGCACCGGCCCGGACCAAAATGGTTGGGCCGGGTCCGATCTAGTCAAAAAAATTGAAAAAAATCTTTTAAAATTTTTTTTTGATTCCCCACGTAAATTTTATATCATTTTGATTAATATCGGTTTTTATTTTTATACCATAAAGATACAAATCCGGTATTAAAATACCTGGTTTTCATCAAAACGTTGAAAAATTAAAAAAAAAACATGTTTTTGTTTTCATGCATACGGTCAAGTCTCTCAAAGAAAAAATCATATCATATTTTCATATAACAAAAAAATTTTAAAAAAATTGTTTTGGCATGCATTTTGGCTTTAATAACCAGTTTATTAAAGTCACGAAAGTTAGGCCAATATTTCAAAAAAAATATATTGTTTCCTTTTAGTATTTGGGATTACAAATTTATACGTAAAATGTATTCCTGATAATAAAAAGGTATTTCTTTTGACGACGTAGAACAGTTAGGTTTTACCCAATAAGATAAGGATCTCTTTACCAAGTAGGACTTTTATTAAACCATAGACAGACCAACAATTAGACCTTAACATATATCAGACAATCAAGCAATATAACTTACATTAGATAAGGTGTATTAGAGGTCATTTGTTTAGCGTGATTTACAAAAATAATAATTTTATTAGTGATGGTAACCTAGTTAAACTACAACACTTTCCCTAGCTTAATTAGCCAAGAAACAAGGCCAGCCAAGCATGCGTGGATGCCACAGTGACCATCTTCCACGGGCAGATAGTTTTATGACTTCCGCCGGCACCTGTACATGTCATGTTTTCTCAGCCCTCTTCACCAACTAATTTCCTTATATTGCCCTAATGCAATTAATCAAGCCCTTTATTTAGCTTACTTTTTTCCTACACCATCTCAAAAGGATTTGATGCAAAAAAAAAAAAAAAAAAACAGTGCCATTTATATAGAATCGCTAAAACAAAAACAAAAGGGATTTAACCAATCCTCTCTACTCTAAATCTAACATAGAGAGGAGAGGAGAGGCAGAGGCAGAGAATAGATGGAGGGAGGGAGGGTAAAGAAATGTTTTGAATAAATTGTTATTGAGGTTTTGTATAATATTTTTTATATGTTTTTTTAACTGAGTTTTATAAATATTTTTGGTCTTCTTTTTACTATTTATAAGTAAGTTAGAAAAATTTATTCAAATATTTTACTACATATAAATTTTAATTATAATTTTTACTAAATATATATTTAAATCCAATTAACCATAACTAAAAATATTTTTTTCTAAATTAATTTTTTTCAAACTCAATTATTAAAAAAAAACAAACAAACCCCTGAATAGTTCTTGCTAGACCAAAGAAACCTAATTAATGCAAAGTAATAATTACGCAAAGCAATGGAGCACTAATTAATGCCTTTGCGTATATATCCTTTTCCATGACCCTAAAGTCTTCGTTGATGAGACTAAGTACAGGAACACGACTGTATTTGATTTCCTAACAGTTTACAGGTTGCTTATTTTTCTTAAATTAATTCATTCTTTTATTGTTAAAAAATAATTACGCAAAGCATTAAACAAGTTTCCTTAGCTGGGTGCTGACGACCAAATTTCAAATACAAGACTATCAAGAAGCTCGGTCCCTTTGTTGACTAAAACAAGTGTGAGTGAGTGTTGGAAACGCGGCAATATTAACTAATTAATGGAAATTAAACATGGATATATATAGACTATGAAGTTAGAGAATCAAATTTTCAGATAAAGCCATAATTAATGAAATTAAGTTTGATCTTCTCCGATGTGCCTTTAATTTAATCGGAGCAAAGAAAGACTAATTTGTTCATGAGCGCACATAATTGTTAGTATTAAAAAGGCAACAGAAGCATAATATGAATAATAAAAAATAAAGTAAAAATAAAATTGTGCAGAATAATGTACCACTAATTAATTGTTGTTTCTAGACGGAGGGAAACCAAGGCAAAGTAATAATTACGCCAAGCAATGGAGCAGCACTAATGACTTTGCACGTACACACATATATAATTGTTTTTCACGACCCAAAAAGTCTTTTTTTAATTATCCAAAAGTTCCTATCAACTTTTCCTGTGTACTTGGTTGGTAATGTGAATGATCAGTGTATTCTTTTTAAATATGTTTTTTTTACATTAACACATCTTAATTAAAAAAAATATTTTAAAAAATTAATTTAATGTATTTTTAGATAAAAAGCAAGATTAAGTAACCAATAAATTCGTTCAGTGAATATATTGCAATGAAATTACTACTGGAAAACAGACAAATTAAGAAGATTGGAGTTTCTTTCTCAGCATCAACCAATCTTCATTTGGTCTTCATCACCCTCCCTTTGAACCTTCTAAAAAAACATACTTAGGCTCAAAATTAATTTTTCAAAATGTGATGTTTGTAGATGCATTTGTGCTCATTCTATGCAGCTCGTCTGATGGGAACTGTATGTTCTTGGGGACTTTTACCCTTCTATGCCTTGTTGGCTTATAATCTTAATCCTAATAAGAATCTCTAATTATACTCCAGGATCATAATTTTGTTAAATTGAAGGATTAAAATAAAAATATTATAAATTTATAATTATACTAAAATTTTATCCGTAATTTATTTTTAATTTTGTTTAGAATCTTGAATTGTACTCTAGAGATTAAATTGTAATTTTTTAAAAAATTCAAGAACTAAACTGTATTTAAGGAAGCTTAAGGAAGCTGGCTTTTTTAATTTTTCTCACTGCTGAGAGGAGCATTAACGAAGATTTATGCATCGAGTGCGAAACATCCATATATAGCTGAGTGCTGACCGACCACATTTTAAACATAAGACCATCAAATAGGTACTTTGGTTTCCTAAGTCTTTTTTGAATGATGTAGGAGTTGATTTTTAAAATATTTTTTATTTAAAAATATATTAAATAATATATATTTATATTTTTTTAATACCAGCACTTTAAAAAAATCTAAAAATACTAAAACAAATTAATTTAAAATAAAAAAAATTTTCAAGTTTTTAAAAAATACAGCTGGATGCAGTATCAAATATACCTATCAATAAGAGTGAGTGTTGAAAATAAAGCATTATTAATTTATGAAATTCATTGATATACTGATAAATTGAGTGAGAATAATACCTCTTTCAGGATTTAAAAATAAAAATAAAAAACTGCAATATGTATTCCCATCACTGTTTACAGAAAGTAAGGTTTCATGTTTTAATTGAAGAGTATCTGTGATTATTTTTTAAAATATTTAAAAATATATTAAAATAATATTTTTTTATTTTTTAAAAATTATTTTTAATAATAATATATTAAAATAATTTAAAAACACTAAAATCATATTTTACAATAGATGACAAGGCCACGAAGGTTTATCCTTTAATTTATATGTCTGGAGCAAAGTTATCAATTCCGTTTCGGTAGGTGTATCGTTTTTTCAATTTGAATGGAATGTTTCAGTTTCGGAGTGTTTCGGCGTACCGTTTCAGAGTTGTACTGTTCATATATATATATTTAACAAACATAATTCAAATTCAAGATAAATTATGCAATACAAACACAATGTCAAACAAATATAATTTCAAAATTTAAAATATTTCTAAATAGTCAAGATTAAATATATCTTTAACTTAAAGTAATTCAACTTAAATAAAATATCAAAATATTATAAAAGTAAAATGTTTTAACACAAATATTTTAAATATAAAGTTAGGTCAATGTTATCAAGGCTAATGGAATCTAAAGCATCCCTTGTTTTGCTCAAATTCCTACAAAGTATAAACATGAAAAAACAACATGAATATAAACCATATATATTAGTGATAAATCTAATTTTAAAAAATCAATATAATTGTTAATGAAAATAATAATAATAATTTTCAATATTATTATTAATATAATGTTATTGAAAATAGTAATTAAAAAGATCTTTTTATAATTAGGTGGTTTAATTAATTAAATTGAACAAGATTCAATTTGATTCAATGGCTTTTCAAGAGCGGAACAGAACATGTGGAATGAAACGGGAACGTTCCGGGCGGAATTTAGCCGAAAAATCCAGAACGGACCGAGATTTAAAATGAGATTAAATTTGTTCCGTTTTGTTCTGTTTTTTGAATTGGTATAGAATGTTTCGATCATTCCAAGCGAAACAGAACAGAATTAACAACCTTAATCTGGAGTCTTTAAAATGGGCGCCACCTCATTAATGGCTCACCAAGCATGATCATTGCTTGAGCGACAACAATTATTACTATTAATTAATTATTAACATATACTAAAAAGCAGGGCGGATTCAATGCACCCATGCCAAGTTCTTTTTTTTCTTAATTTTCTCAGTAGATGGTTGAAATTCTTTGTATTTATTTGAGATATAAAGGTTTTTATAAGATTTTAAAGCTTGATTATGGATTAATTTGATGAGATATGTTTTAATTTGTAATATTAAAAAACAATTAAAAAACCAACAACCATAATTTTTTTAAAAAAAATCTAGCGGACCTATCTTAAATTTGCATAAAAAGTTACATATCAATGCGGTCTAGCAGGATCAATCCTTACATTTCAATGTGAGAAAAGTATGAAATGTTAACTAATTTTTACTCGTACTCGGTTATGAAATTGGTTATAGGAAGTAAATAAAAAAACATATATTTAATTTAATTTTTTATCAATTTAATATTAAAAACTAAAATTAAAAACAGAATTTAACTAAAAAAAACACAACACAAGCGTATTTATCAAACTTGGATTGTGAAACTAAGATAATCCTATAAAAAATATCAAAATAATTTATTAAACTCAATTCTTAATCAACCAAAATTTTAAAAATAATATTAAAACAATAATAAACTATAACACAAAAACTCATGATTCGGGCCAACTAATCAAATGTATGTCTTGGATTATAAGACTAAGATAATTTTATAAAACACAAACCAAAATAAATTATTAAGTCTAATTTTTAATTAACCTAATATTAAAAAAATTAATTAAAAAAGAATAAAAAAACACTCAAGTCAACCAGTTAAATTTACTATCTAGATCAAAGACTTTAATAACCTTATAAAAAAAATTTATTATAAAATTTAATTCTGAATCAACTTAATCCAAAGATTGCTTTGCCCACTGAAACATAATTTCCAAGAAATTCAAGCCTCAGTATATAGGAAGTAAACTTCTTAATAATTTACACTCGTAGTTTATTCACAGCTTAAGCAAGTGGGGATGCAGAGTTAAAAAGTCATCCTCACCTTCTTATGTCCACTTCAATCCACTCCAGTCAACACGTTCTGGCAATAGCTTTAATGAACAGTTGCTAGAAAACTGACAAACAATGGAGAATTAATGGAGGTTGTAGGTTCTTGCACTCAATTAGATGCTGTGGGATTGGTCGTCCTAAAAGTTCTCTCTTTCAGCATCAACAAGGGGGAACCAATCTTCATTTGGTCTGTCCTTGACCTCCAAGTCTTGGATCGGAAGTTGGATGGAAACCAAGGCAAAGTAATAATTACGCCAAGCAATGGAGCAGCACTAATGACTTTGCACACATCTATATTGTTTTTCACGACCCAAAAAGTCTTTTTCAATTATCCAAAAGTTCCTATCAACTTTTCCTGTGCACTTGGTTGGTAATGTGAATTCATGACTTTGCACACATATATTTAATATTGTTTATAAATATAATAAACAATATTACTCTTTTACATTAACACATCACAATTATAAAAAATCATTTAAAAAAATTAAGTTAATGTTTTTTTAGATAAAAAAAAGAAGAAGATTAAGTAACCAATAAATTCGTTCAGTGAATATATTGCAATGACATTACTACTGGAAATTAAACAGACAAATTAAGAAGATTGGAGTTTCTTTCTCAGCATCAACCAATCTTCATTGGGTCTTTACTTTTCCAGCATGTGGACATGCAGAGTTTTAAGCACCAAAACCATCGTTGATAAAAAATATAAACAAATTAATGACTTTCTGAGGACTATAATTTGTATAGCAGTAGGTAAAATGACAACGTGCAGGATATGTATACACACTTGGACTCTGCTCTTAACCATGTTCAAAGGCATTATTGAGCCTGTAAACATAAGCCTCATCCATCTATCATTTGATTATCGTCTTACCTTTAAATCTTTTTTAAAAAATACTTAAAAGTGGAAACGATGAATGAAGTTTATGCTTGAAACCAAACTTGAATTAATATGTTTATAACTTTGAATGTTTAGACATGCTCCTTCATGGTATGACTGCTCTTTCAGAATAACTTGTTTAGAATTAATAGCTTGAGAAACGTTTTTGAAAAAAAGTAATTTTTTGAATTTTTTTCTTTGCTTCAAATTGATTTTGTAGTGTTTTCATATTGTTTTTATGTGTTAGTGTAAGAAATAAATCTTAAAAATAAAAAATAATCACTTCGATGCATTTTCAAAAAAAAATATTTTTTCAAAAACAATCACTATTAAACGAACTCTAAAACTACTATAACATCGAGAGAGAGCATGGTTAGCTATTGATACGAATCCAAGCCCATTGCGTAGCGCAGACAACACATCTAATGTAAACTATTAAAAAAAACTAAAATAAACAACAACAACAACAACAACAATTGTAGACATTATGTAAAATGATAGCTTAGTAGAACTATATCTACTTGGGCTTTGCTCTTAACAACGTCAAAGGACATTGAGCCTCGAAATAAGCTAAAATCATATCATTTAGGCTTGATATTTTATCAAGCCTAGAGATATTGGATGTTAACATAAATTCAACTTGTACTCTATAATTGAATTATCACCCTACCTTTAAACCTTCTAAAAAAAACTTATTTAGGCTCAGAATTAATTTTTCAAAATGTGATGTGCAGCAAGTCTATGTGTTTATAGATATACTAGGTCTTTTTGGGATTGTAATAGTGGTTACGGTTCAAAGTGTTTTTCGCTTAGAAATGCATCAAGATGATATCTTTTTATTTTTAAAAAATTATTTTTGATATCAGCGCATTAAAATGATCTAAAAACACTAAAAAATATTAATTTTAAGCAAAAAAAAATTTTTAATTTTTGAAAACACGGGTTGTACTGCGTTTCCAAACAGGCTTAGTATATACTCCTCCTTTGCAGCTCGTCTGATGGGAACTATATGTTCTTAAGGACTTTTACCCTCTTATGCCTTGTTGGCTTATATTTTTAATACTAATAAGAATCTCATATCCTTTTTTACCCTCAAATGTCAAATCTCTTATGGCATATAGGCGAAACTGAAAGTATCAACCCAATCATTGCATCTATATTGGTCATCTGCATTAACAACCTTAAATTTAGGAGTAGGAGGTATCATGTATTGATTAACAAGCTAAACTAACTTAGCGTCCCTATCATCTCGATCATCCTTATCTTCCCCATCAAACACAACTCTATTAATATGATGCTCATCTTTGTCATCACTTGGTTTAGATCCTCCATAGCAATATGAAGCAAATGTCATGCCTAACAAATGTTCCATATTAACGATTTCTTACACCGAAACTTGTCTACTAACATTACCACCTAACTTAGATGGACTAGCTATTTGTGATACTTGTGTGGTTCTCTGAGAGTTACTTGAAAATTAAGTTAACTCGATACTAGAAGAATTTTCTCGTCTATGTCTACTATTCAAGTAGAGGTCCAGCATATTAATCCATTGATCCTTACAAACCTAAGCATTGAGTTCACACTTCCGTCACTACAGATTGATACACCAACATAACAAGCTTGACTAACCCTAGTTTGCATTGTCCTCCAAGTAATTTCAACTTCTATTTCAAACATATTCCAACCAAGTTGATCACATAGTATTCTTGATAATTCGTTAAGGGACATGTCTCTTATAGTAGTTAGAAATTCTTGGCTTCTTCCATTATAAGTGATACCATTGTCAGTATTGACAATGATACCACCATGAAAGCATAATATTCTTAAATTATAGACATTCTGTCAAACAACATAACAAAACACAATTCTAATTTATTAATATCTCAGGGTTTGTCGCACGTGTGCGGCGTCGCGGCGATCGTCCACCCTCACTCCTATGTGTGTATCTATTCCGGCAAATATGGGAAGACAAGGAGTTCTTGTCTTTTATTAGTGAAAAAATTGGATGGGAGTCACTACCTAGTATTTTGGTCATTAGGAACCCTAACTGGTCTCAGAGATCAAGTACGGAGACTGGTTGCGTAAAGGGAAGGTATTAGCACCCCAAATACGCCCTACCTAAAGTAAGCTGCATTGTTTTATTGTCTGATATATGTTATGTTTGTATCATATTTCTAATTGTTGGTCTGTCTATGGTTTAAGAAAAGTCCTCCTTAATAAGGAGATCCTTATCTTATTGGGATAAAACCTAACCATCCTAATGTCAACAAAAGAACTATCATTTTTTATATCAGGAATACGTTTTACGTATAAATTCATAATCCCTGATATTAAATAAAACAAAATATTTTTTTTTTTGATTTTTTGAAATATTGGCCAAGTTCTCATGACTTTAATAAACTGGTTAT